>Ga0214919_10001492_pt1 | contig 38133 bp, 28 predicted proteins | sample LL1503_MetaG_FD_177994 | JGI IMG/M metagenome (GOLD analysis project Ga0214919, IMG submission 177994) | Freshwater microbial communities from Lake Lanier, Atlanta, Georgia, United States - LL-1503 | ecosystem: Environmental > Aquatic > Freshwater > Lake | place: USA: Georgia | collected...
CTTTTAATAAAATCTAAATTTATTCTAGAGGATACATCTTGATATGAAGTATTATTAATACATTTATAAATAGACCCATATAATATCTCTTTAAAGTTTATTTTTCGATCTCTTTTAATAATTTTATTATTTATATTTTTAATATTAGTATTTAATATTTTTTGTAATTCTTTTATTTTAAGAATATCCATTATAAATTAAATATAAATTAAATATAAATTAACAAAACATAATATACAATAATTTCAAATATATCAATATAATTAAAAAAATAATTTAATTATATTGTGTTATTGTACAAAACCTTAAGTTACTGGCGTTGCATTTAAAACCAATACAAGTAACTTAAGGATTTAGGTATTTTACAAAAAGTATATAATTATTAAAATATTGAAATAAATTATAAATAATTTAAAATATCATAAAATAAAACCAAATATATTTTATGATAATTTATTAAAATCATAAAAATAACAAAGTATAATACTCAATAAAAATATTTTTATATAAATAATTAATAACAATAATATTGTACAAATTCTTAAGTTATTGGCGTTGCATTTAAAATACCGATTTTATTCGTCATAAAACAAGTTTATTGTTTCAATTGTTTTATTTGTAATATTTTCTATATTAATCCAATATAAGATTGTTTTTTCTAAACAACTTAATCTCTCATTCCATTCATTTTTTTTGTTTTTTTTAACGATAGAAATACCTTTTTTATTTAATCCCCAACAAGATGTATTTTTTTCTCCATTTTTTTTATATTTATCTGGATTAAATCGTATGAATACAATTGGTCTATATCCTACATCTTGTGATAATTCCATTATCCGTTTATTTTCACAACTACAATCATAGCCTATGTGTTGATTTTCATCTATTTCTATTATAATAATTTGATATCCTAAATCTAATAACAAATCTGGTCTTCTTTTAGAACAACCATCACTTATTTTTTTGTCTGATTTCCAATCATAATTAATTAACTTATTTTTTATAAAATCAATCACTGCGTACTCTTTTGTTTTGTAGTTTCTTGATACTGGTTTGTATGGAAACATATTTATATAACAATACATACAATATCCTTCATATTTTTCAGTAACCCTTGTAAAACACCATTCATTATTACAAGTTTTATGTTTTACATCAACCATTCCATCTAATTTATGGGTAGAGCAATATAAACCGTTTGTTTTACATTCTATATTATATTTTGGTTGAACTTTACAATTTGGATAAATACAAGTTTTATTTTTTACATCAACCATTCCATCTAATTTATGACTAGAACAATATAAAGCTGTTGTTTGTCCATTTATATTATAATTTGGTCTTACTTTACAATTTGGATAAATGCAAGTTTTACTTATCACATTAACCATTCCATCTAATTTATGACTAGAACAATATAAACCTTTTTTTCTTCCTTCTATATTATATTTTGGTTGAACTTTACAATTTGGATAAATACAAGTTTTATTTTTTACATCAACCATTGCATCTAATTTATGGATAGAACAATATAAACCTTTTGTTTCCCCATTTATATTATAAATTGGGTTAACTTTACAATTTGGATAAATACAAGTTTTATTTTTTACATCAACCATTCCATCTAATTTATGGGTAGAACAATATAAACCTTTTGTTTCTCCATTTATATTATAATTTGGTTGAACTTTACAATTTGGATAAATACAAGTTTTATTTTTTACATCAACCATTCCATTTAATTTATGTGTAGCACAATATAAAGCTTTTGTTTCTCCATCTATATTATAATTTGATCTCACATTACAATTTGGATAAATACACATTTATATTAATATCAATATAAATATGTTGTTAAATATTTGAATCATTTTTATTTAATTTTATAATAAATAACCAGTCTTTTAAATTTTCAAATGTTAACAAAAAAGATAGTGTCATATATCCTTTTATTATTTCAAAATCATTACTTTTTCTCAATAATATTAACTCATTTATGATTTGAGAGACATATCTTATATCAAGAAGTTTTATTTTTTTCTTTGTATGAAATATACCTAATTTGCGATCTTTATCTAAATATTTCATAGAATTATCTAGACTTCCAAAAAAAGAAGGTCTATCCTTTTTTAATGGTTTATATTTTATATCATATGACTTATAAAATAAAGTACTTTCATCTATAGTAATTTGTTGACCTGTATATGGAAAATGTTGAAAATCTAAATTCATAAAAAATTGATTTATATTATATAAATATTTATTTTTTATATAATAAATAAAAAAGTTAAAATGTCACAATTTAATTCAAGTTTAAAAGAAAATATGGAGTCTAAATATGATTCAGATGATGAACAACCTAAAAAGCGACTTAAAAAAGATATTTCAGATGAAACTTCTAATTTTGAAGAAAATAATATAGAAGAAAGTATTGAAGATGATAAATATAAAAGATGTCAAGGATGTATAGAGGATCAACCAAATCAGATGGCTCATATGGAATCAGGGGGGTGTTTGTACATTGATTATTTTATATCAGAATCTTCAGATGAAGAAGAACTAAATGATAAAGTTTCTGAAGAACCTTCTAAAAAAAAAGTTAAAAAGAATTAATAATATTTTTTTATAATTTATTTTATATATATTTTTAAAATATTTTTTGTTTAATTTATTATAAAACTCTATATCTTTTATTATGTAAAGTCATATATTTTGAATATTCATCTATATCTTTAACTTATAAGATCTGTTCTTCTAGTAAAAAATTATAAAATTTAATTAGAAGGTATAATGTCTATAATATTTAAATAACACTTGGTTTCATTATCAATTTTACACCTTTGCACACAACTCCAGTAACTTAAGGTTTTTATATTTTGGAGCTGTAGAATATATAAAATTTATAAATATTTTTTATAAATTTTATATATTCTACAGCTCCATTATTTTATAAAATAATTTATATTTTTAATAATATTTTAACAATATTTTTTAAATATTAACTATTAGTAATTAATATTATCTTAATAATAACACAATAAATTGAATTTATATAAAAAATATATAAATATAATTTATTAAAAAATAAAAATTTGTTTTTTATTTTTATTTGATCTTTTAATAAAAAATTATAACAAAATTATTTAACAGCTCTATATTATTATATAATAATATAAATCTGTATTTATTTACTATTTTATTTACAATATTATCTTAAGGTAATTTAAAATATTTTAGAAGAAAATTACACAAGAACATTTAATAAATTACATGAAACATAGATATAAAATATATAAATCATAACTGCGTTTTGTCTCATTTTCTTTTCGATTGATGTAATACTAATTATATAGAAAATAAATATACAGTTCTATATTTTTGTTTAATTATTGTATTACTTTCTGTATTACAATCTTTATTACTTTCTGTATTAGGTTCTTCATAAAAAAAAATATTTGTTCTTTCTTCATAATTATTTATTTTTATTTGCTTTAAACATTTAGTATTATTTTCTTCATCTTCAAATTTTAGATAAATATTTTTATTGTTATAATTGTCTTTTTCTGGTTTTTTGAATTTTCCTAATTTTATATATATAATAGGTTCTCTATTACTACGAACCATCCATTTATTACTAATGTAATATGTCCTATTACATTTTAATTCATTATATTTCCTTTTAGTATATTGATCTATTTTCTTTTTATTATCTATTTTTGTATTAGACAAATCTAAACTATTTTTATTGTTTTTAATTTTTTCTACATATTTTGAATTAAGATTATTAACAATTTTTAATATACCATCATTATATCTCACAATTCCCTTCAACTTACCAGTCGTATTTCTTAAAACAAACGTAACTATACCTTCTTTATATTCTCCTGTTGATTGTCTTACTTTAACTTTACTATTTACCTTTATATTATTCATATTATAGTAATCGGATAAAAAAATCTGACTAAAAATATTAAAAATAAAAAATAAAAAATTAAAAAATAGTTTTTTAATTTTTTATTTTCTTAAATATTTATATATTTGATATTTATATCAAAAAAGAAGCTATTAAATTATATAATATAGTAACAATATAAAAAATCCGACCATTTTTACTTTCATTTAAAATATTTTTAGATATAATATTCTTAATTTATTTTTAGTAAATTACTAAAAATAAAAAAGTTTTAGTCTGATTTATTTTTGCACTTACTATAATATTAAAAACAATTTTTTATTATCAATAATTTATAAAACAGATTAACTTTTTTTAGATAAATTCTAATAAATATGTTTATTTTTTATAAAATCTTAATATTTATAAAAAATTTAATAAATAAAAATTAAATATTTTTTATCGATAAAATAATTAATTTAGGTGTATTATTTTTATAATAATTTCAAAGAATATAAAATGAAAATAATATTATAATAAAGATGAATTTTGAGAATTTACACAAATTATTTACAAGAGAAGATAATACAAATATACATAAGATATTAGGATCAATATCATTATTTAATTATATTTATAGATTTGGTTCTTTATTTTTATATGGAAATATGTTTAATGATAATTTAAATGCACTTTATTTGATAGGAATGCATGGTGTATTGAGTGTTTCCAGTTTAATTTTTCATATTCCTCAAATAAGAAATAAAGTTGGTCCAATGATTTATCCTGAATTTAGATTACATAGTATTACTTTTGCATTAAGAAGTGTTTTTTGTTGTTTTTTATATTATTATAACTTTTCAAAAATATATCATATATATGTATGTTTTTTAACAATGATTAGTGCAGATATAATTACACATTATTATAAAGATGGAAATACTATGAGAAATATGCCTTTTGATGAAAAAATTTCTATTGAAGATCAAAATAGAATTACATTGATGCATAGTAAATCACAGATTGCAGCTACAATATTTATGATTGGTAATATAACAACTGCATATACTCCACTTTTTGCGATTCAAATTGCAGCTTTTTTAATGACACTTGTTCGAAAAAATATTATTAAATCAAATACATGGCATAAAATATATGCATTATCATTATGGATAAATATTTTTTCATATATAAGTATTGATCCAGGATGGATTATTACACAGTTATCTCTATACCATTTATTTATAAAAATGCGTTTTCACTACAAAATGGATAAATATAAAGCATGGTTACTTATATTTAAGGTATATTTATTGATAGAGAAATCAAATATTATTCATATAATTAATAATTTTTTTTATAATTATGGATTAGAATATATTTTTAAATTTTTAGTAATATCAATATTTTTGATAAGTTCTTTTGTTAAAAATAGAGTTTTATTTTTATAAATAAAAAGATATATATATTAGTCATGTCCATGCTAAAAATATATTATGATAAAATTTTCCAATAGACTACGTCTAGACAAGATTTATATTAGATCTTCCAAAAATATTTTTGGAAGATCGATAAATTCTTTATACTTAAAAATTTAAATAAATATTATTATAAATAAAATTTCTTAGTACATCCAAATTTAGGATTTTTGGACACCTTTTTATTAAAGAATTAAATTATAAAATATTTTATAATTTAATATACTCTATATTTTTATTTTTGAACATTAATATATAATAAATTTTTTAATGTTAATAATTTATTAATAATTTATTAATAAATATATTATTTTATTGTTATTATTGTAAAAATAACTGTCCAAAAATCTTAGATTTGGGTATAGATTTTTATTTTTAAATGTCTATAATTAAGCTTTTACACCTTTGCACAATTAAAACGCCGAATTAACAGAGAAAAAATAATACAAATTAGTAAAAATTTGATTATAACCCATCGTGTAATGGGTATGAAGTTTTATAGGTAAAAAGAATTATTTTGCATATAGCTTAACCGATTATCATCGTAATAATTCAGACCTCTAATGAACAAATCAATATAGACTTCTTACTATTCATTGTTAATATAATTTATTATTATTATTTTAAGTATTTTATTTATTAAAATCGGCGTTTTAATTGTGCAAAGCTTTTAATAAATCACATAAATTATTTTATATAATTTTTATTAATTTATAATCATATTTTAATATTTTATTTGAAGAATTTAAAATATATTTTATAAATTCTAATTCACAATCATCTAATGTTTTCTCTTTAATTCTTTTTCTAAAATTTTTAATGATATCTGATATTTTAGATGTATTCTTAATATAATTAATTAAATTTGAAGATGTAATATGTATTAAATATTCTATAAATTTTTCATGTTTTTTTATTATATTATCTCTTTCTTCATCATATTTATAATATATTTTAACAACTTCATATAAAATATCATCTGTAACATTTACATTTCCATATTTGTTTATTATAATTTTTTTTATTTTATTTTTTCTTTTAACTATTAATAGAGAATTTATATTTTGTTCAAATTGTTTTTTTATTACGTTATATGAACTTAATATTTTTTCTTTAAGATAGTTATTATTTGACTCTAATATTAGACTCATATATTCTAATAATTCCATATCCATTATTCTTTGATTATATATTATTTCTTCTTCAAAATTTGATGATATGTATCCAAATTTATTATACCATGATAATCCTTCAGATAAAATATACATATTTTTTAATGATAAACCATACTCTTTATTAGTTGAACTTATAATATTAATATGTGATACATCTTCTAAATGTATTTCATTTAATATAAATTTTTTAGCTATTTTTTCTAATATATTTAATATTTCAGTTCCAGATAATGATGAACATTTTCTTAAATCTACATCATATAATTTTTTATAATTTAGATTAATATTAAATAATAAACAATAATTATCATTATAAGTTTGTCTATTTTCTATATGAGGACCTATTTGAACATGAATAATATTTGTATTGGAGCTGTAGAATATATAAAATTTATAAATATTTTTTATAAATTTTATATTGGAACTGTAGAATATATAAATAAGGTGTTTCATAATTAAATATCAATTATTTTATCAATAAAATAAAAAATAATATTATAAATTATACAATTAAAATTAAGAAATTATTTTTATAGTTATATTATTTTATTATAAATATAAAATCATTATTCAATTATATCAATAAACATAACTTTTATAAAAAATATTTTTACAATAAAATAAATTAGAAATATATAAAAAAATAATTTTTACCATTTCAAAAAAATAATTATTAAAAATAATTGTACAATTTAAAAAATATATTTCTTTTTTATTGTATATTTTATTGATAACCAATTATGAAACAGATTAATTATAAACTAAACCTAAATATATTTTTAAATAATTTTTATAAATTATTAAAAATAAAAAGTATAATATTCAATAAAAATATTTTATATAAATAATTAATAACAATAATATTGTATAAAACCTTAAGTTACTGGCGTTGTGTTAAATATAGTAAATTATTATGAGAAAAAATAAAAAGTCTATAAATAATTTATAATAAGAATTAAATAGGATTTTAGATTAGACACAGATTCTATATTAGATACATTAAATAAAAAAGATAAATTAGAAAATATTATTGAGTAAATCTATAAAAAATTATTAAAAATTATAAATAATATATGTATAAATATATATATGTATAAATATATATGAGTAATAATGAGTTTGTTATAAATTATTATGATACATTTGAAGAATTAGTTGAATGTAAAAATATAAATTGTAAAGTTAATAAAATAGAAATACCATCTAAAATATAAATTGTAAAGTTAATAAAATAGAAATACCATCTAAAATAAAAAATTATTTGATGAATCAAAATAAATTATATAAAAATGAAAAAGATATAAAAAAAATAGGATCTTATATTATATCATTAATTATTTTATTTGGAACAGTTATAAGAGATAAAGTTTTTTTACAAAATATTATAACATATTTAAAAAAAGTTAAAATAAAATGTAAAAAAGAATATGATGAATATACAAAAAAAATTATTAAACAAAATTTAGTGTGTTATCAGATAGATCAAATAAGTAAAGATATAATAGTTAAAGATTATTATTATATATTAAATAAAATAATAATAAAATTTACGAATTATATCATAAAGAATATAGATATAGATAATAAAATTACTATTATTGAATATAGAAAATTTTATATTAAAAAAATTTTATTATCTATATATATTATTAATGATAGTGGATTTGATATTATTTTTAGTTTTATAAAAAAATCTAAATTTAATTTATTTAATAAATATAAGAAAACTAAAGAAGAATTAATAAAATTATATAAAAAAATTAAAAATATTGAATATAATAAATTTGATAAAATAAATGAAAAACAATTAGATAATTTAGATAAACTATGTGAAAAATATAACAGTCTATATTGTAAATTATTAAAAGATTTTATTAATGATAAAGAATATATAAAATTATTTATTAATTATATTTATTCATTAAAAGAAAAATCAATTAAAGATTATAAAGACTATGTAAAAAAAATAACTTCTTATATGAAAGTATTAGATTATGTTAATAAAAAAATAATAAGTTGTTTTAAAAAATCTATAAAAAAATTATTAAAAATTTCAAAAGATATAGATCGTAATATAAAAAAAGTGGAAACACCATTAGAAATGATAAAATTATTAAACGAAATAAAATCAATTTTGACTAGCAGCACTGAGCCTAATCCAGGATAAGGTCTATGCTAGACCCAGAGTTGCTAGTCAAAAATTATATTTTATTTATTTTTACTTATATTTTCATTAATAATTTAACAATAAAAATATAATAATTTATTTAAATAATTTTAAATTTGACTAGCAGTGCAGCTCCTAGTTTAGTTCTGCTGGGATGAGTCCTCACTATACCTTATGTCTATTAAATATATTTTAGGAAAGATAAGAAATATTTATCTTTTTATATATTAATAATAGGTATTTATAAATGTGGTTTAATAAAACAGATTTAACTATTAAACCTATTATTAATGTTGATAATTTACATGGTTATGTTTTACCACATGCTGGTACTGCATATACTGGAAAAATTATATCACATACATTAAGATTTAGACCTACTAAAAAAATAAGTAAAGTAATTATCTTATATTATCCATCATCGAAAACTCCAGACATAGATATAAATGATTCAAATGGTAATACATTATCTTATTATCATGAATATTATGTTCCTTGGAAATCACTGGAATATATATTTAATGATGACAATACTAGTAATACAATAAACTATGAAGGTTATAATATAAATGACTTAACTAATCTAGATATTAATAAAATTAAAAAAAGATTTAATATTCTAGATACATTAATAGTAGTATCTTCAGATTTCTCCCATTTCTTACCTTTTAATACAGCAATTGAATTAGAAAATAAGGCAGCACACTCTATTATGTTTAGAGAATTACAAAATTCAACTTATATAAATAGTGTAGATGATGTTAAAACATATAGAGTTTTTTATAAAATAATACCAAATACTTTACAATTACAATGGATTGGTAGAAGTAGAAGTCCAGGGGTAAAAGGTGTTGGCTATTTATCTTTTTTACTTAAACAAATACATCTTCCAAAAATACAAATACCCAAAACTTTACCAGATGGTATTTTTGTAACTGCTTTTGATACATATATGAATACACGAGAATGCCTGGGAAATTGGTATAATAAAAGTAGTAATACATGGACTTTAGAATCTGAAACAGACTTAATAAATAGAGTTCTACATCTCGCACAAAATACAAGTCGATTAACAGGAGGAATGTATTTAGATATACCAGTATCTCATTATACAGTTACTTATTTATATAATGATACCATAAATAATTTTATTAGAGGTTATCATGGTATATTACATAATTCTTTTTATCTACCAGAAGTGTTTTTAGAAAATACATTTGAAAATGGTCATTGGATAACAAAAAATGATACTAAATGGAATAAAGGTAATACTTTTAATTTAAGTGAAACATTTACTCAATTAAATATTAAAGCAGGTATGAAACTTCAAAATACATTTAAAAACTCTAAACTGAATAAAACTAAAAAAAATACATTACCAAACTCTAAATTATATAGTAGTACTGTAACACATTATAAACTATATTTTTAGAAAAAAGATAAGCAAAAATACTTTAACTATTTTATATTTTTTTATATATTTATATTCTAAAAATAAGTAATCCATTTCTTTAAAATATCAATATCTGTTGTATAATCTTTTTTACACCTTTTAACACAACGCCAGTAACTTAAGATTTTATACAATATTATTGTTATTAATTATTTATATAAAAATATTTTTATTGAGAATCCTAATAATCATATTTTATAATAATTCTAAATTATTATAAAATATATTTAATTTTATTATATCATTATTAAACTTTTAAAATTTATTTATTAATTTAATATTTTCAATAATTATATTTAATTATTGAAAATACTTAAATCCTTAAGTTACTAGATAGGCTCAGTGCTGCTAGTCAAAAATTATATTTTATTTATTTTTGCTTGTATTTTTATTGATATTTTAACAATGAAAATATAATAATTTATTAAAATAAATTTTAATTTTACTAGCAGCACAGCTTCTATTACTAGAGTTTGCTTTTTAACATTTAAAATGTCAATTTTATAAACAAATTGTTATTTGTATATTGTTTTAGAATATCCTTTGATAACTATAAGGTCCATAATCAAATTGTCTAAGACGATGTTTACAACAATAATCCAAATATTTGTTTTCAAATGTGTTACATGTAGGATTTTTACAAACACCAACTTCCAAAACAAGTTCATGACATTTTTCTGTATTATAATAATTTCTTTAATTTAGGTAAATTACATGAAAAATATGACGAACTATATTGTAAATTATTGAAAGATATTATAAATGATAAAGAATATATAAAATCATTAAGAGAAAAATCAAATAAAGATTATAAAGAATATTTAAAAAAAATAGTTAATTATACAGAGAATGTAAAAACATTTAGCAATGATATTAAAAATGTTTAAAAATTCAATACAAAAAATATTAATAATTACAATAAAATTTTATACAAATACTTCTAAATGAATTTATATTCTCAAAAATAATTATAAAAATTTGATAAAATTTAGTATTATTTTATTAAATTTTATATATATATATATTATAAATGTCTTCAATTATAAACAATATGTATACGCATATATTAACACCTATTATTTTAGCAATTATAACAAATATTATAATATATTCAAGTGGTTGGAATATGGATAAAAAGAATAAAAAAAAATATAATTTACTTCCACCTGGTTATGTGATAGCTATTGTTTGGATAATTATTTTAGGACTCTTAGGTTATTTACATTATTTAATGTGGGATTTAAATAATCAAAAAGTTAGTTTAGCATCTATTTCAATAATATTATTTATATTATTTTGTTTAGCATATCCATTTTTAACAAATGGTATGAATATTAATAAAGGATTATTATTAAATTTAATTACACTTGTTTTAGCATTTATTTTAGCAATTATTGTTTTATATCAAACAAATAATATATTTTATTTAGTTTATTTAATACCTTTAATAGTATGGGCATTTTATGTTAATCTTGTTTTTGTTTTAGAATGTTCAAAAGTATTATAATATTTTATTCAAAATTTAATATATAAAATAATTTTAATTATATAATTATATAATTAAAATGTCTAATATTGATTTAAAAGAATGTGTTAAAAAATTAGTTGAACTTAATTCTGAAGAAGAAAAATATAAAGATATTTTTTCAAATATAAAGAAACAAAAAGAAGAATTAAATAATAGTATAATGGTATATATGGAACAAAATAATGCAACAAATAAAGATATAATATTTGGTGATAAAAAAATAAAATATTCTTCAAGTAATATACAAGATAATATTACTAAAAAATTAATTAGTGAAAGATTAAAAATATTTTTAAAAGATGAAAAATTAGCAAATGATGCGACAAATTTTATTTATTCTGATAGAAATATTTCTAAAAAATCTTTTTTAAAAATAAGTGATATAAAAAATAAAACATAATATTATATACAATGAATAAAAACTCTCAAAAAAATATTAATTATTGGTATTCTAAAAATAAGAACGCACTTGATTATTTATTTAGTGATCTAATTAATATATCAAAAACTTATGGAATAATTATAAAAGAAAATAATGAGTCATATAATAATTATATTAAAATGATGTATTACGAATCAAATAAAGAAATAATTGATAAAACATTATACCCAGAATTATTTAAAAAAAAAATGTTAAATAATGATATTTTAGATAAATATGTAATATTAAATTAATTAATATATTTGTATTGAGATTACTATATAAAGTTTTTTTAAGATTAATTAATAAAAAATGGATTTTGAAGAATATTTTTATAAATTATATCCATCTTTTGATTTAAATTTTTATATTTCATTATATCCAGAATTAGAAAATGATAAATATTCTATAATGTATAATTATAATAATAATAATAAAATAGAAGGAAGAATAATATGTGAAAATGATTTTTATAAATTATATCCATCTTTTGATTTAAATAATTATAAATTAATTTTTCCACATATATCTTTTGAAGATGAAAAATATCTTTTTATGCGTTATCATTCTGATGTATTTAATGAAGAAGATTTTTATAAATTATATAATGATTTTGATTTAGAATTATATAGAATAAATAATAAATTAAATAATTTCCCAAATATAGAAGTAATTTATCATTATTTATATTATAAAAAAGATGAAAAAGATGAATCTGATTCAAAAAAAATATTACATTTGGTATTATATTCAAATAATGAAATATATAATGAAATGTATAATATAACAAGTGAATATTATAAAAAATTTAATGAAAATGTTAAAACAATTTATTATAAGTTTGATAATGATATAAATGAAGATTACATTTTAAAAAATGATATATTTTTAATAAAAGGAGATGAAACATTTATACCAGGTATTTTAAATAAAACGTTAAAAGTATTTAATTATTTTTTAAAAGACAATTATGATTATATAATTAGAAGTAATATTTCTACAATTATTAATATTGATTTACTTTTAAATTATTTAAATAATACAAATATATCATATGGTGGAGGTAATAAATTATCTTTAAGATGGATATGTCCTAAATCTGGTGTAATTGATAGATCATTATTTAATTTAAATTTTTTTCAAGGGACATGTATAATTTTAAATAACTATTTATTTAATTTATTAATGAAATATGAAAATGAAATAAGGAAAGATATTATAGATGATTTAGCAATTTGTTTATTAATTCAACAAAAAATTATAAATATAACAATGACACGTTTCAATATATTAAATTTAATAAGTATTAATGAAGATTATTCTTTAATTAATAATTATAAAGATAATATAATTATATATAGAAATAATCACAGAGAAAATGAAGAAAATAATAAAATTGATATTGATAATATGAAATATATTATTGATTTAATAGGATAATTTTATTAAAAATATTATTTTGAATGTAAAATAAGATTTTATTTTAAAAATAAAATTTCTTTTTTATTTACATATTTATTTGACACATCGTTAATAAAATAAAAAAATTTTTTTATTTCATTTTTAACTCTTTTACGTTCTTCAATTGTTTTATTTTTTGTTTTAAATTTATCATAGAATTTGTTTGATTTTATAATATCTATTTTAATTTTATTAATTTCTTTTGATAAATTATTTGTATTTTGAAGATTTTTAATTTTATTATAAATATATATTTTTTGTTTAGTATCCATTGAAGGAGATTCTATGTTAAATTCTTTTATTAGTTTATTAAATTTTTGTTTTTGTAATTCTTCTCTAGAGAGTCTATTCATTAAACTATTTTCTTTTAATAGATAATTAGGAAGTCTATTTATATTATATTTAGGTATAGATACAGGAGTCTTAATAAAATTTTTTATATCAACTATTTTATTACTAATATTTATATTATTATAGTCTTTAGATAATTCTTTAATAATATTAAATATACATTTCACAAATTTTTTACTATAACAAAAATATTTTATAAGGTGTATTTTATCATTAGAATAGAAATTTTCTGAAATGAACATTCTATTATTAGAATAATAATTATTTATAATTTTTTTAATATTTTTTGGAATTTTTTCTATTAATCTATGAATTTTTTCATTTAATCTATATTTTAAAAAATTTAAAAAATAATCTATGAAATTTTCAATTAGAGTTTCTAATGATAAATCACTCTCAAATATGTTTACTTTTGTTAATAAAATATTTACTATATAAAATATATTGATTATATTTTTTTCATATAAGTTTTTATTTTTTTTATATAAATATATATAATTTATTATTAAATTTATCTTATTAAGATCCTTATTATCTAAATTTTTAAAATAATTGTAATGATTATTTAAAAGTCTATTTGAAAGACTATTATTATTGTTATTATTATTGTCATCATTATTGTTATTATTATTGTTATTGTCATCATTATTGTTATTATTATTGTTATTATTATAATAATAATTATTATTGTTTAGCGTATTTCTTATTTCTGTAAAAAATGGATGTTCTTCGTTATTTAGATAATTATTATTAAAATTAACATTACGGTTAATACCACAATTATATATTAAATTATTTTTATTTAAATTAATTTTACAATTTATATCAGATTGTATTATTTGTAAATTACAATTACTTATATTAATATATTCTAAATATTTGAGATTATTAAAAGTACCTTTTTCTATATTTTTTAAATTTTTATTATTAGATAAATCTAATCTAGATAAATCTAAATGACTAAACGCAGATGAATCTATTTTATGTAAGTCGCAATTACTTAAATTAATAGAATTTAAATACTTAAAGTTATCAAAACTATTATCTTCTATATATTTTAATTTTTTATTATAAGATAAATTAATTTCAGTCAATTTATCTAAACTGATACGTTGAAACATATTTTTATCTATATTTTGAAAATTACAATTACTTAAATTAATATATTTTAAACGATGACATTGATTAAAACCACTATGTTCTATTTTTGATAAAAATTTATTATGAGATAAGTTAATATGTTCCAAATAACTTAAACCATTAAATGTTAATGATTCAATATTTTCTAAATTGCAATAACTTAAATTAATATATTTTACACGATTACCATTATATAAACCAGATTGTCCTATATTTTGTATATTTTTTAATTTTTTATTATGAGATAAGTCAATAATTGTTAATTCATTTGAATTATTAAATATATTTATATTTACAGTTTCTAAATCACAGTTATTTATATAAATTTCTTTTAAGTATAAATTATCTAAATTAATATATTCTGAGAATGATGTATATAATTTATTATTAATTCTTAATATTCCATTTCTAACATTATCTCTAACTATCTGATTTGTAATTTCAGTCATTATTATAACTTCATATAGGAGCTGTTGCATAATTCATAATACAATAAATCATTGAATAAGTTAAAATATTATTTTATAAAATTATCAATTAAAATTTAAAATTTGTTTTTATTTTTAGTAATTTTATTGATTTTTAAAATTTATTGAATATTTTTTAAATTAAAAAATTATTAAACAATAAATATTTTTTTATATTTTTAAAAAATATTTTTTAAAAATATTAATTATTATTAGTTAATATTATCTTAACAATAATAATACAATATATTAAAAATATATATAAATCTAATATTAATTTATTAAAAAAATAAAAAACAAATTTTTATTTTTAGTTGAGGTTTTTAATAAAATAACAAAAATATTTATCAATAAAACATTGATAACTGATTTATGCAACAGCTCCATAATATTTTAAAATGAATTTTATATAAAATTATTTAATATAAAATTATAATATAAAATTATAATATACATATCTTTATAGAATGAGTTTTTTAGAAATTTTAAAAAAAAATGATATTGATTTTTCAACAAAAATTGAAAAAAAAGAAGATATTATAAAAGAACAAATTGAATTTATAGAAGATCCATTTATAAAAGATTATGAAGAAGAATTTGATATAATATATAGTAATAAAATATATGATATTAAATTAGAATTTAGAGAAGTTATTGATAATATGGCACTACCATTTTTAAATATTTTAAATAAAAGTAATTATAATTTTTTTGATTTTATTAAATTTAATTCAACAAATATAGATAAAATTAAAATTAAAATAGAACAAGAAAATCAAGAATATTTGAAAGATTTAGAAGAAGATAATGAAGAATATAATATTTTAGATATAAAAGAAGATTATTATTAATTTATTCTAAAAATAAAATTTCTTTTTTATTTATATATTTATTTGAAATATTGTTAATAAAATAAAAAATTTTTTTTATTTCATTTTGAACTCTTTTACGTTCTTCTACTGTTTTATTTTTTGATTTAAATTTATCATGGAATTCTTTTGATTTTATAATATCTATTTTAATTTTATTAATTTTTTTTGATAAATTATTTGTATTTAAGTTTTTAATTTTATTATAAATATATATTTTTTGTTTAGTATTCATTGAAGGAATTTCTATATTAAAATTTTGTATGAGTTTATTAAATTTTACTTTTTCTAATTCTTCTCTAGAAAGTCTATTCATTAAACTATTATTTTTTAATAAATGTCTAATCATTCTTTTTTTATTTAGATTATGTTTAGATATAAATACTGGAGTCATAATAAAAACTACTATATCATGTATTTTATTATGAATATTTATATTATTGTAGTTTTTAGATAATTCTTTAATAATATAAAATATACATTTCACAAAATTTTCATTAGATAAAAAATTTAAAATAAATTTATCATTAAAAATAAAATTTGTGGAAATATTAAAAATATTTCCTGGAAGTGTAATCTTCTTTTCTATTAATCTATATTTTAAGAAATTTAAAAAATAATCTATAAAATTTTCAACTAAAGTTTCTAATGATAAATTATTTTTGAATATATTTACTTTTGTTAATAAAATATTTACTATATAAAATATAATTATTATATTTTTTTTAAATAAGTTATTATTAATTTCATATGTATCTAATATATATTCTACTATTAAATTTACTTTATCAATATTATTTCTATCTAAATATTTAAAATAATTATAATGACTATTATGAGGACTAATAATCCTAATAGGAAGACTATTATTCATATTATTATTGTCACTGTTATTATTATTGTTAATATTATTGTTACTATTATTATAATGTATTTGATTGTTAATTTCATAATTTTTATTTAATTTATCTCTTATTTTTGTTAAAAATTGATGTTCTTCATTATTAAGATAATTATTATTAAAACTAACATTTATATTAATTCCACATCTATATATTAAATTATTATAATCCAAATTAATTGTGAATTTTGATCTATTTAATTGTATAAATTGTAAATTACAATGACTTATATCTAAATCTGTTAAATAATTACAATTTTCAAAACTATTTTTCTCTATACATTTTAAATTTTTATTATAAGATAAATTAATTTCATTTAAACCCAATAAATCACTAAATATACCTGAACTTATTTTTTGTAAATTACAATTACTTATATTAATATTTCTTAAAACATTGCATCCATTAAAACTACCTTTTTCTATATATTTTAAATTTTTATTATGAGATAAATTAATTTCACATAAATTTGGTAAACGATCAAATATACAAGGATTATTAATTGTACCTGGATATATTTTTTTTAAGTTACAATGACTTAGATTAATAGTTTGTAAAAAATCACAATCATAAAAAATACCTTCTATACATGTTAATCTTTTATTATTAGATATATCAATATAAGCTAAATTTGGTAAATTATTGAATATACCTGGGCTTATTTTTTTAAAGTTACAGTTACTTAGATTAATTTTTCTTAAAAAATTGCATCCATTAAATGGATCTTCTTCTATATCTGTTAAAGATCTATTGAAAGATAATCTAATATCTTTTAGATTAATACATCCTTCAAAACTTAGTTTTTCTATTTTTTTTAAATATTGATTAGAAGATAAGTTGATAATTTCTAAATTAGGTAAATTACTAAATATTCCAGAAGTTATAATTTTAATGTTACATCTATTTATATTAATTTCTTTGAATTTTTTTAAATTGATATTATCTTCAAATGAATCATATTCTTTATTAATAATTCTTAATATATTATTTTTAATAGTATATTGTTCAACTATTTCATTTGTAATTTTCATTATATATAATTATTATATAAATAATTTTAATAAATTATTTCATAAAGAAATTATAATCCCATATTATAAAATCAAATAAAAATACATGAATAAAAAAATATATTGATCCTAAAAGAGCTAATGTTTTTGAAATTTTATTTTCTTTATCATTAACTTGGTCTACTAGATAAAGCAAATATAATGATGATATTGCTACTAAAAATAGAACAAATATTGTTAAATATTTATTATAATCATTTTTATTTTCTAGATATTTTAATGATAATGGCATCCAAAAAATAGATATAATTATTATAAATAATAAACAATAAAAAATATTATTAACTTCCTTTTGTGTAAATATAGATGTTGTCAATAAATAATAAAATAATAATATAAAACCTATTGTTGCCAATATCATTGAAATATAATATACAATTAATAAATTTCCAGTAATATTACCCCATAATTTTGTAATTAATCCAGTATTTGATCCAGTATTTGATCCAGTAATTGATCTAGTATTTGATCTAGTATTTGATGCTAAAAAATGATAATATGAATATAATAATATTATACCAATTATAGATAATAATACTATATATTCTCTATTAAAAAACATATATTATATATTTAGATAATTATAAATTGATTATTTTTTTATATAGATTATAATTAATATATTATAAATTATATTAATAAAAATGTCAGAAACTTTTGATTTTGTTAAAGATTTATCCGAAAGATTAATGTTAACTAATGCATATAATGCAATAGATTTAACTGAAACATGGGATTTTGTATCGTCAGATATAGAAAGTTTTATGCTTTCAGATGATGATAGAATATATAAAATATCTTCTATGATGAAAGAATTAGGATATGATGCACATTCTGGTATGTCTTTTGGATATACAATGAGATCAATGCAATATATTGCAAAAAATGGATTAGATAAATTTAAATTATTATACATCCAAATCTAGGATTTTTGGACAGTTATTTTTATAATAATAAAAATAAAATAATATATTTATTAATAAATTATTAACATTAAAAGAATTATCATATACCAATGTTTAAAAATATAGAGTATATTAAATTATAAAATATTTTATAATTTAATTCTTTAATAAAAAAGTGTCAAAAAATCCTAGATTTGGATGTCTTAACTTATATATTCATCATTTTGCATATTAAACAAAACATTTATAACTTTAATATAATCTATTAATAATAAAAGTATAAATCCTGATAATATTATTAGTATTCTATCATCATTTTTTAAATTATCATATTTATTCATTGTAAAAAAAACAATAATAAATATACTAAATGATACTTTAAAAATAAAATCGATTAAAATATAAATTTTTGTTTTAAGTGGAATAATTTTTAAAGATATTAAAGATATTAATAATAAAATTATAAATTTAAGTATAAAAAAAAAAATATAATAATATTTCATATATTTATCTCATAAAAAAATTTATAAAAATATGCATTTAAAATACTTTATATATCAATTAATAATTTATTAATTTCTTCATCGACATCTATATTACTTAGATATAATTTATAATTATCATTATTTTTTTTGATATTCTTTAATATCTCATTAATATCTAAATTTTCATTAAAATTATTTCTTGATATACCTAATAAATTGGCAATTAAATTTGATTTCATATTTAAAACACTGATACATGTATTAGATCCTGATTTCGATGGATTTAAATAATCATTATTACCTTTTCTTGATAAAATATTTGTTAAAGACCAACATTCATATTCATTAAATTTATCTCTATTGAAATTTGGATAATAAATAATATCTCTATATCCAGATGTATTAAATCCAAAACTATTGTTACTTTGTCCTCTTTCATTACACATATCCATAATAATTACTTTTTTATTATTTGGCAATCTATCGAAATTTGATATTTCATTAAAAATTTGTCTTCGTAGATTTTCTCCTTTATAACCTAATAAATTCCATTTATCAGAACTAACAATTAAACATTCAATATTTTTATTTATAAGTTGTTCTCTAATTTTTTTAGCAGTTGTTGATTTACCTGAACCAACAGTTCCAACTAAAACGATTCTTACCTTAATTTCATTTCCTTTTTGTAATTTTAACCCTGAATTAAAGATTGAATTAGTAATTTTTTCATTTTCATTAAAATTAATATCACGTTTAGAATCTTTAATTTGTTCTTTCCAATTATCAGGATTTATAGTAATTAATGTTAAATCTTCATCTTTAGGATTATATCTACACCAAACACAACCTCTTCCATTTAATACATAATCTCTTAACTGAGATTCAGTATACCATGTTTTTGTTTTACAGTTTCCATGATCATTTAATTGAAAAATAAGATCGTTTGGATTATTAAAATTAAAGTGATCCAATGAAATAACTGATTTTTGAGGTAATTCAAAAGTAAACAATTTATAGTCATTTGATGTACTATAATTAGTCTTAAACCATTCTAAAAATCCATCTTTTGTTGGGATGATATTTAATTCTTCTAATACTGTTTTATAACAAAATAATTGCTCATCAAATATATCTAACATTGTCATCATTAATGCCCACCATAAAGTTTCATTTAATTCATATTTATTTATCAATTTATTAGTAAATAATGAAGAATGAGTAATATTTGGTTTAGAATAATGCATTGCAATTGATCTACCTTCTTTCCAATGAAAATAACATCCTTTCTCATGATGTGTTTTATCTTTAATTAATACTGTCATAGATGTCTGAATAATTGCAAGTTTACGCAATTCTTGTATATGTTCACAATCTAAATCAATATTAGATAAAAACATTAGAGACATTGTATGTAAAATATAGAAAATTACATCTGGTGCAAATTTAGCATTTTGAAATCCTGCTAAATTACATAATTCTCTCAGTCCTTGACGACATGCTTGATCATTATTTGCATCTATTCCAAAATATACATTACCAAACTCATCCATTGAATTTGGAAATTTTCCAAGTTTTCTATTAAAATCTTTTTGCATTTCACTAATGATACATAATTTATTTAAACTATATGGAATAGATATACATTTTAATGACTCTAATATTGTTCCATGTTTTTCAAGTGATTCATTTGCATTTGAAAAACTTTTTTGTTTTACAGATACATCAATAACATGTTCATCAAAATTTGTAAAAATAATAGGAGAATTATTTTTAGTACATTCAAAACCATATTTAATAATATTAATAATTCTTTCTGGAGTAAAACTATCAATTAATATAGATAGTCTTTTTGATATATCGATTATAAAAGGATTATTATCTGGGAAATTAATAAATATTAATGAAAAAGTTTTTCCAATATCAGTTAAAAGTTTCTTTAAATCTGTAAAATTTAAACCCCATGTTATTTCATCTTTATTTTCTTCTATTTTGTTAACAAGATCATGAAAAAACTCAATAATATTATTATTTATAGGAACTCCTAATAGAGTAATATAGTCTTTATTAATTTTAGAATTAAGACTACCTGTATAAGGTAATGTATTATGATATCTATTATGAATTGTTAATGAACTTGTTGAATTTTGTAACATATTAACTAAATCCATTCCAGGAATTTTCTTTTCTTCATTAATTGAAATTTTTTCTAGATTTTTATAATTATCCGATACTGCAAATATATGTAAATCTATTTTTCTTTCATCAAATATTTTAATTGATCTTGAGAAATCATTTATAACATTATTTGTCTTACCATCCGTATACAAATTTATATTGATTTTTTTATTTTTAATATCCTTTAAAATATCAACTACCATATTAAAAGCATTAGCTGTATATGTACAGTTTAATGGTTTTAAATCAGGTATATCTACTAAACCTTCTTCTTTTAATATATTAATTTTCCCATGATTTTTAGGAGTATCGTGAAATGAAATACAATAATGTGTTGCATTAATGTTATCCAATATGTTTGATAACATAACTTCGCTTTCTTTCGTTAAAATAGTAGTTCCATCAATATATATATCTCCAGTTGATCCTGATACATCTATTATATGAATGATGCATAAATCATCTTCAAAATTTATAACTAATTTTGTAGAATCATCTAAAAAATTAACTAGTTCAATAATAATATCTTTAATATTCTTGGACATATTTAGAATATATAAATTTTATAAATAGTTTAAATTTTTATTCATTTTTTTCTATTTTTATAAAAAAATAATTTATTTTTTACTCTTTACTTTACCAACTTTATTAACTTTACATACAATACCTTTTATATTTAAATTAGGATTAATATCAAATGTTATACCATCGCTAAATGCTAATGTTGAATTCATTGGTGAACTACCTTTTGAACATTCAAAAGTTATATGTTTAATAGGATTTTGAAAATATGGAATTTTATCTTCAAATTCAATACCTAAAGTAATAAAATCAATAGAAAATGCAATACTAATTACATTTACTTGTATGATTGAACCAAAATAGGGATTTAATTCTTCAATTAATTCTTTTTTATCTATTCCTGGTGGACAAAATAATACAGTAGAATGTAATTCTCTCTTATTTTTATTCAGAAAATCATTCCATTTGTCAAAAATTGGACCTTTATCTAAAAGAGATATATGTTTAGTCACTAATTCTAATATTTTATCAAAATGTATTTCACATATAGATACTGAACAGTATACTAGTTTCTTTATATCTGAAACTGGTGTTGGACTTGGATCTAAGATTAAACTCTTATTATCAAGTTCCGAAAGTTTTGTTTCATCTAAATTTTCTAATTCTTCAGTAGAGTCAATAATCAATTCCATTTTAGATTATTTTTAATTAATATATAAATATTATATTAATAATATTATATAAATATAAATCAATTTTTATATGGAAAAAATTTGTATTTACTTCTTTTTCTCAATCAATGTTGTAATTATGTTATTCATTTTATAGATTAATATTATAATTACATAAAATTTATATCCATTCACTAGTTATTTTGTAAATGGTGTCTTCTATTTTTATATTCTACAGCTCCATTATACAAATTAACTGAAAAACTAAAAGAAAAATATATAGTCATCACATTTTATAATTCTACCAAAATATTTTTAAATAAAATATTTTGGTAGAATTATAAAATGTGATGACTATATATAATGAATAATAATAACAAAAATTTAAATTTTACTAATAATCTGAAAATAGATAAATATCTCTTAATAAATGAATGTTTTAAAGGAAATATAGGAAGTGTAATAAATATATTAAAAAATGAATATTATATTACAAATATTAATTTGAAAGATAAAGAAGGAGATACAGCATTAATTAAAGCAATAAATATTAAAAATAAAGAAATAGTAAAAATATTATGTGATAATGGTGCCGATGTTAATTTAAAAGATAAAGAAGGAAATACACCATTAATTTATGCAATGTTTAAATTAAAAAACCCATTCGGAATTATAAATATTGTAAAAATTTTAGAAATTTTATGTAATTATGGTGCTGATGTTAATTTACATTCCGATAATGGAAATACACCATTAATGCATGCAATTGATATTAAAAATAAAGAAATAGTAAAAATATTATGTGATAATGGTGCCGATGTTAATTTAAAAGATAAAGAAGGAAATACACCATTAATTTATGCAATGATTAAATTAAGAAACTCAGTAGAAATGATAAATATTGTAAAAATTTTAGAAATTTTATGTAATTATGGTGCTGATGTTAATTTACATTCCGATAATGGAAATACACCATTAATGCATGCAATTGATATTATTTTTTTTTTAAAATTTTTATGGGAGGAAGAAGATACAGAATTAATTAAAGTAATAAATATTAAAGAAAAAGAAATAGTAAAAATATTATGTGATAATGGTGCCGATGTTAATTTGAAAGATAAAGAAGGAGATACAGCATTAATTAGAGCAATAAATATTAAAAATAAAGAAACAGTAAAAATATTATGTGATAATGGTGCCGATGTTAATTTGAAAAATAAAGAAGGAAAAACACCATTAATTTATGCAATGATTAAATTAAAAAAACCAATGACATCCGATTTTATTGCTAATGTTAATTTACAAATTAAAAATAGAAATACAAGATTAATTAACACAATAAAAATTAAAAATAACGAAATTTTAGAAATTGTAAAAATTGTAAAAATTGTACAAATTTTATGTGATAATGGTGCTGATGTAAATTTACCTTCCGATAATGGAAATACACCATTAATGTATGCAATTTATTTTAATTATTTTTTAAAATTTTTATGTGATTATGGTGCTGATGTTAACTATAAAAATAGACATGGAGATACGGCATTAATCTGTGGAATTAAAAAAGGAAATTTAGAACAAATAAAATTTTTATGTGATAATGGTGCTGATGTTAATTTACAAAATAACGAAGGAAATACTGCATTAATGTATGGAATTAAATATAATTCTATAGAAAAAATAAAAATTTTATATGAATGTGGTGCTGATGTTAACTGTAAAAATATATATGGATATACTCCGTTAGATTATGCAATTAAAAAAAGAAATATAGACATAATAAAAATATTGACGGGATTTTCAAAAAAAAGTAAGTTTTCTTTATATGAATTACTTTTTTAATAAATATTTACTTAAAAAAAATTATTAAAATAATAATTTATTATGTCCAAAAATCCTAGGATTTTTGGACGTATTTTTAGAATAAATATTAAATTATAAAATATTTATTCTAAAAATAGCTTTTATAAAAGCTATTTTTATTGATATAATTGAATAATAATTTTATATTTCAATAAAATAATATAACTATAAAAATAATTTCTTAATTTTAATTGTATATTTTGCGGATACTTAATTATGAAATACCTTATTACTATATTTTTATGACTAATAAAAGCATATCCTATAGATAATAGACCATGTTGTAATAATGATATAAATAGTTTATATCCTTAAAGAATTAAAATGAGACAAAATTTTAATATATAATTATTTATATATTAAAATGTCTAAACATAAAAGTGAAGATTATAAATTATCTGAAGTTAAATATTATCTTAATAATAATGTTAGTTTAAATAATGTATGTAAAATCTTTGATTGTCCAAAACAATCATTATATAGATATGTTAAAAGGTATAAAACGTCAATATGATTTATGTAATATAAGAAAATATATGCAATTATATTCTTTATCAATAATAAATTGTTCAAATATTGATGATGATTTAATTTTACAAATTAATATAGATCCTAATTATACTTTATTTAATGATATTGTATTAATAAATTGTGATCTAATAACAGATTCTATTTTTACACATTTACAAAATGCTGACATGAATTTTATAGAATTAAATAATTGTAATCAAATAACAACAAATGGATTTAGATATATAGCAAATTATAAAAATTTAAAAATGTTAAAGATAGAAGAATGTTCAAATATAATTGATAGTGATTTAAGGTTTTTATCAAATTTAGAAAATATAGAAGAATTAAGGTTAGGATGTTCTCACCAAAATATCTCGAAAAATAATCTATAATAGTTATGTTAAATTATGTAACATACACCTAAATCTAGGATTTCTTGACACCTTTTTATTAAAGAATTAAATTATAAAATATTCTATAATTTAACTCTATGTTTTTATCTTAAACATTAATATATAATAAATTTTTTAATATTGTAAAAAATAACTTTCCAAAAATCCTAGATTTTGATATATTATAAAGATTCATCTATGTTAACTTATTATTTCATACAATCCATAATTTCATTGATACAGTCATTTATATTATCATTTTTGAAACATATTGATTGTATTTCTGCTGGAGATAATACTTCATCTTTAATATCTAATTTTTCTGTTAATGAATTAATTTCTTCATCAGAAACCATAAATTTAAATTTTAACATTTCCTTTATTATATTTTTAGATGCTTTCTTAAATTCATATTTAAAATCAAATCTTCCAGGACGAATTAATGCACTATCTATTTTTTCAGGATGATTTGTTGTCATAATGATCATAATACCATGAAGTTCAATAATTCCATCAAGAATGTTTAAAAAACATGATAAATTAATATTATCATCTTCTTTTTTTTTAGAATCGATATTATTTGAAATATTCATTAATTTTTTAAATTGTAATAATTCATTTAATTCTGTATTTTTTGTATTTTCTTCATTTTCTTCGTTTTCTTTATTTTCAACAATTTTTCTGTTTTGAATTATATTATTATCGAATGCATCACAGTCTTCTAAAATATAACATAATTGTTTACCTTCTAGCAAAGTATCATTAAATTTTCTTCTTCTAAAAATAAGTTGTAATTCTTCACAAGTATTAACTTTTGATAAATTAATAATTATACCATGTCTATTTGTATATTTTAAAATAGCTTTAATAGTACTTGTTTTACCACATCCAGGAAAGCCATAAAATAATAATCCTGCTTTAAATGTAAAACCAGATCTTTTATATTTTTCTTCACCTTCATTTGTTAATTCATTTTTATTGTAAATAAATGGATTAATATAATTTATTAATTTTTCTTTACCTTCAAAGAAGATATTTATATTTAAATCTTTATTATGTAACATTACATATTCATCAAATTTTAGTTCAATTGATAAATCATATTTATCACTATTTTTATATTCATAGATGAATATATCATTATCTTTTTTATGTCTATTAATAAAATTATCATAATTTTTATTACAATCATCAATAAATTTTTTTAAAATATCCATTCCATTATCTATTTTTTTAATAGATAATGTAATAATAAAATTTTTATTTTTTATTGAATTATTATTTTTTTTATCATCTGTATTATTTTCAGAATCTTTATTATCAATATTTAATAACTCGCAAAAAATTTTATTTTCTTCATCAATTAATATTTTATTATTTTGAATAGGAATAAATATAAATTCATTTTCATTATTAGATTTTGATTCATCGTCATATTTAATATTTAATTCAGTATTTTTTGACATAACCTCAGTTAATGATTCCAAATTTGAAATTTTATTTATAGTAATATGATGAATAATTGATAAAAAATTCTTGCTATAAACTATTTTTTTATTAGTTGTACTTGAAAAACCTTTTACAACAGGAACTTCATGTGATGGAATATTGATTAACATATATTTTGATTTACTAAAAAACTTAATTATATTATCTTTAATTTCATTAAATGGTATAATTTTTGAAACAAATATACTTGTTATCATAATTATTGGTAAATATTTTACTGAACTATTTGATTCATGTTTAGATGATAACATCATAAATAAATATGGTTGAATTTGTTCCATTTTCTTTATTTATAAAGCTAAATATAATTAATATTATAAAAAAATTAATCATTTTTTTTAGAAATATCAATTATATCTTTAATTGCATTATTAACATTATCAATATTTTTTTGACATATGTTAATAATTTCTGCATGTGTCAAAATATATTCTGGAATATCTTTAAATAATTCTCTATTTTCATCAAAATTAATATCATTAATATCATCAATATCATAAAAAGATTTAAATATATCTTTAATTATTTTATTTGATGCTTTTTTTAATTCTATATTAATATCTATTCTTCCTGGTCTTAATAAAGCTTTATCAATTCTATCAGGATAGTTTGATGTTAAAATTATTATTCTACCAGGAATTTCAAGAATTCCATCAAAAATATTTAATAAACATGATAAATTTAATTTATCATCAGGATCAACTGTTTTTTTCAAATTATCGTTTAATTTATATATTAATTCAAATTCATTATTTATATTAATATCATTATTTTTAGGTTTATCCAACGTACGATCATTTACTATATCAGTAAGACAATCAATATCTTCAAAAATATATATCCGATCATTCATTGATATTTCTCTACCATTTACTTCAGATTCATAAAAAATATTTTCTAATTCTCCACATGTTTTAATACGATTTAAAGGAATTACAAAAGCATGTCTTTTTGTATGAGTTAAAATAGCTTTAATAAGACTAGTCTTACCACATCCTGGAAATCCATGTAATAATATACCAAAATGATATGGAATACCTTTTTTTAAATACCATTCTTTGCCATTTAAGAAAAAATTTAGATTATATAAAAATTTATCTTTATCCTCAAAGAAAATAGTATCAAATGTTCTAGTACTGTTAAATAATCTTTCACTATAATTAATTATAGAACCATTATTTTCGCTATCTATAAAAGAAAAATAATATTGATTTTTGTTTGTTTTACTATTAAGATACTTTTTATATTCTTTTAAACATCCATCTATGAAATTTTCGAGATCATAAATTTTTACATTTTTATTTTTACTAAAAATTTTGATAATATGATTTTTTCTAGGTTCATTTTTATCATTATTTATATTAGAATCTTCTATAAGTTTCATAATACATTCAATATTTTTATCTTTATCTAAAATAAAAGATTTATCTTGATCTGGAATAAAAATATCAAACATTGGATTACTATCTCTGTCCATCTTATCTGCTTCCCTTTTAGAAAAAACATTATCTGGTTTTATTTTTTTAATATAAAATGTTATTGCTTGAAAAATTTTTGAATATAATAATTTATTTGTTTTCATACCATTTCTATCATATAGAATTGTTTGAGCATCTATAATTATTTCTGAATAGTTATTTGAATAAAAAAAATAATTTATATAATAAATTATATAATTACGTAATCTTAAATTATTTTGATATATATATGATATTATAGATATTAGTATAATACTAATAAAATAATCTAAAATTTCATTTCCAGTATTAGTTTTTCTAATAATCATTCCTGTGAATAAATTATTTTTATCTAACATTTTTTATTATTATAATAAATTAACTATTAATTTATTATATAATAAAATCAATTTTTTATAAAAAAAATATATATTAAATATATAAAAGATGAATTCGAATAAAATGAAAAATAATGTAATTTCAAATCCTTTATTTATAATAATTATGCTTTTATTAGGTTTAATAATTGTATTATCTGTTTTTAGAACAGCATCACCATTTTTAACACTTGGTTTTGGTATTAATGCCAGAATAGGAGATTTAAAAGGATCATTCGAAATAGAAGCATTTGATAATAATACTGAAGCAGTATTTATAATGTATTATGCTGAATGGTGTGGACATTGTAAAAGAACAATGCCAGAATTTAATAGTTTAATGGAAACTTATAATGGTAATGTTAAGATACAAATGATTGATTCAGAAGCAGCTGAAAATGCTGAATTAGTAAAATCACAAAATATTAGAGGATTTCCTACAATAAGATATTATCCATCTGGTTTATCAAGTGATTATCAAGAATATGATGGTGAGAGAACTGCTGCACAATTTGTACAATATCTTAATTCTTTATAAAAGTATTGAATTACTCTAATTTTTTATTTTCTTCATAAAATATACCTTTAATTCCACATTTTGTTTCACTTTCTCGACATAGATTTGCATATTTGTAAGTAATCTCTCCTGTAACAAGATCCATTATACCAAATTTTTTACATTTACTAAAACTACTATCTGGAACAGGATCATAAGGATAATTATTTTTATATTCAATGAAATGAATACAATTTGAACAAATAGGTAATCCAACATTTGTTATTGTACATAATCCAGTACATACATTTGCTTTTAACATCATAAACAAAATAATTTTATTTAAATTATTCATATTATTTTATTAATAAAATATTAATAAAATAATATGATAAAAAATTTTTCAATTTTTAATACATTCAAATCTAGGATTTTTTGGAAAGTTATTTTTACAATAATAACAATAAAATAATATATTTATTAATAATTTATTAATATTAAAAAATTATCATATATTAATGTTTAAAAATAAAGATATGATGTGTATTAAATTATAAATATTTTATAATTTAATTCTTTAATAAAAATGTATCCAAAAATCCTAGATTTGGGTGTATTATTTTACACCTTTGCACAATTAAAACGCCGAATTAACAGAGAAAAATAATACAAATTAGTAAAAATTTGGTTATAACCCATCGTGTAATGGGTATGAAGTTTTATAGGTAAAAAAGAATTATTTTGCATATAGCTTAACCGATTATCATCGTAATAATTCAGACCTCTAATGAACAAATCAATATAGACTTCTTACTATTCATTGTTAATATAATTTATTATTATTATTTTAAGTATTTTATTTATTAAAATCGGCGTTTTAATTGTGCAAAGGTGTAAAAATAATAAAAAATTTAAGATAATTAGAACCAGGTATTATTCAAGTTTTATAAAAAACTAATACTCCTAATAATACCTAGTTTTACTAGCAATTCTACTAAATTAAGAAATTAATGCAATATTTTAAAAATATATAAAATTATACATCATTAATTTAATTTTAAATAAATTTAATTTTAAATAAATTTAAATTTTTTTTAGATTCATTTAAATTTTATTTTTTTTATATTTATTTAATCTATAAATTTAAAATATATTTTTAATGTATAAAAATATATTTTATTGATATAAATATATAAAATATATATAAATGCAATAAAATCTTTAATTTAGTAGCATTGGTTTTAGTAGTCATTTTTTGTAGAATAATATATTTGCTTATATATTTTAATATACCATATTTTTGAATTGTTTATAATAAATTTTATTAAAATAAAGAAAATTATAATAAAAACTTTTTTATATGAAGTAATAATATATGAGTTCTAATACTACACAAATAATAAATTTATTAAATGAAAGTACTGTAGAAATATCTCATGATTTAACTACAATAATTTATCCAATCTATTATCTATTTGATAAAGATATAAATGACAGTATTGGAAGTTCTATAAATTGTCGAACTAAAATTAGAGAATTTTTTGATTTAGATACAATATTTAGATTAAATAGTAATAATTTAATAGATATATGTATTGAGGGGCATTCAACAATTTTATATAAATTTACTATAAAACAAAAATATTATATATATTATTCTAACTCAGGGCTTGGAATACATAATAATATTATTAACAGTGATTATGTTTTACCAAAAATATTTCTAGTACATAAAAATTTATATGATGGAATAGAAGACATAAATTATTTTATTAAAAAAATAAGATCAATAAAATCAATAAATGAAAATAATCAAAATTTTGATATTATATATAACAATATAATACAAAATACAATTTTTAAAGATATATCTAATGAAGATATGAGATATATATATAATGATATATGTAAAATAGGTAAAGGTAATGAAAGTAAAACTAGTAAAGAAATTAATTTATGTTATACTTTATTATATTATTTAGCTTCAAAAAATAAAGAAGAATTTAAAGAAATTTCATTTTCTTATATAATTGATAATACACTAATTGGTCATATTGATTATAATGAATATCTAAATGAAGATATTAAAATATTATATGATAATTGTTTTGAAAAAAATAAATTAGTTTCTGACGAAATTTATAAAAGTACACAATATATACAATATGAAGGTAACATAAGTAAATTCAAATTATTTATTGAATTAATTAATAATAGTATTGATGAAAAATTTAATACATCTACATTAATTCATGTTAAAAAGTATTATAAAATTAAATTTGATATACTCGGGATCTATAATATTATTCAATCATCTGGATCATGTACTTTTTATAGTTATTTTAATTTAGCTATAAATAATTTATTATTAAGTTTATATATATCAAATGATACAAATGATAAAAATATTGATAAGGTAAATATATTTATTGAAAATATAAAAACTTTTCATTATAGTATGATAAATCTATTTTGTTATTCAAATGATACTAAATATATCTTTAATAAAAATTATGAACATAAAAATATAAATAATTTTTATAATAATTCTTTTATATATAGTTTAATTATAAAATATAATTTATACGATGAAATAATAAATTTTTATAATAGTAAAACTTTAATATTAAATAAAAAAAAACCACTAATTGATAATTTATTTAATAATAAAATTACTGGAGATTTTCCTAATTACGGATATACTAATAAAGGTTTTAATTATTCATTTTATATAATTTTACAAAGATTTTTAAAGAAAAAAATTTATGATGTAAAAAACTTTAAAGGAACTTTTGAAAAATTTAAATTATTCTTTAAAAGAGACGATTTTACTGAATTTTATTTTTATATTGAAGATAAAATATATTTTAATTTATATAAAAATAATCAATTTAAAAAAATAATAAGAACTCTATTAGATATATATTATGTATATTTACTTATTTTAAAATATATTATGTTGAACCCAGATGAGATAAATTATTTTATACCAAAAAAATATGATTATTATTATTTTTATTATCATCATCCAAATGATACATCTGATATAATTAATATTAGTAAAGGAAAATTTAGGAATGCATCTGAATATTTAACGTATGATCCTTTATTTTTTTTACTAAGTTATATTGAAATACATAATATATTGAGATTTACTTCAAAATTTAGAAATATGAACGATATTTTTAATAAATTAAAAATAATAAGAATTGTTAATAGTAATATTATATATAATATTAACAATAAAGTTATGTTAACTTTTTTTTATTTTAAAAATTATAATATAAATGAAATTTTATATAATATAACAGATGATACTATGATAGATCCTAATATATTAGAATATCCAGATGATATTTTAAATATTTTAATGTATTTTTATTCATTATATAATAATATTTTAGATAATTTATATTTTGATATAAATACACATGAAGAAACAAAAATAATTAATGATGATAATATATTAAATTATTATGATTTTATAAAAAATAAAATAGTTGAAAATATTAAAATAATTATTACAAATATTGTTGATAAACATTATTTAAAATATAGTTTTAAACATATATTATGTCAATTAATTACAATTTCTGTAGATTCAAAATTTACAATAAATAATTTTGAAGATTATATTACTTTCGATAATTTTTCTATATTTAAATTATTAAGTATATTAGATTTTAAAAATTTAACTAAAATATATAATTTTGATGCATCTTTCTTAAATATTTTCTATAATAATTTTAATAATATATTACCAATATTAAATAAAGATATATCAAAATTTAATGATATAAAATTTATCGAGGAATCATTAATTAAAAATTTATCAAAAGATTTATCAAAAGATATTTCAAGGTTTATATGGTGTGAAAATATTAAGATTGAATCAAATGAATCAAATAATATATTTTATAGTTATAATGATAATTTATTTATAGAATTACAATATAATTTTGAAAATTTTAATTTGAATAGTATATTAAGTAGATTTTTAATTAATAATAAAAATTTTAATAATATTAAATTACTGTTTAATAGGAATGACATAATTAATAATAATATTAAAAAAATAAAAGAAAATATTACTGAAGGATATTTTTTAATTCTAACTTCTGATATTTATATATTACCTTCTAAATTAATAATCATATACTTTAATAATAATTTTGTAAATACAGATGAAATTTATATAATAGATGAAAATAATAAAAAACAAAAATTATGTTTTAATTTAACAATTGATAAATACATCTTTTTAAAATTTATTCCAGAATCAGTTCCATATTTTTGTGTATATAATGAATTAAATAATAATTATATAATAAATTTAATTCACGATCCAGTATTTTTTCAATATAATTTTATAAGATATTCTAATACTTTAAATAAAAAAGTATATGATGATAAATATGATAAAGAAATTAATATACAATTAAAAATATCTCCTAGTTATTTTTGTCCAATAAATAATTTTGATATAAATACATATAAAGATATTTGTGATATATATTCATTTATACCTAATAAATTAGACAAAATTAATTATTTTTTTATAAATTATTTTACAAGAAAAAATATAGGACTTAAAAAAATAAATTATAATAAAATACCAAATAATTATCCTAATAATGATTATTATACTAATATAGAAAATATTATTAAATTTTGTAAAAAAAATATAATTAATATAGATCATAATTTAGAAATAATTCCTAAAATAAATGAATTTATAAATTTACATGATAATTCTATTATAAAATATATTAATAAACATAAATTTACAGAATTAAAATCAAAAAATAAACAAAATAAATTAGATATTAATATATTAAAAATAATAAAAAATAATTTAAAAAAAAATGTGGATTATCTTATTAAAAATGTTACTTTATATAAAAATTTAAATAAATACTTTATAAAAAATATAAATATTTTTTTAGATATAATGCAAAACAATGTTTTAATTGAATTAATAAATAAAATATTGATAAATGAATCTAGTTGGGAATTAAATAATTATATTGATATTTTAGAATCAATATTATATTTTAATAAAAAAATAAAAGAGAATTTTTTTTATGGATTTGAAATATTATATTTAATCCAACTTCCTTATTTTTATAAAAAAATACAGTTAAAAAAATATATTGAAATAAGAAATGATTTGATACATGAAAATAAAGAATTAAAATTACACCAATTTATGATGGGTAAAGGTAAAACATCTATTTTTACACCTTTATTATCATTGTGTATAACATTTATAAAAGAGAAAAAAGCAAAAATTATAACATTAGATCATTTAGTACATGACACTAAAATATATTTAAGTTTATCAGAATATTTAACTAATATTAAAATAAATGTTTTGTCAGATTATGATGCTAAATTAATATGGATTAAAAAATTAAATTCAAATGAATTAAAAAGTGAAATAAATATTATTGATGAATTTGATTCACATTATAATTATTTAATATCAATGTTTAATTTAGTAAAAGAAAATGATAAAATAATATCTGAAGAAATATTTAAATTTATTTTTAAGTTTACATATTATAAAATTAAAGGATTAGATATAAATGAAATAAAAAATAATTCGAGTATTTTATTACAATATCCATTTTTATTTAATAGTATTAATTATTTTTATGAAAATTCATTAAATAGTATTTATAAATCAGATTATGGATTTTCTTTTTTATATAAAGATCAAGATAAAACTTCTAAATTATGTACTCCATTTTCTAGAAAAGATACACCTATAAAAAAATCAAAATTTTCTTCAATATTATATACATTAATTTTAACATTTAAAGTTTATATTAAAGAATATGATTGTAAATTAACAGATGATTTATTTAATTTTGATGATTTGAATAAAATAAAAACAGAAATGAATAATATTGATGATAAAATAACAGATTTTTTAATAAATTCTTCTATGATTACTGATAAAAATTTTAATAATAAAATTAAAGAAATAATTGAATATATATATATTTCTGAAAATAATGAAGATAAGAAAATAAATATATTATTAAAATATTTATATTATGTAAACAAAGAAAAACTTAATTATGTTAAAACACAATTAAATATATCATTTCAAGATATAATTTATAATAATAATGAACAATGGCAAGTAGGATATACTGGAACTGCTTATTTAGAATTATTTGATTATGGTAATATTAAGGACTATGTTTTTAGTAAAGATATTATATATGATATAGAAGAAAAAATAGATATATTATTTGCAATATATGGTTATGGTAAACCTATTGGAATAAGTAAAGATATAGTTTATAATATAAATACAAATAATACAAATAATACAAATAATACAAATAAAGAATATATAAATATTATTTTTGATATTATAAAAAATAATCCAAGAGGATTCATAGATTTACATGGATTATTTTTAAATTATAAAAATGAAGATATTGCTAGAGAATTTTCATTAAAATTACCTAGTTCTAATATAGTATTTTTAGATGAAAATCATAATAAACTTCAATTAAAGGAAAATGTAATTAAAAATTTCAAAGGTGCTAATAAAGATAATTTTTATTATTTTGATCAATGTCATGTTGTAGGTACAGATATTGAACAACCACAAGATGGACATGTATTAATAATAATTAATATTAATACTAAAATAAGTGATTTTGCACAGGCTATTTTTAGATTTAGAAAATTGAATAAAGGAACTTATTTATCAATATTGGTTATTAATGAAGATGATAAAGATAATATAAAAAAAGTGAGTGATATATATAAAATGTTAAATGATAATCAAATAGAATTTACAAATAATCAAAGGGATGGTATAAAATTACAAATATTAAAGACCATTGTAAGAAAAAATTCTAAAAATTATGAAGAAATTGATTTAGAACCAGAATTTATTAAAAATAAAAAAATTAATATAACAAAAATAATGATAAATAATATCTTTAATTCAAATAATAATTCAAATAATAATTCAAATAATAATTCAAATAATAATTTAAATAATACATATATTAAAAATTATATTGATAATAAAATAATAGATGAATCTGAAAAAGAAATAGTTAATAAGTTATATGATGATTTATCAACGAATAAAGAAAAGTTAAAAAAAATAATTATAGGAGATGGAAATGAAAAAATAATTGATCATATAAAATCATTAAATAAAAATAAAGATAAAAACAAAAGTAAAAGTAAAAATAAAAATAAAATAAAAAATTTATGTGATAATTGTAATAAAAATTTAAGTTATATTAATGAAATAAATGTAATTAAACATTTAGGTTGTTTAGAGTGTATAAATATATGTTCTGTTAAATTATTTAAAAACGATAATATTAAAATTAATGGAAAACAAATTTATATAAGTTATAATTTTATATCTGATTTTAAGTATAATTGTTATTCTAATTCAAATGATATTTGTAATAATATGATAAATGGATCATTAGCAGTTTTTGTAGAATTTGACGATATTATTTTAATAGAAAAAACTTATATTGGATATTTATATTATATAAATAAATTACCAGTATATTTATTTGAAAATGGACATATATTAAATCCAATATTACGAAATATTCTAATACCAAATAAATTGATATTAGATATAGATCCAATATTTATAAAAATATTTGGATTAAAAAAATATTTAAATCCATTAAATCCAACAAATTCATTAAATAGTATATTTGATATAAATGAATATATTGATGATATTAATGTTAAAGCATTATTTTTATTAAAATACATGATATATAATATATTTAATTTTTTCAAAAAAAAATATTTCAATATTGAAAATTATTTTTTTGAAAAAATTAATAATAATATAAATAATAATATTAAAAATATTTTTTTTACACAAAATATTAATGGTGTTATGAATAATAAACAATGTAGTACTATAAATAAAAATTATATTTATAATTTAAATTTTACTGTTTATTTACCTTTAATAGATTATAATAAAATATATTATAGTAAAAAATTAGAATTACCTAGATTAATACAAATTTATACAGATTTATTTAACCTTAAAACATTAAGTAATAAAAAAGTAAATAAAAAACGTAATATGTGTACTATATTAGGCTGAATGCAACTTAGTCAAAAATTATATATTTATTATTTTTACTTAAAATTTTACTGGATGAACTGTTTCTATACTATATTTTGTTGATAAAAAATAATATTCTAACTAATTTTTTTTATTATGAATTATGCAACACCTCTTTAACTATGGAGCTGTTGCATAAATCATATTACAATAAATCATTGAATAAGTTAAAATATTATTTTATAAAATTATCAATTAAAATTTAAAATTTGTTTTTTATTTTTAGTAATTTTATTGATTTTTAAATT
>Ga0214919_10001493_pt1 | contig 38132 bp, 35 predicted proteins | sample LL1503_MetaG_FD_177994 | JGI IMG/M metagenome (GOLD analysis project Ga0214919, IMG submission 177994) | Freshwater microbial communities from Lake Lanier, Atlanta, Georgia, United States - LL-1503 | ecosystem: Environmental > Aquatic > Freshwater > Lake | place: USA: Georgia | collected...
TGCCATTGCACTTGTGCATAATCCCAGCTTAATTATTTTAGACGAACCTACCAATGGTTTAGATCCACAAGGGATTGCCGATATTCGAGCCCTCATTCAATACTTAGCTAAAGAAGAAGGTAAGACCGTTTTTGTTTCTTCTCATCTACTTTCTGAAATAGAACAAGTGGCCCATCAAATTTTAATTATACATCAGGGTAAAAAAATGGTAGAAGGAGTAACCAAAGAATTATTAGATCCTGAAAAAAGAATTGTACAAATAAAAACAATGGATGATGCAAAGGCCTTGGCAATTATATCGGCAGGTGGTTTTAGTCAATACTTATTGAATAGAAAGGAAGGTCTCTTTTTAAAATTACCCACAACTGCTATTCCTATACTTAATGAAAGCCTTGTCCAGTCAGGGATGGCGGTCTTGGGCATTGAAACCAAGAATTCTTTAGAAGATTATTTTTTACAAATTACTTCAAACGCTTAGCAATGTGGTCACTTATACAAATAGAATTATATAAAATATTTAGACGCCCTAGAACCTATATTGCTTTTGGAGCTATAGCGACTCTTATTGTTGTTATCCAATTGGGATTAAAAATTGATGGTGATGCTTATGCAGGTTTTCTAATGAAGGATATCAATGATACTTTAACGGTTGATGGTAAAGTATTGAATGGCTATTTAATTTGCTATATCTTATTACAATTATTATTAGTGCATGTGCCCTTGCTCGTAGCACTTATTGCTGCTGATATGATTTCTGGCGAAGCCAATTTAGGCACACTTCGTCTATTATTTACAACGCCCTATAATAGAACGCATTGGGTTCTAGCTAAATTTATTGCAGCTAGTATTTATACTATTTTACTTTTAATATGGCTGGCTTTCTTGGCGCTATTTGTAAGTATGTGGATATTTGGCACTGACGATTTATTTTTAATGAAGTCAAATTATGTTGTATTAATAGAGCAATCGGATGTTTTGTGGAGATATGTAGGTGCTTTTGTATTTGCTAGTTTTTCTTTGTTAACCGTTACTAGTCTTGGTTTTTTAATGTCTAGTTTATCTAGTAATTCAATAGGTCCCATAGTAGGTACTATGAGCGCCATTGTATTTTTTACCATTTTAAGTACTTTAAATATTCCTTTATTTAATCTAGTGAAGCCTTATTTATTTACTACCCATATGAATAATTGGAAAGAATTTTTTGATTTAAAAACAAATCTAGACAATGAAGCCATTAGAGGGAGTATTTTAAACATAGCTAAAATTAAAACCTCTTTAATAGTATTAACTCTTCATATAATTTTATTTGTTACTGCCTCTGTTATTATTATTAAGAAAAAAGATATACTCAGTTAAAATGCAACCCAAAAAACCAAAAAATATTGTAAGCTTCTTTATGGCTTTCGCCTTCCTTTTATTTTTATCTGTGAATGGGATGGCTCAAACCGACCCATTAATAGAAAAAGTAAGCCAAAAGCTAGCTCAAGTAAATGACTATGTTGCAGAAGGGGTCATGAAAACAGATGTTGCTTTTATCAAAGCCTCTTTAGGAAAAGTTAAGGTATACTTTAAAAAGCCTAATTTATTAAAAGTAAAAAAAGAAGGGGGTATTTCCTTATTACCAAGGGGTGGGGTGTCGCTTACTATTAATACATTATTAAATACCAAACAGTACACAACCATTTCTGCGGGCACACAGATTTTGAATGGGAAAAATCTAACGGTGATAAAATTAATTCCAACAGATGAAAATTTAGATTGGGTAATTTCTACATTATGGATTGACCCAACAGAAGCCCTAGTATATAAAACTGCTACCACCACTAAGGAAAATGGAAGTTACGAAATAATTATGAAGTATGGTGACTATGCTAAACAAGGACTTGCTAGTAAAATTATATTTAGTTTTAACACCAAAGATTATAAATTACCAAATGGTATTACTTTAGAATTTGGGGATGAAGACCCTACGGCTAAACAAAAAGCGCTTAAAAATAAAAAAGGTACTATTGAAATAACTTATTCAAAGTATACAATAAATAAAGGCATACCTAATAATATTTTTTAATTATGCGTAGTTATTTATTCATTATTTGCCTTTTGTTGACATGCATCGGTGCTCAAGCGCAATTTAATAGTTATGTAAAAAATTTAGAAGCTGCTGTTCAGCTTTTTGATAAAAGCCAAACCAAGGAAAATTACGAATTAGTATATTCAAAAATGGAAGAAATTTCTAAGCAAGCACCCAATGAGTGGTTGCCTGCTTATTATGCAAGTATTATCAAGGCTAGAATGGCTTTAAAAAAAATGGGTAATCCAGATGCACTAGCTGACCAAGCTATTCAATGGCTTAATTATACTAAATCCAAACACAATAGTGATGAAGTACTTTGTTTAGAAAGTTTGGTGTATAGCTCTAAAATGTCAATAAATCCCGTCTTTAGATGGAAGGCTTATGAAGCTAGAATTAATAAGCCATTAGAGCAAGCGATGGCTTTGAATAAAAATAATCCGAGGTCTTATATTTTAAAAGCCAATATAATATATAAAATGCCTATACTATTTGGTGGTGGTTGTGCAGATGCAAGGCCATTGATTCAAAAAGCAAAAATAATTTTTGACACACAAAAAGAAGAGTTCAATATAATGCCACATTGGGGTAGGCCATTACTAAATGACTTAATGAAGGCTTGTCCTATAGATTAGCCTTCATTTTCATATAATCTTTCATCCACTGCACCTGCAAACATTCTTGCACTAATTTTCTTAAGTGGGTTTAGTCGCATATCTGTATAACCTTTTCTTGCGTGGATAATTCTAGCGCATTCAAAAAGACTTGCTGTAAAGGAACCCGCATCAGCTTTGTTTTTTCCTGCAATATCAAAGGCAGTACCATGGTCCGGGCTAGTTCTAACAATGGGAAGTCCTGCTGTAAAATTTACACCCTCTCCAAAGGCCAATGATTTAAAGGGTATAAGCCCTTGATCATGATACATGGCAAGAACGCCATCAAATTTTTCATGTGCGCCTCTTGCAAAAAAAGCATCTGCAGAGTAAGGGCCGTATACCAACATTTGTTGCTTACTTTCTTTAATGGCAGGCTTGATAATTTCAATTTCTTCTTTACCAATTAATCCTTCATCACCTGCATGTGGGTTTAAAGCTAATACGGCAATGCGGGGTGTATCAATTCCAAAATCTTTTTTCAAACTACTATTTAAAATACTTAGTTTTTGTTTTATTTTATCCTTCGTGATATGTTTACCTACTTCTTGTATGGTTACATGTTCAGTGACCAAGGCCATTTTTAAATTTTCGGCTACAAGCAACATTAAGTTTTCAGTATTGCCAAAGGCAGCTTGTAAATAAGGTGTATGTCCGCTAAAGTTAAAATTAGGGGATTGAATATTTTTTTTATGAATAGGTGCTGTAACAATACCTTCAATTTGTTTGTTTTTTAAAGCGGCTACAGCAGCTTCTAAAGAAATCAATGCATATTTCCCACCAAGCTCTGTCATCTCTCCAGGGGTAATGGCTACTTCTTCTTCCCAACAGTTTACTAAATTTACTTGCTTGGTATTTAATTTTGAAAGGTCAGTGGCTGCTGCAAAATTGATAGCATATTCAGGCAGGCCTTTTCTATAAAAGTTGATTGCTTTATTATTGGCAAATATGACTGGAATGATGAAATCTAAGATGCGACTATCGGATAGAGATTTGATGATTAGTTCAATGCCAATACCATTTAAATCGCCACAGGTAAAGCCTATAATTGGTTTTTTGATGTCTGGGTTCATATCCATTTGATTAGGCTGTAAAAGTACGCACAAAAACCTAACTTTGCCTCATGCAATACACGCTAAAAAAATCATTGGGGCAGCATTTTCTAAATGACGCTCAAGTTTGTAAGGATATTCAGGCAGTATTGCTAGCGCAGCCCATTAAGCAGTTGCTAGAAGTGGGTCCAGGCGCAGGGGCTTTAACGAAATATATTCAGAATATTCCAACACAGTCATTTAAAGCCATCGAATTAGACCGTGAAAAAGTTGCTTTTTTAAACAGTGAATTTCCGGCATTAAAAGATAAATTAATTCTAGCCGATATTTTAGAGGCGACCCTTCCCTTTGATAATGAATTTGTAGTGGTAGGTAATTTTCCTTATAATATTTCTACACAAATTGTATTTAAGATTTTAGAATGGAAAGAGCAGGTGCCCATGATGGTTGGTATGTTTCAAAAGGAAGTGGCAGAAAGAATTGCTGCAAAGCCTAATTCAAAAGCTTATGGAATATTAAGTGTTTTAACACAGGCATTTTATGATGTTTCATATTTATTTGATGTGCCGCCTTCTGCTTTTACCCCGCCCCCTAAAGTGATGAGTGGGGTGATTCAATTGTCTAGAAAAAATAATTTTCCGAAATTTGTTTCTGAAAAACTATTTTATCACATTGTTAAAATGGCATTTGGACAAAGAAGAAAAATGTTAAGAAATCCCTTAAAGCCTTATTTTAGTGCAGCACAATTGCAGGATTCAATATTTACGAAAAGAGCTGAAAACCTTACCTATGATGACTATGCTGCCTTAACTTTTAAAATGCATATAGAATAAAATGGCTTTGAAAATAATTATAACTGCACCCGTGCATCCTTTTTTATTGGATACTTTTAAAGAAAAAGGATATATCATTCAATATGAACCTACTATTAGTTATGAGGCCTTAATGAATTGTATTGATACAGCGAATGGATTAATTGTAACCACACGATTAAAAATAGATGCTCATATTTTAGCAAAAGCCAATCAACTAAAGTGGATTGGACGAATTGGAAGTGGGATGGAATTAATTGATACAGAGTTTGCAGCTACTAAAAATATACTATGTGTAAGTAGCCCAGAGGGGAATAAAACAACAGTGGGAGAGCATACTTTAGGTTTATTATTAAGTTTGATGAACCGCATACATAGTTCTTATACTGAAGTAAGAGCAGGTAAATGGATTCGGGATGCAAATAGAGCAGATGAACTTACTGGAAAAATTGTGGGCATTATTGGCTTTGGAAATACAGGTGCTGCTTTTGCAAAAGTTTTGTCTGGCTTTGATGTAGAAATTCTAGCACACGATATTTATAAAACTGGATTTGAGACAGCTCAAATAAAAGCGGCAAGCTTGGAAATGATTCAAGAAAAAGCGGATGTCATTAGCTTGCATTTACCTCTTACTCATTTAACGCATCATTATGCCAATAATACCTTTTTTAATCGCCTCCAAAAGAAGCCTTATTTTATAAGTACCTGCAGAGGTTCGGTTACTGAACCCGCTGCTGTTTTAGAGGCTATACAAAATAAGCAAATTAGGGGGGTAGGTTTAGACGTACTAGAAAAAGAGCCTATTGGCTTACATACAGGCCAAGAAATGGCTGTTTTAGAAGCACTTATGATGCATCCAAATTGTATAATAACACCTCATATTGCAGGGTATAGCCACGAGGCCTTCTATAAAATGTCTAAAGTGATCTTAGAAAAATTAGGAATCATTTAACCAATATTTTATATCTTTGTACCATGCAACGCTTCACTTATGTGGCGTTGTATTTTTTTTATAACTAAACTAAGGATATGAGCGAAACTACAGTATATGTGACCCAAGATACTTTTGATAAAATGCGTGAGCAATTACAAAAGATGAAGTCAGTAGATCGTCCTGCTGCTTCTAGAGCTATTGCTGAAGCAAGAGAAAAAGGAGACTTAAAAGAGAATGCTGAATATGATTCTGCTAAGGAAGCGCAAGGTATGTTGGAAGCAAAAATTAAACAATTAGAAGCTACTATTTCGAATGCTAAAATAGTGGATACAAGTACCATTGATACAAGTAAGGTAACTATTCTTACAAAGGTAACTATAACTAATCAAGCAACTAAAAAAACAATGACTTATCAATTGGTAGGAGAAAAGGAAGCCGATTTAAAAGCGGGTAAAATTTCTGCTTCTTCGCCTATTGGAAAAGGTTTAATTGGTAAAAAAGTAGGAGAACTGGCAGAAATTCAAGCGCCTAATGGGGTAATGAAATTCGTAGTAGATAATATTACTATCTAATTTTTTCAAAATAAATAAAAGCCATGACCCTTTTTTCAAAAATAATCAATGGCGAAATTCCCTCTTATAAAATTGCGGAATCAGAAAAGTTTTATGCTTTTTTAGATATTTTTCCTTTGCAAAAAGGCCATACTTTAGTTGTGCCTAAAATAGAAGTAGATAAAATTTTTGAAGTTCCAGATACTTATTTAAGTGAATTTTTAATATTCGCAAAACCTATTGCGGCAGCCATTGAAAAAAGCTTTCCTTGTAATAGAGTAGGTATGGTTACGGTAGGTTTAGAAGTGCCTCATTCACATTTACATTTAATACCTATAAATGCAGCAGCTGATATGGAATTTTCTCAGCCTAAACTTTCATTAAGCAAAGAAGAGTTTAAAGCCATTCAAGATTTAATTATAAGTAAATTATAAATATAGGGTACTCAAAAATAGTTTATCATTTACAATGCAAGCTTAAAAATGTGCATACTAGAATAAAATTACTTTTTTAGTCGCTCCGGATTTTTACTAAGAAAGGCCTCCCAGCTATTGGCTTTTTTAGAAGATTTTTTCCCTTTTACAATTTTAGCTGTAGGCAAAATTAAGCCACTAATTTGGTAATGATGACAAAGGGCAACACCTAAGGCATCAGTGGCATCATAGTATTTAGGTTGTTTTTTAATAGCTAAAATACGCTCCAACATTTTCCAAATCATTTCTTTATCGGCATTACCATTACCTGTTATGGATTGCTTTACTTTTTTTGGTGCATATTCGGAAACTGGAATTTTAAAATGCATGGCTGCGGCGATGGCTACCCCTTGCGCACGGCCTAGCTTTAACATGCTTTGTATATTCTTTCCAAAAAAAGGAGCTTCAATGGCAAAATGAGTTGGTTGATAAGTTTCAATTAATTCAATAATTCTTGCATGAATCATTTGAAGTCTTGCATAAATGTCTTTTTCCTTAGTCATTTTTAAGACATCCATCGTAATAAGGGTAGGTTTAGGTCCCCCTTTTAAAATTGCATAACCCAGTATTTGGGTGCCTGGATCAATTCCTAAAATAATGGGTGTTTTTGACATGTACAATAAAGTTACATATATCATAGCAAATTCCGAACTTTGGAGCAATGAATCAAGAGCGCATCCAAAAAATTAGAACCATCCTTAATAATTCTATTGGATTTATTTTGTTCCTTGTATGTGCAGTAGCTATTTATAATAAAGTAGCTTCAAATGACAACCTCAATGAATTTGGAGATCAAATCAAAAAACAATTTTATACCATTGGCTTTTTTCAGTGGACTGTTTTAATTATTTTATTTGTTTTAAATTATTTAATGGAATCTATTAAATGGAAGTTGGTCTTGGCTGAATTAAATCCAACTTCAATTTTAAAATCTTTTAAATCTGTTTTAGTAGGCCAGGCTTTTGCCTTTTTTACACCTGTTAGATCTGGTGATTATGTAGGTAGAATTTTATTCTTAGAACCAGGTAATAAATTAAAAGGGTTAGCCCAAATGGCTTGGGCCTCTTATGCGCAGTTATTAATTACTTTATTTTTCGGAAGTATCGGTTTATTTTATAATCTGCCTTTTTTACCTTGGCTAAAATGGGTGGGACCTTTTATAGCAGCTGCTGCATGGATCATTTATTTTCATCCTGGTCAATTCAAAGGCCTCTTAAAAAAAATAAGTCTTTTGCAAATCAAAAATACATTAAAGGGGCAGTTGATTTTCTATTCTTTTTTAAAATATTGTGTATTTATTATTCAATATACATGGGTAGTTAAAATATTTAATATTCCTATTGGCATTTTTGATCTTTGGGTGGCCTTGTCAGTCTTGTTTTTTTGTCTAAGCCTCATTCCTTCAATTGCACTAACGGATGTAGTAATAAGGGGACAGCTCATTGTTTTATTATTAAGCCCTTTTTATGACAATAGCCTTATGCTTATCTGTGTGAGTACAATTATATGGGCTGTTAATTTTTTATTACCAGCGATAATAGGCTCTATTCTATTAATAAATTACAGGATAAAGCAATAATTTTGCATTAGCTGATCAACCAAGTAAACAACTAAGATGCATTTTCTTTTTCTTATATTTTCTTTTTTCACCTTTATGCCAAGCAATGATAAAGGATTATGTAATTTAAATAATACTGCCTTTAATTCGGGGGAAAAAATTAGCTATACTATTTATTATAATGTGATTGGGCTTTATGTCAACGCAGGTAAAACCGATTTTACGGTACAGTCTGCTACTTATAATGATAATGAGACTTTTACGTTCACCGCTATAGGAAAATCTAATTCAAAATATGATTGGATATTTAAAGTAAGAGATAAGTACGAATCGGTGGTGGACGCCAAAACATTACTGCCGTATCAATTTTCAAGACAAATTAACGAAGGTTCTTTTCATAAAAAAGAAATGGTGAAATTTAATCAAAAAGCCAGAACAGCTAGCACCGAAGAGGAAGTATATAAAACATCAGAATGTACTTTTGACGTAGTGAGTGCTATATATGCTGCTAGGAATTTTAACTATTCAAATTTGGTTATCAATGATAAAATTTATCTTAATTTTTTTCTAGATAAAAATTTATATCCCTCCTATTTTAAGTATTTAGGCAGAGAGGTGATTGCCACTAAGTATGGTAAATTTAAAGTTATTAAATTAGCACCCTTATTGTTAAAAGGTAGTATGTTTGAAGGGGGTGAAAAAATGACAATATGGGTCACAGACGATGAAAATCATATTCCTGTTCGTATTGAAACGCCCATTGTGGTGGGTAGTATTAAAGTTGACATGGTAGATTATCAAAATATTAGATATCCTTTGAGTGCTTTGATAGAGCTAGTGAATGAATAATTAGAGATCAAAATGAGTCTTGGTAATAAGTAGTAATTTATTATTTAACTATTTCCTTTAAACTAAAGCAAGACCCTGCTCTTATTCCTTTCTCGGTTTCAATTAGTCGACAGCATTCATTAACTGCGTCGTGTTCAAAAAATAAGATATAATTTTCCTTAAGAGCAGTTGTTAAAAACTTTTCTTTTTCTTCTAGGGTTATAAGTGGCTGCATATCATAACCCATTACATAGGGCAGAGGTATATGTCCAGTGGAAGGTAGTAGGTCTGCCATGTACACAATTGTTTCATTACCCATTTTAATTTTAGGAAGTAACATAGCTTCGGTATGCCCATGCACCACTAGGCAACTTATAGCCTCTGTAAATTTTATTTCTTGTAAACTTGTACTGCTTTGAAAAGCTGGTAGGCTAATTAATCTAAGTTGGCCACTTTCTTTAATGGGCAAAATATTTTCAGTCAAAAAAGATGCTTTTTCTCTTCTATTTGGATGCATGGCTAAATTCCATTGAGGCTCACTTATCCAATAGGTTGCCTTTGGGAATGTAGGCAGTAATTTATCATTTATCTTAGATATTGCTCCACCCACATGATCAAAATGTAAATGTGTTAATAATACATCGGTGATATCTTCTACTCCTATATTTATTTTTTGTAGTGCATCAGATAAAGCAATTATTTCATGAGGCTGGTAATGACTAAAAAATTTGGCATCCTGCTTATTGCCCATACCTGTATCTATTAATATAGTTCTACTAGCTTCTTTTATAACTAAACAACGCAGTGCCCATGTACATAAGTTATTTTCATCTGATGGGTTGGTTTTATTCCAAATAGATTTAGGAACTACGCCAAACATAGCACCACCATCTAATTTAAATTTACCTGTGTCTATACTAAATACCTGCATGTCCCTTTAATTTTGAAGTGCGGTATAATAATATAAGTCCGATGACAAAAAATGTACACAAGGCCAGTACCGAATTTCTTTGTGAGCCAGTTATTTCATTAATAAAACCAAAACTAAACATGCCAAAGACAATGGCTATTTTTTCAGTAACGTCAAAAAAACTAAAATAGCTAGTGGTATCGTGTGTCACTGGCATTAATTTTGAATAAGTACTTCTACTTACCGATTGAATGCCTCCCATTACAAAGCCTACTACAACAGCTAAAGTATAAAAAGGAATTACCGCATTTCTTGGTAAATAATAACCCATGATGCAACCACCAATCCAAACTAAAATGGCCATCATAATAGTATTGAAATTACCCCATTTACTAGCTAGTTTGGCCATTAAATGCGCCCCTGGTATGGCTACAATTTGTATAATTAATATTGCTAAGATTAAATTAGTGGTAGGTATATTCAATTCACTTTTTCCATACAAAGTCGCTGCTAACATAACGGTTTGCACACCCATATTATAAAAGAAAAAAGAAAGTAGAAATCGTTTGAGTATAGGTAATGATTTTAATTCTAACCAAACTTTATGTAATTCTTTATATCCTTGCGTAATTAGATTATTCTTATGTGCTCCTTTTACACCAGTTCCTTCAGGTAATTTAGAAATTGACAACCAGCCAAACCCCATCCACCATATACCTACTAATAAAAATGAAATTTGAGAAGCTTTGCCAACCGTTATACCAAATAGTTCAGGTTTCAATACAAAGACAAAACAGATAAGTTGTAAGAGTACCGATCCTATATAGCCCATCATAAAACCTTTTGCGCTAATACGGTCTCGGTCCTCCGGTGCTGCAATTTCTGGTAAATAAGAATTGTAAAATACTAAACTACCCCAAAATCCAACACAGGCAATAATAACAGAAAATAAACCACCTATAATATGATTACTGTCAAAAAAGTATAATGAGGTACAGGCTAAACTACCCATAGTACAAAAGAAACGAAGGAATTGTTTTTTATTTCCTCTATAATCTGCAATGGAGGAGAGAATGGGAGAGAGCAGGGCTACAATGACAAAGGCAATAGCTAATACATAATTGTAAAGTGCTGTATTAGAAAATTCGTAAGGGCCAATTTTGATTTTATCGATTAAAGTATTTTCATTGCCATCTCCAGTGACAGCTTCATAATAAGCAGGAAATATGGTAGAAGTAATAACTAGGTTGTATACACTATTGGCCCAGTCATACATAGCCCAACCGTTCACTACTTTTTTAGAAGCTGTTTGCATAATCAATTGTTTATTATTTTAAAAATACTAATAATTGTGCAACTCTCCTATAGGGAGTAATTAGCTAAGATATTGGGTATATAAAAGACCTAAGATGCTCAGGCCTAATACAATACGGTACCAACCAAAAGGGGCAAAGCCACGCTTTTGTACAATGCGCACAAAAAATTGTATACTTAGTAGGGCTACTAAAAATGCCACTACTGCACCTATTAATAATAGTAAAAGATTATCCTTTCCAAAAACTTCTGGATTGATTTTATAAACATCTAAAGTGCTTTTTGCAGAAGCAGCTAACATGGTAGGCACTGCTAGGAAAAAAGAAAATTCTAAAGCTGTTTTTTTATTTAATTGCTGACTCATACCACCAATAATGGTAGCGGCGCTTCTACTCAATCCAGGAAATAATATAGATAATACTTGAAAGCAACCAATGATAAAAGACTTCTTATAAGTAATGCTATCTTGATCCGATTCCTCGTTTTTTGTAGCCTCCGCTTTTTCAAAAAATTTATCAATAAAAAGTAATATAACACCACCTACTACCATAACTATGGCAATGACCCATAAATTACCCAATGCTTTATCGATATGTTTTTTCAAGGCAGCGCCAAAGATTAAAGCAGGGATAACTGCAACTATTAATTTAATATAAAAACTATAATGCTTAAAATCAAAAAACTTTTTTCTGTAAATAACAGCCACTGATGCAATGGCTGCTAATTGAATCACAATTTCAAATAAGTCCACAAAAGGAGTTTTTGCAATTCCTAGAAAAGGATTAGCAAACTTCATATGAGCAGTACTTGAAATAGGTAAAAACTCTGTGATACCCTCAATAATGGCAATTATAATTGACTGTAAAGTATTCATTCTTAAGATTTTTTGAAAATCGCATATATTTCTACAATAAAGCCTGCGATAATCACAATTGGTGCAAGGGTAATACGTCTAAAGCTATACACTTCTGATTCATTAAATACATTGGGGTCGGCACTTTTACCACCAGACATCAAGACCATGCCAAGTATGATCAAAGCTGCTCCAATAAGCATCCATGTATAATTAGATTTTCCAAAAAAATCAAGAGATTTATTTTTTTCTTTTTGGCTCATGAGTTCAAGTTTTATTTTCAATAAATTTTTTGTAAAAATTTGGTTGCAATTAATATAATTCGTCCAATTTCATTTTTAAATATTTCAATACACTACGGTAAGTGCTAAATACCGAAATACCAACTCCTAGTAAAATAAGGCCTCCAAATAAAATTAAACTATTGCTTATGCCTTGCAACATGCCAATTTGAGGAAACTGTGTGGTGGCCCATTCAATTAATCCAAATAAAAGAAAGATAGCTATAAAGGCGCTGATTAATCCATTTAATAAAGCACGAATTAATAAAGGCTTAGAAATAAAATTACGAGTAGCGCCAACCATTTGCATGGTCTTAATTAAAAAACGATTGCTATACATGGCTAAGCGAATGGTATTATCAATACTAATAATAACAATAATGCAAAGAATAATAGACATCACTAAAAATATGATACCAATTTTAGTAGCTCTTTCATTTAAGTTAGTGACTAAGTTTTTAGGATATTGAATATCTGCAACATCTTTGCTGAAAGTATTTTCAATAGCTGCTGTAATTTTTGATAAGCTATCTGTATTTACATAGTCGGCTTTAGCAAAAAAGTCAACACTTTCTGGAAGGGGGTTGGAGTCTAAAATTTTAGCCCAATCTTCATTGTTTTCTTTATTCCATATTTCCTTTGCCTTTTCTTTATTAATATATTCTACATTTTTTGCATAGGGTTGACTTGCTATAAATTTTTCAATGGCACCTACAGTGTTTTTATCAGCTGTTCTTACATAAACACTAATTCGAATATCCTCTTTAAAACTGTCCCCAATAGACTGAAGGTTTAAAAATAACCAGCCCATAATGCCCATAATAAATAAAACAATAGCTACCCCTACAATACTATAAATATAGTTGGGTTTGCTGCGTTTTAGAGCCGAAGTACCGGTAGATGCCATAGCATTAAAATTTTACTTGTTCGCTTTGCAAATGTAGGGTTTTGAACGCTAATGGCTTACATTTGCAGAGGGTGAATTCAGAGATTTTTTATACAAAATGGGGGCAATCCAACATTTGGTTAAAGAATTGTTAGTTTTTCCACCTTTTATAAAGAAAACTAAGAAATGGAGTATCAATTTAGGGCCATTGAAAAAAAGTGGCAAACTATTTGGCAGGAAAAAAAGGCGTATAAGGTAAGTAATGATTCTACTAAACCTAAGGCTTATGTATTAGATATGTTCCCTTATCCAAGTGGAGCAGGTTTACATGTAGGCCATCCCCTAGGTTATATTGCTTCAGATATTTATAGCAGGTATAAAAGATTAAAAGGTTTTAATGTTTTACATCCCATGGGTTATGACGCTTTTGGATTACCTGCTGAACAATATGCAATTGAACATGGCGTACATCCTTCTAAAAGTACTTACGACAATATTAATAATTTTAGAAAGCAATTAGATAATATAGGTTTTTGTTTTGACTGGGATAGAGAAGTTAAAACCTGCGACGTAAGTTATTATAAATGGACACAGTGGATTTTCTTACAATTATTCAATAGCTATTTTGATAAAGGGGCTGCCAAAGCAATGCCTATATCAACTCTTGAAGCTGCTTTTGAAAAGCAAGGCAATTCAAATCATAGTTGCCCAGGCGACCCTTCTTTAATTTTTACAGCTGATCATTGGAAAGCATATTCAGAAAAGGAAAAACAAACAATTTTAATGCAATACCGTTTAGCTTTTTGTGGTTATGGTGAAGTGAACTGGTGTGCCGCTTTAGGAACTGTTCTTGCAAATGATGAAGTTATTAATGGATTTAGTGAAAGAGGAGGGCATCCTGTAGAGAAAAAGAAATTGCGTCAATGGTATTTAAGAATTACAGAATATGCAGATAGGCTTTTATCGGGACTAGAGACTATTCAATTTAGTGAAGCTATGAAAGAAATGCAATCCAATTGGATTGGTAGAAGTGAAGGTGCCGAAATAGATTTTGCTATTCAAGGACATACAGTTAGTTTAAAGGTATATACCACAAGACCAGATACTATTTTTGGTGTGGACTTTATGGTGGTTGCACCTGAGCATTCAATTATAGAAACTATTATACCAACTTCACATAAAGCAGCAGTAGCTGAATATATAGCTTATGTAAAAAGTAGAAGTGAAAGAGAGCGCATCGCTGAGAAAAAAATTACTGGATGTTTTACAGGTGCCTATGTAACCAACCCTTTTAATAATGCATTAATTCCTATTTGGATATCTGAATATGTTTTAGCAGGTTATGGTACAGGAGCGATTATGGCTGTGCCTTGTGGGGACGATCGTGATTTTAAATTTGCACAACATTTTAATATTCCCATTACTAATATTATAGGAGATGCTTTCAACGGAGAAGAAGCTAATCCTACTAAAGAAGCTATTTTATCGAACAGCAATTTTTTAAATGGGATGGTGCAAAAAGATGCAATTGCTATAGTGGCTAAAAAAATAGAGGCCATGGGTATTGGTAAGTCTAAGATTAATTATAAAATGCGTGATGCAGCATTTAGTAGACAACGTTATTGGGGGGAACCATTTCCTATTAAATGGAAAGATGGGATAGCTTATCCTTTATCAGAAAAAGAACTTCCTTTATTATTACCCACAGTCGACAACTATTCTCCCGGACCAGAAGGAGAAGGGCCTTTGGCCAATATTACTTCGTGGAAAGCAGAAAATTATGAAACCAATACTATGCCTGGCTTTGCAGGGAGTAGTTGGTATTTTTTAAGGTATATGGATACTTCCAATGAGAATGAATTTTGTAGTAGAAAAGCAAGTGATTATTGGGGACAGGTGGACCTTTACATTGGTGGGACAGAACATGCAGTAGGGCATTTATTATATAGTAGAATGTGGACGAAGGTTTTATTTGATTTAGGTCATATTGGATTTGATGAACCTTTTAAGAAATTATTAAATCAAGGAATGATACAAGGTAGTTCTCGATTTGTATATAGAATAAGAGGCACACAAAAATTTGTATCGGCAGGATTAAAGCAGGCGCATGAAGTAGATGCCCTGCACGTGGATGTAAACATTGTAGATGGGATTGAATTGGATATAACTGCCTTTAAAAAATGGAAACCTGATTATGCAAATGCTGAATTTATATTGGAAGACGGAAAATATATTTGTGGGGTAGAGGTAGAGAAAATGTCTAAGTCAAAATTTAATACGGTGAACCCGGATGACTTAGTGGAAAAATATGGTGCTGATACCTTTAGAATGTATGAAATGTTTTTAGGTCCAGTGGAGCAAAGTAAGCCATGGGATACGAAGGGTATAGAAGGGGTTCACCGATTTTTAAAAAAATGCTGGCGTTTATTTTTTGACGAAATCAAAGGAAAGGTTTGGGTAGACGAGGCACCTACAGCTGCTGAATTAAAAGTATTACATAAGGCTATTAAAAAAATTGAAGAAGATACTGAGCGATATAGTTTTAATACAGCTGTGAGTACATTTATGATTTGTGTGAATGAACTGGCAGACTTGAATTGTCATAAAAAAGAAATTTTATCTCAATTAGTTATTTTATTAACCCCATATGCGCCTCATTTTGCAGAGGAATTATGGCAGTTATTGGGTATGAAAGGTTTAGTAGTAGACGCTACATATCCGGTTTTTGATCCACAATATGTAACAGAAACTGCAAAAGAATATCCTATTAGTATTAATGGAAAATTAAGGGCTAATATTCTTATTGCACTGGATGCTAGCGAGGATCAAGTGCGAGGCATTGTATTAGAAAATGAAGTAATTAAAAAATGGGTAGAGGGTAAGCCTATTAAAAAGCTCATATTTGTAAAAGGTAAAATGGTAAATATTGTAATTTAAAAGTTTAAAAATAAGTATGGCAAACTCACCATTAGAAAATATGAATAATGAAATCAATTCTTTAGACAAAGAGTTTGAAAATAGTATTCGGCCCAAAGAGATGGAAGCCTTTGCAGGGCAGCCGCAGCTTATTGAAAACATTAGCATTTTTATCAAGGCCGCTAAAATGCGCGGAGAGGCCTTAGATCATATTTTATTTCATGGCCCTCCAGGTTTAGGGAAAACTACTTTAAGTAGAATTGTGGCTAATGAGATGGGTGTGCAAATAAAAGAAACCTCAGGTCCTGTAATTGAAAAGCCAAGTGACTTAGCAGGTTTATTAACAAGTCTTGAACCTAATGATGTTTTATTTATAGATGAAATTCACCGCTTAAGTACAGTAGTAGAAGAATATTTATATGCGGCCATGGAGGATTATAAGATAGATATTATGATTGACAGTGGTCCTAATGCAAGAAGTATTCAAATTAATTTGAATCCCTTTACATTAGTGGGTGCTACCACAAGAAGTGGTTTATTAACAGCGCCTTTACTTTCTAGATTTGGTATTAAGTCTCGTCTGGAATACTATCCAGCTAATGTGATAGAAAAAATTATTACAAGAAGTGCAGGCATTTTGAATGTGAATATTAATTCCGCTGCTGCTGGAGAAATTTCTAGAAGAAGTAGAGGAACACCCAGAATTGCAAACGGATTATTAAGGCGTGTACGCGATTTCGCACAGGTATTGAATGATGGCATTGTTGATATAGGTATTACTCAGCATGCCTTAAAAGCATTGAATGTAGATGAGCATGGATTAGATGAAATGGATAACCGAATCTTATTAGCTATTATTGAAAAATTCAAAGGTGGCCCTGTTGGTATTAGCACTATTGCAACTGCTGTAGGGGAAGAGTCGGGGACTATTGAAGAAGTATATGAACCTTTTTTAATTCAAGAAGGATTTTTACAAAGAACTCCAAGAGGCAGGGAGGTTACACAGAAAGCTTATAAGCACTTAGGAAAGAAGCCGCCTTCAGGCCATGCTTCTAATAATCCTGAATTATTTAGATAGTAGTAATGTATATAAAAAAGACCCGAAAAGTTGAAAGCTATCGGGTCTTTTTTTGTCAAATATGATGCAAATAAATATAATTTATTGAATAGTAGTTTAAAATTTATTCTACTACATATGTTCTACTACAACTATGCGACTACTAATCTAAAACCGTTACCATGAATGTTAACGATTTCAATTTTATCGTCTTCCTTTAAGTATTTTCTTAATTTGGCAATGTAAACATCCATACTTCTTCCGTTAAAATAAGTATCACTACCCCATATTTTTTTCAAAGCTTTTTCACGGGTCAGTAAATCATTTATATTTTCAGCCAACATTTTTAATAATTCATTTTCTTTTGGAGAAAGTATATGAGTAATATCAGCCATTTTTAATTCTCGTAATCTTGGATTAAAATGATATTTACCTAATTGAAATTCGATATTGTCGCTTACCTTATTATCTTCTTCATTTCTTTTAATGATAGCCTTTATTTTTAACATTAATACTTCGCTATCAAAAGGCTTAGTTATATAATCATCCGCACCTAATTTATAACCATGAATAATATCCTCTTTTAAAGTTTTTGCACTTAAAAAGAATAAAGGTACTTCAGGGTCAATATCTCTAATTTCTTCAGCCAAGGTAAAGCCATCTACATGGGGCATCATTACGTCAAGTAAGCAGAGGTCAAAATTTTCTCTTTGAAAGGCTGCTAATCCTAAACGGCCATCTCTTTCAAGAGTTACTTCGTATTCATCAAGTTCTAAATAGTTTTTCAGGACTAATCCTAAATTGCTATCATCCTCACATAATAAAATTTTATACTTTTTTTTGTCTTCCATATAATTAATTTTTTCTTTTTAATTCTTTAAATAATTGCTATTTGATTAACTCTTTTCATTATTTCTTTGCTTCTATGTAAAGAAACGATGATTCAATGCCTGGTTCAAAATATTAATTTCCAATCTTTTGTTAAAAACAAGGCGTTTAATTTGCCTATTATAATGTATTGTTAAAATCTGCTATTTTGACTACCTCCACAAAGGTCGCATATTTTACATTTACTTGGATTTTTTTCTCCGAAATAAGTGGCTAAATATATGCTTCTGCAATTCATATTATGGGCCCAGATATAGTCTGTGAAATGCTTCACGCGTTGTAAAAATGCCTTTTTCCTAAGTTGATAATTATCAAGATCTATTTTCATAAAAGCAGCAGACGTTCTATTCCATAAAAATTGTACCACGGGGTGATTCTCTTTTTGCTCAAAGCTTATTTGCCCCACTTGTGCTAAAAACAATAAATTCTTTTGCACAAATTCAATGTCTCTTTGTAATAGGGAGGCAATTAATTTTTCGTTGATAAATTGAGGACTATCCAAAATGCCCCCATAAGTTCTTAATATTAATTGTAATACAGCGCCTGCATTTGGGTTGGCCTGCTCAAATTCTTCAATGGTATTTCTATCTGCAATGACTTGAACTAGTGATGGTTTAAATGAACTTGATGAAAATTTTACATGGCCTTCTTGTTCTATCCACTGTAGTGCGCTACGCGCTATCATTTTATCCCATTTGAAGATATTGCAAAAATTTTCAAAGTCAAAAGGATATTCTTGTTTTTCACCAAGGCCAATGGGTACTTGAATAAAATCGGCTAAGTCTTGGTAAGCTTTTTTAATTGTATCAATGGGTGGATATTTTTTTTCTTGAATCATTTGCCAATAATCCCAATCGTTTTGTTGAAAAAGTAAAATGGCTTCAGCGGGCTTCTCATCTCTTCCCGCACGTCCTGCTTCTTGGTAATATTGTTCAATGCTATTAGGTAAGTCATAATGTATAACAGCACGCACATTGGGTTTATTAATACCCATGCCAAAAGCGCTTGTGCAAACGACAATTCGAAGAGTATTGTTCATCCAGTTTTCTTGCACTTTTTGTCTTAGGGCATATGGCATGCCTGCATGGTATTCACCCGCGGGGTAGCCATAGTCTTGCAATAGTTTTGCTAATTGACTTACATTATTTCTGGTACTTCCATAAATAATAATAGTGCCTTTTATATTCTCTAAAATTTTCCGAAGGCTATGTATTTTAGTAACTACCTTATGAACGCTATAACTTAGATTAGGTCTTAAAAAAGAACTGCTAATAACTGAAGCATTTTTTAATACTAATTGTTTAATAATATCTTCTTGTACTAAAGGAATAGCTGATGCCGTCATAGCCAATACAGGAATTGAAGGAAATATTTTTTTTAATACATCTAGTTTTCGGTAAGAGGGTCTAAAATCATAACCCCATTGTGAAATGCAATGGGCTTCATCAATGGCAAATAAGCTAATGTCTAGTGTTTGTAAAAAACTTTGAAAAGATTTCTGTATTAATTTTTCTGGAGAGAGGTAAATAAATTGATATTTACCAGCAACTGCGTCTTTTAAAATAGCTTCTTGCTGTTCCGCATTTATTTCTCCTCCTAAATTTACGGCTGTTAAATTTTTAGCTTTTAAATCTTTTACTTGGTCCTGCATGAGCGCAATTAAAGGACTGATGATAACGCAAATACCCTTTTGATAAATAGTTGGTACTTGAAAACAAAGTGATTTACCAGCCCCTGTGGGCAGTAAGGTTAGTACATCTTTACCTTCTATAACTGCTTTTATGACTGCCTCTTGTTGAGGCCTAAATTGAGTATAACCCCAATACTTTTTTAGTATGTCTTGTATATTTTCCAAAAGAACTAGACCAATTTTTTCTTAAATAATCTCAATGAATTAATGGCTAGTACAACGTCACTTAATCCCATAATAAGTGCTCCATAAGTGGGTCCCCAGGTACCAAGAAGGCCAAGAGCTGCTACAGGAATGGCAATAATATTGTAAGAAAAAGCCCAAACTAAATTCTCTTTAATGGTTTCATAAGTTCTTCTACCAAGCCCCAATGCCATAGGTAAATTCTTAAGTCCTTGGTTCATTAGAATTACTTGAGCACTTTGAATTGCTATATGAGATGCATTGCTTAAAGAAATACCAATAGTGGCCTTGGCTAAAGCAGGTGCATCGTTAATACCATCACCCACCATAGCAGTAGGGTTTATTTTAGTAAGGGCTTCTAATTTATTTAATTTATCTGAGGGGCTTTGTTCACTAATAATTTCTTGTATACCTAAAGCCTTACCTACTTGTTCGCATTTTATTTTTCTATCACCACTTAATAAAACTGTATGAATACCTTGTGCATGTAAAGTGGCAATGACTTCTTTTGCTTCCATTCTAATTTCATCGGCTACGTCAATCCAACCTAGAAAGACATTGTTTTTTTGAATGTAAATATTATGACCATCCTCTGCTTTATTTTCTTTCAAAGTTGCATAAGATCCTGCAAAATAAGTATTGCCTTCCTTGTCTATTGCTTGAATTCCCTTTCCTTTTATTTCCTCAATTGTTTTCCATTTAATATCATCTTTATTTTTCCAATGGGTGCTAATGCATTTTGCAATAGGGTGGTTAGAATATTTTTCTAAAGAGTATGCAATTTTTTTAAATTCATCTTCTGCTATTCCTACCTCCACATTAAAATGGGTAATAGTAAAATGGCCAGAAGTTAATGTACCCGTTTTATCAAATACGACTTGTTTAATATCTTTAAATGTTTCCAAACTTTTTGCATTTTTAAACAAAACACCATTACGTGCACCTCTACCTAGCCCAACAGCAATGGCTGCAGGGGTGGCTAAGCCCATAGCGCAAGGGCAGGAAATAACTAGTACAGCAATGGCTCTTAGCATACTAGCTCCAAAACCAATATCTGTAATTATTAAGTTGCCTATAAGTGTAAGTAGGGCTATACCTAAAACCAGGGGTACAAAAATGGCACTAATTTTATCAGCTAAAATTTGTACAGGAGGCTTTTCACCTTGTGCAGCCTTCACCATTTTTAAAATATTAGCAAGTACTGTATCGTCTCCTACGGCAGTTACATAAGCTTTAATAGTTCCATTTTCAATAGTACTACCGCCTAATAAAATATCATGCATTTTTCTATATACAGGCACACTTTCTCCAGTCACAATACTTTCATTCACATTGGCTTCTCCCCATAAAATTTTACTATCCATTGGAATGGTTTCCCCTGCATTAACTAAAATAATATCGCCTACTTTTAAACTTGTACTTTCAACATTGAAAATAATTTCTTTATGATTTTCGTCAAAGACTATCATATTGGCCATTACTTTTTGTGCTTTCACTAAATCCTTTAGAGCACGTTGAGTAGATTGCACAGAGGCATCTTCTAAATAATTACCAAAAAATACTAATGTAATTATGGTGGCAGTGGTTTCGTAATAAGCAAAGGAAGCACCTTGTCCAATGATGGTACCATATAAACTATAGCCAAAAGAGGCAAGTGCGCCAATGCTCACTAGCACATTCATATTCGGGATACCCTGGGTAATACTATACCAAGCGCTTTTTCCAAAATAAGATATACCAATTATAAATACTGGTAAAGTAAAAGCAAGTTGTACATAGGGGTTCATTAGAAAATGAATATGTACACCAGGTATCATATGAATAACTAATGGTACTGCGAATACAAAAGAAAATAAAGCGCGGTCTTTATTATTGTCCAACCATTTTTTAACCTGCTTTTCTTCCTGCCCTCTAACTTTATAGCCTAGTTTTTGAATACCTTGAATTAATGTTTCTTTTTTTATTTCTTGAGGCATATTAAATTGTACCTCTCCATCCATAAAACTTACCTTAGGTTCTTCAATCCCACTCGCTTGTAAATATTTATGTATTGATAAAGCGCAATTGGTGCAACTCATGCCGTCTACCTTCCACTGTACTGATTCCATAACTTCTATTTTCAACCTAAAGGTACGAAGACATTTTAGCTTATTTTAAAGCATTAATACGCTAGTAGAGATTCTATTCTTGCTTATCTTTGGATTATGGAAATGAGCTATTCTTTAAGCGAACTAAGTCAGGTGGCAGGGGACCTCTTAAAGGCCTATGGTCACAAGCCAATTTGGGCTTTCCAAGCACCCATGGGTGCAGGCAAGACTACCTTAATAGCTGCTATTTGTAAAGAAATGGGGATTAATGACCATGTCGCTAGCCCTACTTTTGCCATTATGAATGAATATGATGCGGCGGGTAAATTAGTCTATCATATGGACTGGTACCGTTTGCAAGATGAAAGCGAAGCCCTCAGAGCCGGGGTAGAAGCCGCTTTTGAAGAAGCTGACTACTGTTTTATAGAGTGGCCTGAAAATGCCAAAGGCCTACTTCCTGAGCATACCCTACACTTCCAAATTGAAATTTTAGATCCAGAACATAGAAGGATTTTTATAACTTCATAAAAATATTTTTTACAATGAGTAGTATCAAACCACAAATACATAGTGCTTTTTCCTATGAAACACAGGAAGAGGTATTAGATATTCCTCAAAAAAGTAAGCCCTTGTTAATTGGTATTCCTAAGGAAACTGCTTTTCAAGAAAATAGAATTGGTCTTATTCCAGAAGCAGTTAGTGTGCTTGTTGCCAATGGGCATGAAGTACTAATGCAATCTAATGCAGCAGAAGGAAGTAGGTATTCAGACAATGATTATGCAGAAGCGGGTGCGCAAATTGTAGTTGATAAAGAAGCAGTGTATAAATGTCCTATACTTGTAAAAACGGCTCCGCCCGTTGAAGCCGATTTGCCTTTTTTACAAATGCATCAAACCATAATTTCTCCCCTGCATTTAACAGCAGTAAAAAAAGAATTAATGGAGCAATTGATGGCTAAAAAAATTACTGCACTTGCCATTGAAAATATTAAAGATGAAAATCAAAACTATCCAATCTTAAGAAGTATGGGAGAAATTACAGGAAGTGCTGTGATGTTAATTGCAGGGCAGTACTTAAGTAATTTTAATCAGGGGAAGGGAATTTTATTAGGAGGTATTAGTGGCGTACCGCCTACAAAAGTGGTTATCATTGGAGCCGATATTATTGGAGAATTTGCTACAAGAAATGCGCTAGCCTTAGGTGCCAGTGTGAAAGTATTTGATAATAATGTTTCAAGATTACAAAGGCTTCAAAATAATTTGGGACAAAGAGTATGGACTAGTGTTTTAGAGCCTAAAATTTTAGCCAAGCAACTGAAAACTTGTGAAGTAGCAGTAGGGGCTTTAAGAAATGATTTTGGAAGAGCGCCAATTGTTGTGACGGAAGAAATGGTAGCTGCTATGCGCCCAGGTAGTATTATAATTGATGTGGCAATTGATAGAGGAGGTTGTTTTGAAACCAGTGAGTTAACCAATCACGAAAACCCCATTATTATTAAGCATAATGTACTTCATTACGGTGTGCCCAATATTCCTAGTGGTTTTGCACGTACGGCTAGTCAAGCCATTAGTAATGTGTTAATGCCTTTATTAGTTCAAGTTGGAGATCAGGGAGGTCTTGCCGAAATTATTTGGCAACAAGTACATTTAAGAGAGGGTATTTATTTATACAAAGGAGCTTTAACCGATTTGTATATAAGTGCAAAATTTGATTTAAAATTTACCGATTTGAATTTGATTATTGCCAGCAGAAGTTAGTCTAGTTTATAATCCATTAAATTTACTTGTGCATTACAGAAGTTATATTCTGCTGGGTCATTGCTACCTACAATAATTAATTTGTGCATAGCGTAATCTTTAATTAAGGTATCATATAAGGCATAGCCTTCTTTATCTAAATTACTGCAAGGCTCGTCTAGTAATAAAATAGGGCAGTCTGAAAAAATAGCTAAGGCTAATTTTAATCTTTGCTTCATACCACTACTATAATAACGAATTTGTTTATGCGCTGCATTTTTTAAACCAATGAGCTCTAGTATTTTTTCAGAACTTAACTTTTTTTGTATGGGTTTAAATTGTGCTTGAAATTCAAATTGTTCTATGGCGGTAAATTCTTCTACTAATTCTAAATAAGGAGCTGCAAAACTAATTTGCTCGTAAATAGTATTGGGGTCAAAAGGTTCCCAACTAATAATGCCCTTGGTAAGACTGCTATAACCCGCTATAATTTGTAGTAATGTACTTTTCCCAGAGCCATTGTTGCCAACAAGTGCATAATGCTTACCAGCTTCAAATTGAAAATTAAGATTTTTAAAAATCCATTCTTTGTTAAATCTTTTGCAGGCTTGTTCTAGGTTTATTTGCATAAATGATTAGTCTTCTTCCACTATTCCTTTGCCAAATCTTTTAATAACACCTCTACCACTATCACGAATAAAGGTTACAATTTCATCACGCTCATCAGTGGCTGGAATTTCTTCTTCAATAAATTCAAGTGCTTGCGTGGTATTCATTCCTTTATTAAATATATAACGGTAGATATCTAGTATGTGGTTAATTTTTTCTAAGTCAAAGCCTCTTCTTTTTAATCCTACACTATTCACACCGCCATAACTTAAAGGGTTACGTACTGCTTTAATATAAGGAGGTACATCCTTACTTACCAAGCTACCTCCTGCAATATAGGCGTGTTGTCCAATGTTTACAAACTGATGCACGGCACTCACCCCTGCTATCCAAGCATAGTCACCTAAGGTAACATGGCCTGCAATTTGAACGCTATTACTTAATATACAATGGTTGCCAATAATACAATCGTGTGCAATATGGCTATAGGCCATAATTAAACAGTTGCTACCCACTTTAGTAATCCATCTGTCGGATGTACCTCTATTAATGGTAACAAATTCACGAATGGTGGTATTGTCTCCAATTTCAACAGTTGTCTTTTCACCGTTAAATTTTAAATCTTGTGGGTCGGCGCCAATAACAGCCCCTGGAAAAATGCGACAATTTTTTCCAATTTTAGTACCATTCATGATGGTTACAGAACTTCCAATCCATGTACCTTCTCCAATAATTACTTCGCCGTGAATAACGGTAAAAGGATCAATTTTAACATTGGATGCAATTTGTGCATTTGGATCAATATAGGTAAAGGGGTGTGTCATAATGATAATAGGGGGTTCAATTATTTTTCTGTTCTTTTTACAACTTGTGCCACTAAGTCTGCTTCTGTCGTTACTTTTCCACCCACATAAACGGTGCCACGCATTTCACAAATACCTCTTCTAATTGGACTAGTTAATTCCATTTTAAGTAACATTGTATCACCTGGTTTTACCATTTGTTTAAACTTGCAATTATCAATCTTTAAAAAATAAGTATCGTATTCACCTTTTGGCATGGCGTTTATGCAAAGTATACCTCCTGTTTGAGCAAGGGCTTCTATTTGTAAAACACCAGGCATTACAGGATTGCCTGGAAAATGTCCAGGGAAAAACCATTCGTTGAAAGTTACATTTTTTACACCCACTATAACGGTGTCAGTTAATTCAATAATTTTATCTACAAATAAAAACGGATGACGATGTGGTAAAGTTTTTTCAATTTGCTCCAAACAAAATACAGGAGTTGCTGTTGGGTCATAAACTGGTACATCTTTAACGTGCTTATTTTTTTTGATGTACTGTTTAATTTTTTTAGCAAATTCAACATTGCTGCTATGGCCTGGTCTATTGGCAATAATGCGTGCTTTAATTGGATAGCCAATTAAAGCTAAATCACCAATAACATCTAATAGCTTATGTCTTGCAGGTTCGTTTGGGAATCTTAATTCTAAATTATTTAAATAGCCTTCGCTTTTTACTTCTATTTTTTCTCTTTTAAACACCTTTGCGAGTCGACTCATCTCTTGCTCAGATACAGGTTTGTCCACCACTACAATGGCGTTATTGATATCGCCACCTTTAATTAAATCATTTTTCAATAAGGCCTCTAGTTCATGTAAAAAACAAAATGTTCTACAAGGGGCAATTTCAGATTTAAATTCTTTGATTGTTTTTAAAGCCGCATGTTGTGTACCTAATACAGGGCTATTAAAATCTATTAAAGTAGTTATTTGATAATCTAATGCAGGAAGGGCTACCATCTCTACGCGCTTCGCGTCATCGTAGTGAAAAATATTTTCATCAATACTGTACCAAGCTTTTGCTGCATCTTGTTCTACCACACCTGCTTTTTCAATAATCTCAATGAAAGGAGCAGAGCTTCCATCAATAATTGGAATTTCAGGTCCGTTTACTTGTATTAAACAATTGTCAATTCCTAAACCCACTAAGGCAGCTAAAATATGTTCTACGGTGCTTATTTTAACATCACCTAACTGTAGGGTGGTTCCTCTACTAGTATCGGTGACTAAATCGCAGTCGGCTTTAATAAAAGGCTGGTTGGGTAAGTCGGTTCTTTGAAATTGAAAACCAAAACCTGGATTGGCTGGATTCAAAGTCATTTCCACTAAAACACCAGTATGTAATCCAGTTCCACTAATACTAATACTCTTTTCAATAGTATGTTGCTTGTCGGGATTAAAATTTTGATCCATGCTTTTATTGTTTAATGTATATCTCCTACTTAAAGTGGTGATATTCAGCAAAATTAGCTGATTTAACCTTTTTGAGACAGTTGTTGGACTATTATTTCCAATTCTTTAACTCTTTTTTCAAGCGCAGGAAGGTTTTTCTGATGTACTTGAGCCCTTAAAGCGTTAGATTGCTCCCCTGCAGGATAACCAGAAAGGGTAATTCCAGCTTGTTTGAAGTCCTTGGTAATGCCTGCTCTGGCGGCAACTTTAATACCGTCAGCAATTGTTAAGTGACCAATAGTGCCAGATTGTCCACCCATCATAACTCCTTTTCCAATCTTAGTGCTTCCGCTTATGCCCACTTGAGCTGCAATAACCGTATTTTCTCCAATTTCAACGTTATGTGCTATTTGTATTAGATTATCAATTTTCACTCCTTTTTTGATAATAGTCGATCCAATGGTTGCTCTGTCAATAGTAGTATTTGATCCAATTTCAACATCGTCTTCTATCGTTACATTTCCAAGCTGTGGAATTTTTTGATAAGATCCATCTGCTTTAGGTGCAAATCCAAAACCATCACTTCCAATTATGGATCCTGAATGAATGGTAATATTATTACCTAGAACACAATCTGAATAAATAATCACACCAGCATGAATGGTCACATTGTTTCCGATGCTTACATTTTCTCCAATTACAGCATTTGGAAATATTTTTACATTTTTTCCTGTTTTTACATTTTCACCAATGTAGGCAAAGGCCGCAACAAAATTTTGATCGCCAAGTTTTGCAGTGTTTGCAATAAAAGAAGGTGATTGAATGCCTACTAAATTTTCATTTTTCATTTCTTGGTACTTAGTTAATAAAGTAGCAAAAGCTGCATAAGCATCGGATACTCTAATTAAAGTAGCCTCTATTTTCTTTTTCAACACCAAAGACTCATTTACTATTATTATAGAAGCCTTAGTTGTATAAAGAAAGTCCTCGTATTTTGGGTTGGCTAAAAAAGAAATATCTCCCGGCATGGCCGATTCAATTTTACCAAATTGTTTTACTACAGCAGTCGCTTCTCCTTCAATTTTTCCTTGAATAAGTAAAGCTATCTGTTGGGCAGTAAATGATATCATAGGATATTATTTAAATGAGGGGATTATGCCTTTAATAAGCAAATGTAAAATTTTTTAACCGGTGCGGAAAGACTTTCATTAATGATAGTGTCTTGTATTTTAGAAATACTACTTACTTCACCTGTTTTAAGTAAAATTTTAATGGTTTCCACATCTTCTTTGTATAAAGTGTTAGAAGCAGTTCCTTTAAAACATAAATAAGATAATTCGCTATCACTCATAGGAAAGGCCGCCTTGGTTTGTGCATAGGCACTGTCCCATTCTTGCTTTGAAATTGGGTTTGATTGCATTTGGCATTTGTAACCTTTTCTAGTCATGAGTCTTTTACATAATAAAGAAAGTACAGGGTCACTATGGACTTGCCATTTTTTAATAGCGAATAATAGATCGGTATCGTCTAATTGGCAGTAAAAATCCAAGTTTATATCGCTTAATTTTCCGCTGAATTCTGCTAAGAAATAATCTAAAACTTCAGAAATTTTTACGGAAGGGTCCTTTTGTTGGTAAAGATATTGAGCACGTTCTACAATTTTAACCAACATATTTTCTGAAGCAATAACTGTTTTGTGTTGGTATACCTGCCAATACATTAAACGTCTTGAAAGTAGAAATTTTTCCACGCTATTAATACCTTTTTCTTCTACTACTAATTCATTATTATGTACAGTGATCATTTTTAAAATTCTTTCGTAACCCACAACGCCTTCACTTACACCTGTAAAAAAACTATCGCGAGAAAGATAGTCTAAACGGTCTACATCTAATTGCCCACTTATTAATTGGTGTAAAAACTTTTTAGGGTATTGGTTAGTAAATATTTGAATGGCAACATCTAATTTGCCTTTCAAATTTTCACCAGGGCCTTCATTTAATTTTCGCATGATTAATAAAGAGAGGTCCTCATGGCTTACTCCTTTTAATAATACATTTTCAAGTGCATGAGAAAAAGGGCCGTGGCCAATATCGTGTAATAAAATAGCCGCTTTTGCAGCTTGCGCTTCTTCAGGGGTAATCTCAATGCCTTTATCTTTTAATTCTCCAATGGCAATACACATTAAATGGTAGGCACCTAAAGAATGATGAAGTCTTGTATGCACCGCACCAGGATACACTAACTGTGCTAAAGCCATTTGTTGAATCCTTCTTAGTCTTTGGTAATAAGGATGCGCAATGAGTTCAAATATAAGTGGATCGTTGATGGTAATAAAACCATGAACGGGATCATTTATAATTTTTCGGTGTGTAAAAGCCATAGTTAAATTGTGTTCACAAAGGTACGAAATGTGAATAACTCCTAGCGCTTATTTAAAACAGTAATTCTACAAAAAACTACCTTTGTAAAGCAACGTATTATCCTATAAATCAATACTTACTATGAAATTGACCCAAACAACTTTAGACAAATTAGAGGATATTTTAAGCGAATCAGAATTTGTGGTACGTTATGAGCGTGGTAATTTTCAAAGTGGTTGGTGTTTGTTAGAAGCCAAAAGAATTGTAGTCTTGAATAAGTTCTTGAATGTTGAGGCAAGAATTAATACATTATTAGAGTTAATACCTGTTTTAGATATTCAATTTGATAGATTAACGCATGAATCTCAAAAACTTTATATGGAAGTGCAAAAGCTTTCATTGACAGAGTCTAAGATGGCAGCAACAACATCATAAATTAACGGCGGCTTAAATTATTTAGTTTGCTTGATATTACAATTTTAGGATCAGGAACAAGTACAGGCGTCCCTTTAATAGGATGCGATTGTGAAGTATGCACTTCCAATAACCCCAAGAATAAAAGATTAAGAACAAGTATAAAGATAAGTTCCCCAAATACCACTGTGGTCATTGATACAACTCCAGATTTTAGATATCAAATGCTTCGTACTAGCACTACTCATATTGATGCAGTGGTTTTTACGCATCCGCATCGAGACCATTATGCAGGACTGGATGATATCAGACCTTTTAATTATTTTTCAAAAAAATCTATGGCTATTTATGCAAATGAATTAACACAAATAGCTATAAAAAGAGACTTTTATTATGCTTTTGAAAAAGATAAAGACGCGGGTTTGCCTGAAATGATTTTACACACTATTAAAAAGGATGCTTTTACAATTGGAGATATTCCATTTATACCCATTCAGGTGATGCACAGAGAAATGCCAGTACTTGGTTTTAGAATAGGTGATTTTACTTACATCACTGATGCAAATTTTATACCGGAGACTGAAATGGAAAAAATTAAAGGCTCAAAAGTTTTAATTTTAAATGCTTTAAGAAAAGAGACACATCCCACACATTATAATTTAGAACAGGCTTTAACAGTTGTGGCTAGTTTAGATATACCTCAAGTTTATTTCACACATTTTAGTCATCAAATAGGCCTGCATGATGAAGTGGAAGCTAGTCTGCCAAAGGGCATTCATCTGGCCTATGATGGCCTTCAGTTTTCTATTTAAAGCCTTTGATTTTTTTTATAAATGTTCCTTTTATTAATTTATTTTTCTGATAGCAGGTAAGTATTTATACGTAGCAATTTCATTTTAATATTTGCTAACTAGTGCAAAACTTACTTATGCAAAGCGGTTGGAAGTCCTATTTTATATTCTCTAAAAAAGAACAAAGGGGTATTATGGTATTGGGCCTTATTTTACTTAGCACAATGCTATTAGGTATACTTTTCCCAAGAAAAGAAATGGTGATGAAAGATAAGTTCAACCAGTATTATTATGTACAAGAAAAAGGATATGAGAAGAATAATGTATTTGAAAAAAATAATACTGCTGACAATATTACTTCTGAGCAAGTAGGGCCTTTGTTTTATTTTGATCCTAATACTATGGATAGCTTGACAGCCATACGATTAGGTATACCTAGCAGGCAAGTTTTAACCTTACTACGTTATAGAAATAAAGGAGGTAGGTTTTATCGTAAAGAAGATATTGCCAAACTTTATGGGCTTAAAAAAGAGTTAGTTGAAAAATTAATTCCTTATGTAGTTATTAATAATAAAGCAAAAGCCTATTCCAAAAAATTACTCTATGTCTATAAAACATTTTCTAAAAGCCATCTATCAAGCGCACTAATTGTAAATAAAGTATTTGATAAAGAAAAGAAAGTATATAAAGTAAAAGACAAAGAAACAAATAAAGAAGAAAAGGGGTGGAGCATTGATATAAATATTGCAGATGAAAAGCAGTGGGCAGCTAAAACAGAATTAAGCCCATCCATTATTCAAAATATAATGAGGTATAAAAATTATTTAGGAGGTTTTACGAATTTGAATCAAATAAAAAAAGTATATGGCCTCAATGAAGCAAATTATTATTTATTAAAACCTCATCTTACATTAAGTAAAGTTTATAATCACAAACTTAATGCAAGTACTATGTCCTTTGAAAATTGGAAGGCGCTTGGCTTATTTGGAGATAGAGAAATTGCTCAAATTTTACGTCTGAGAAAAGAAAACGGTGGGCGTATTGGTTGGAAAGAGCTAGTTATTTTATTTGATTTAACTGCTGAGCAGGCAGAAATACTTCAAGCTTCTATTCATATAAGTAAATGAAAATCAAATAGTTAGAAATTTAAAATAGGCCCTATTCTAATAGGGATAAAAAAAGAAGAGAGATTCAAGAAAAATTAATATTATTGGTATAGCATTTAATGCTGATTTACGATTCCTTGCTTAAAAAAATCTCGTCCTAAAATATCAGGACGAGATTTTTTTTATCTTTTTTAATTTTTTAAAAATTTTCAAAAGATTCTAAAATGTTTTTTCAATTTCTTGAAATAGTTATTTCGCTGCTTTGAAAATTTGATTCACTGCACCCCCTAACATAGGAAATTTTTCTTTTACAAAAGCGGCAATGGTTTCAATAGATTGCTTTGCTTGTTCAGGAGTTACATTCGCTTCTTTTACTAAACGATCAATTAGTTCTTGCATGGTAATTATTTTTTATGAGTAATATTAAAAATTTAAAATCTTTGAAATAAGCTATTTTTAAAGTTAAGCCACTTTTAAAGTGCTTAACTTACTTTTGTTAAACATCTTTTTTGCATACTCTATTGTTACATTAAATTCAGTAGCAGTTGTTCCTGGCATTTCAAACATAGCTTGCGTAAATAAGCTTTCGCAAATACTTCTTAAACCTCTTGCGCCTAATTTATATTCCATGGCTTTTTCCACAATAAAATCATACACTTCATTATCAATGGTTAATTTTATTTTTTCAATAGCAAAAAGCTGAGTGTATTGTTTTATTAAAGCATTTTTAGGTTCTGTTAAGATGTTTCTTAATGTAGCTGCATCCAAAGGCTCTAAATGTGTAATAATTGGTAGTCTTCCTAAAAGCTCTGGAATTAACCCAAAGGATTTTATGTCCTGTGCGTTTACAAAACGTAGTAAATTTTTTCTTTGTAATTCTTGTTCTTCTTTATTAACACTAAATCCAATGGCATTAGTATTAATTCTTCTAGCAATAATTTTATCAATGCCATCAAATGCACCTCCACAAATAAATAATATATTTTTTGTATCTACCTTGATCATTTTTTGTTCAGGGTGTTTACGTCCCCCTTGAGGTGGTACTAATACATCGGTACCTTCCAACATTTTTAATAAACCTTGTTGAACTCCTTCTCCGCTTACATCTCTTGTTATAGAAGCGTTGTCTCCTTTGCGGGCAATTTTATCAATTTCATCTATGTAAACAATACCTCTTTCTGCAGCTTCTACATCATAATCACAATTTTGTAATAAGCGTGTAAGCATGCTTTCTACATCTTCCCCAACATAACCAGCTTCTGTAAATACAGTGGCATCTACAATAGCAAATGGAACATTTAATAATTTAGCAATAGTTTTAGCTAATAAGGTTTTACCTGTACCCGTTTCGCCTATCATTATCACATTGCTTTTTTCAATTTCTACTTCATTTTTGGAAGTAGGTAAATTGATTCGCTTAAAGTGATTATATACAGCAACACATAATATTTTCTTTGCTTCATCTTGGCCAATGATATACTGGTCCATAAAGGCTTTGATGGCCATGGGTTTTTGTACTTTTAGGGTACCTGCCTTGCCGTCTGCTTTTTTTTGGTGAAACTCTTTAACAATAATTTCATGTGCATGCTCTATACAGTTTTCACAAATATGTCCGTCTTGACCAGCAATCAGAATTTTTACCTCATCGCGGTTACGGCCACAAAATGAACAATGTATAGCGGGAGATTTTGCCATTTTCATATTTTAGAGTTGTTTGGCGATTTTATCTACTATACCATAGGCCATTGCCTCTTTAGCATCCATCCAATAATCTCTATCAAAGTCGCTCATAATTTGAGTTACCGTTTTACCACAATTTTCTGCTAATATTTTAGCTCCTAATTCTTTTGTCTTGCGAATTTGTTCTGCGTGAATTTCAATATCGGTACTATTGGCTTGGAAATATCCACCAATACTTGGTTGATGTATCATGACTTCACCATGTGGAAATATAGTTCGCTTTCCTTTTTCACCAGCACTCAATAAAATTGAACCCATACTAGCAGCAAGACCCATACAAATAGTATGCACAGGGCTTTTGATTAATTTAATAGTGTCGTACATAACCATACCACTAGTTACCACGCCCCCTGGACTATTGATATAAAATTTAATGTCAGCACCTGGCTTATCTGCTTCTAATAAAATAAGTTTATTCACTATATCCTTGGCAGACTTATCGTCTACAGGGCCCCATAAGTAAATGGCTCTTTTCTCAAAAAAAAGATGCTCCATTTTTTTATTTAAAAAACTAGGTGCCGCCTCTTCTTTTTTATCTTCTTTAGGCTCTTCTTCCTCCATTAAATATCTCTTGTTGACTATCATAAAATGTATTTGAACAGTTTTATTATTTTTTTAATTTTCTTGGGTTGGTCAATAATACTTCATCCACCAATCCATATTCTTTTCCCTCAGAGGCTGTCATCCAAAAATCACGATCACAATCCTTGGCTACTGTATCAATTTCTTTATGGGTATGATGTGCGATTACTTCATACAATTCATTTTTTAATTTTTTAATTTCTCTAGCCGTAATTTCAATATCAGAAGCTTGTCCACCTATAGCACCGCTAGGTTGGTGTAACATAATTCTACTATGTTTCAAAGCTGTTCTCTTGCCTTCAACCCCAGCACATAATAAAATGGCACCCATACTTGCTGCCATACCTGTACAAATAGTAGCTACATCGGGGCTAATAAATTGCATGGTATCATAAATACCTAGGCCTGCATAAACACTTCCGCCTGGGCTATTGATATACATTTGAATATCCTTTGTACGATCGGTACTTTCTAAAAATAGTAATTGAGCTGTTACAATATTGGCTACATAGTCGTTAATACCCTCGCCTAAAAATATAATACGGTCCATCATTAATCTACTGAATACATCCATACTGGCTACATTCATAGGTCGCTCCTCAATAATATAAGGAGTTAGGTTGGTTACACTTTTTTTGTACTGGTGTAAAGTATTGCTACTGATACCCTTATGCTTGATAGCATATTGCTCAAATTCTTGTCCTAAATTCATAATTGCTTTTTTCTGTAAGTAAAGGTAAATCCTTGTAGTCAAAGGAAGTGCAAAAAGGGTGCCAAACTTTAGTTTTGGATGCCTCTATTTGTTCCAAATTATATTGACAACCAATAAGATAGAGTTTTTGGAATAGACTAGTGCTTGTGATTATTCAGCATATCCGCAAATTTCTCTGCTTCTATCACTTCATCTTTGGCTTCTACTTCAGACTCGATGGCAGTAAATAATTTCTCAGTACTTATTCTCTGATAACTGTCTTCAACAAATTTTCTATCCTGCATCATTCTCACTGCGTAGTCTTCTAACCATTTGTCATTATCGCCTAAGGCGCCCATTTGTGGCCCCATATAACTCATCAATTGTTGCTTGGCGAAGTTCTTTAAGTCCTCTGCAACTACTTCAATTTTATGATCTAGGGTTAATTGACTATTAATTAAAGTCCATTTTAATTGGTCTTGGAATACTGGATATTCTTTTTCTGTTTCTTCTTCTGTTCTTTGCTTCTCTCCACCTTTTTGTAACCAACGTTTTAGGAAAGCCACTGGAAATTCCATTTTAGTATGATCAATTAAATGATGATAGATTTGATCATGAATTTGATTTTTAGCTTGTTGCTCATAATAACCTTCAATATCTTTTTTGATAGCCGCTCTAAATTCTTCTTCTGTTTTGATGGCATCATTAGGATAAGTGGCTAAGAATAATGTTTCATCTAATGCCGCTTTTTCTACTAAACCTACTTTGGTGATTAATATTTTAAAGTATTTATCTGTATCGGTTTTAGAGATTCCTAAATCACCTACAATGATGTCTAATTCTTTATCCTCAAAGGCTTTCTTCAATTGGATTACTACGGTGTCATCCTTTTTCTTGCCCATGAATTGTTTTCTTGCTTTCTCGGCAAAATATTTTATTAATAAAGAGTTGTCTTTTGTAATACCTCCTTCAATTTCAGTTCCCTCTTTATCTGTTTCAGTAAAAGTGATATTAATCACGTTATCATCAGACTCCACCATTTCAGGGTCGGTCATTTTACCATTACGTGTTTGAATTCTTTCCACTTCGTTTTGAATCATTTCATCGGTTACTTTTACTTTGTAACGTTTTACTTTAATGCCCTTTACATTTAATGTAAAAGCAGGCTTTAATCCTACTTCAAAAGCAAAATCGTATGTAGCGGGGGCATTTACATCTAAAGGAAGTAATTGCGTATCTATGGGAAGTGGTTGTGCAAAAATTTCTAATTTTTCATTGCTGATATAATGATTTAATTCTGCTTCTACTTTTTTAAGTACTTCGTCAGAAAAAACAGACTGTCCATACATTTTTTTAATTAAGCCAGCGGGCACCATGCCCTTTCTAAAGCCTGGGATATTAGCTGTTTTAGCATGCTTTTTTAAGCTTGTTTCAAAACTAGGGTAGTAGTCCTCTTTGGTAAGGGTCACCGTAAGTTTGTCATTTAAAAGGCCAATGTTCTCTCTTTTTATACTTGCCATATTCTTATTTTTCTAGTAAATTCTAAGGTTTAAGGGGGGCAAAGGTAAGTTTTTGCACCTAAAAAACAGCTATTTATATAAAAAACCCCCCGAAATATCGAGGGGCTTTTTTGTTTTGGTGCGGATGGAGGGGGTCGAACCCACATGCCTCGCGGCGCTAGATCCTAAGTCTAGTGCGTCTGCCAATTTCGCCACATCCGCTTAAGGGGTGCAAACTTAATTTATTTTTTATTATGAATCTTCAATTTTTGGAAAGCCTATGGAATCATGGCCAGAATCTTCTCCAAATAATGTTGATCAATTTCGTCAAATTGTGCCAATTCACTGCTATCAATATCCAAAACGCCTTGTATTTTCCCTTCTTTAATTACGGGAAGTACTATTTCCGATTTTGAACTACTACTACAGGCAATATGGCCTGGGAATTTTTCTACATCATCCACTATAATCGTACTTGCTTTTTCCCAAGCAGTCCCACAAACTCCTCTGCCTTTTTTAATTCTTGTGCAGGCTACAGGTCCTTGAAATGGGCCTAAAATTAATTCATCCTCAATTACCCAATAAAAGCCCACCCATAACCAATTAAATTGTTCTTTTAAGGCAGCAGCAATATTACCAAGGTTGGCAATCAAATTTGTTTCACCACTTAATAAACCCTGTATTTGTGGAATTAGAGATTCGTACTGTGTTTTTTTATCTCCTTTGGTAATGGTTAAATCTTCGGCCATAAAAGTGGATTTTTAATTTAGTGAAAATTTAGTTCGTTAGTTAGTAGCTTGCTTTGTAATTTGGTTTGACCCAAAGTAATAGAACTTACTGATTTAATTTTAAGCTATTGATTCTGTCTTTTTTTGTAATAAGTTTTTTAATTCTTTCTTTTCTATACTTGCTACAAATAATATAAATGCAATTAGTTCAACGCTTGCAATACTAATTCGAATGGTATTATTTTTAGTAACCCATTCTACTAATAAATAAATACCGTATAGTAATAAAGTAATTACAAAATAAGCAATTAGTTTTTTTGTGGCATATGGAATTGGATATACTTTTTGACCCCATTTATAACTTACATACATCATAGTGCCATAGCAAAATAAAGTAGCCCATGCACTGGCCATATAACTAAAATAGGGAATGGCTATAAAGTTAATGGTAATGGTAATAACTGCGCCTAGTAAGGTAATCCAAGCCCCAGCCATGGTTTTATTACTAAGCTTATACCAAATACTTAAATTATAATAAATACCTAAAAATATATTGGCTATTAACAAAATGGGCACTATACGTAGTCCTATGTACATGGCGGGATTGCGAATAAATTCTTTCCAAATATCTAAATATAAAACTACCATTAAAAACATAATACATAATGTAATCACAAAAAACTTCATTACTCTAGCATAGGTTTTGGGTGCATTTTCTTCATTAAATTGTTTAAAGAAAAATGGTTCTGCACCCATACGAAAAGCTTGTACGGAAATAGTAATTAAAATAGATAATTTATAACAAGCACTGTAAATTCCTACAATAGCTTTATTAGCATCTGGCGAACCGCCTGGCGCCCACCAACCTAACATTATACGATCAAATGTTTCATTGATCATACCTCCAAAACCTACTATTATTAATGGAAGTGAATAGAGTATCATTTGTTTCCATAAATCAAAATCAAAAGAAAAACGTAAGGCAGATATTTCTTTTTTTAATAATAGTAAAACAAAAATATTTTGTACGATACCTGCTAGTAAAACATATCCTACTGCCCAATCGGTTTTATACCAACTAGCTAAAATACTACTAGAATGCGTGGCAATGTAATTAGGTAAAATGCTTATAAAATAATAGGTTGCTAGTATATTTAAAACAATACCTCCAATTTTTATAAATGCAAATTTTTTCGGCTTGCCTTCTAATCTTAATCTTGAAAAAGGAATAGTGGCAAGTGCATCCAAGCCCACTACCCAAGCCATTAGTGTAATATATTCTGGATGCGCAGTAATTTGTAAAAGTTCAGAAATGGGAGTGCTAAATTTAATTAGTACCATGAGTACAATTGCTGTTACCATCATCATTGAGAAACTACTAGTATGGTATATTTTTTCTTCATTTTCTTTACTCCCAAATCTAAAATAGGCGGTCTCCATTCCATGAGTAACAATAACATTTAAAAAGGGAATAAAAGAGTAAACAATGGACATTTCTCCGTAGGCCGATTCAGTAAACTTATAAGTTAGGTAGGGTACCAGCAAATAACTAATAAACCTAGCTGCTATAGAGCTAAGTCCGTACCATGCGGTTTGACTGGCTAATTTTTTTAAACTACTCAAGGGATTGAAATTACAGC
>Ga0214919_10001494_pt1 | contig 38125 bp, 32 predicted proteins | sample LL1503_MetaG_FD_177994 | JGI IMG/M metagenome (GOLD analysis project Ga0214919, IMG submission 177994) | Freshwater microbial communities from Lake Lanier, Atlanta, Georgia, United States - LL-1503 | ecosystem: Environmental > Aquatic > Freshwater > Lake | place: USA: Georgia | collected...
GCAGCGCGGTTATCGGGCGATGGGGTATCGGCTGGGTTCGGATGACTTAAGTGACTTCTGACTTGGCAGGGCGGTCAGTGATATGAAAACTTATTTTCATTGTTGCAAGTCAAATTAAAGAACACTTTAATGGGTGGGGGTAGAAATCTCTACGGCCCATGGCCAGAGATGCGTGCGCCTGCACAGATTTTTGCGCGTGCAAATTGAAAACAATTTTTATGGACGACCTCGTGGGTGCTTAAAGGCGCTTTAACAGGCCTGCCAACCGCCTTTGATAACAATTTGCGGTATTTTTGACGGTATCTCAAAATAAATGCTTCAGAAAACCTTTACTCCATGAGGTTTACAGCCCGGTTTGTGATCCCCGCCAGCGCACCATTTCTGGCGCCGGATTGGCCCTCAATTCAACCTGCTCAGGCAAACTTCAAGCCGCTTTCCGCCCCAACACCGCTTTCAAGGCCACCCCGGTGTGCGTACCCATGAGCACCACCTCCTCCGGGCTAGCGGCGGCGACAATGCGTCCCCCTTCTTTGCCGCCTTCGGGGCCTAGGTCGATGACCCAATCGGCTTCGGCGATCACGTCCAAATCATGCTCGATGACGACTACGCTATGCCCCGCCCGCACCAGGCGGTGCAACACGGCGATGAGCTTTTCCACATCGGCCATGTGCAGGCCCACCGTGGGTTCGTCCAGCACATAAAGCGTGTGTGGCGACTTCTGGCCGCGCCGCGTGATGTCGTCGCGCACTTTAGATAGTTCGGTCACTAGCTTGATGCGCTGCGCTTCGCCGCCACTCAAGGTGGGCGAGGGTTGGCCCAGCGTCAAGTAGCCCAGGCCCACGTCTTTGAGCAGTTGCAAGGGGTGCGCAATCACCGGCATGGCGGCGAAAAAATCCACCGCTTCGTCCACTTCCATTTGCAACACTTCCCCAATGTTTTTTCCACGCCAGGTGACGGCCTGGGTTTCGGGGTTAAAGCGCGCACCCTTACAGGTTTCACACAGCACTTTCACATCGGGCAAAAAACTCATGCCAATGGTGCGTATGCCCTGGCCTTCGCAGCCCGGGCAACGGCCTTCGCCGGTGTTAAAGCTAAAGCGGTTGGCGGCGTAACCCCGCGCTTTGGCTTCCAGCGTGTCGGCAAACAATTTTCGAATCGTGTCCCAAAAACCAATATAGGTTGCAGGGCAGGAACGCGGCGTTTTGCCAATCGGTGTCTGGTCCACTTCCAGCACGCGGTCCACGCTTTCATAGCCACTGATAGCTTCGCAGCCTATCAATCCCGGCGCGCGTCCTGCGGCGTGGGCATCGCGTCCGGCTTTGGTGGCGCGCTGTTGCACGAGTGCCTGCACATTAGAAAGCAATACATCGCGCGCCAGCGTGGACTTACCCGAACCGCTAACACCGGTAATCGCCACCAAACGCTGTAAGGGCACGGATGCGGTCACCGCGTGCAGATTGTGCAGATGGGCGCTGTGCACCGTCAGCCATTGGACCTCGGCAGGTGCTGCTGCGGTGCTGACTTCTACCTCGGCAGCTTTGGCCTTTGCAGCTTTGGCTTTGGACGTGGATTTCTTAATTTCCGCACTGCTGTTCCCCTTGGCCAATGTCTTCTGATCCGCGGTGATTGCCGCAGACACGGAAGCGGCAATTAAAGCGGATGCGCCCGATGTCGCAACAAAACGCCGAGGCTCCAGGGGATGCAACATGGCGTGGAGCAAATAACGCCCAGTTTGCGATTCGGCCTGCGCTTGCACATCGGCAATACTGCCTTGCGCTACCAGGCGCCCACCGCGCTTGCCAGCGCTGGGCCCAATGTCGATGATGTGGTCGGCATGGCGAATGGTGTCTTCGTCATGCTCCACCACGACCAGGGTATTGCCTTTGTCGCTCAGGCTTTTTAATGCGCCCAGCAAAATTTTGTTGTCGCGCGCATGCAGGCCGATGGTGGGCTCGTCCAGCACATAGCAAACGCCTTGCAAATTGCTGCCCAGTTGCGCCGCTAAGCGGATGCGCTGCGCCTCGCCACCGCTCAGTGTTGGAGCGCCCCGGTCTAGCGTCAAATATCCAAGGCCCACTTCTTCCAAAAATTCCAGGCGGCTGCGGATTTCTGGAATCAGGTCGCGGGCAATATCCGCTTCGCGCTGGCTGATGGCGCCGCCCACTTGAAGGCTTTGCACCCAGGCGCGCACTTCACTTACCGACAGCGCTGCAATATCGGCAATGCCTACGCCGCCAAAAAGTACGGCGCGCGCGGTGGCGTTCAAGCGTGTGCCCTGGCAGCGCGGGCAGGCGGTGTCCGCCAGGTCTTCCACATCGGCTTCGGCAAAAGTATGTTCGCGCCCGCCGTTGTCTTCGCGCACCGTGTCGTCAAACACCTTGCGTTGCTCTTTGGTCAGCGCTAGCCCTGTACCGACACAATCCGGGCACCAGCCATGCTTGCTGTTGTAGCTAAACAAGCGCGGGTCCAGTTCGGTGTAGGAAGTGGAGCAGACTGGGCAAGCGCGCTTGGTGGAAAACACTTCCACCTTACCTATGCCGGCCGTGCTGCTACCGGCCTGCATAGTGCTGCTTAAATCGTCCAGGCCACTAAGCACATGCACCACGCCTTTTCCATGCGTCAGCGCCTGCGCCAGACCGGCGCGCAGCGTGGCTTCGTCAGCAGCTTTGACATCCAGGCTGAGCACTGGCAGATCGATATGGTGTTCTTTAAACCGGTCTATACGCGGAAAGCCTTGCGTGGGTAAAAACTCGCCATCCACCCGCAAATGCGTATAGCCGCGTGGACGCGCCCAATCGGCCAATTCGGTGTAAACCCCTTTGCGCCCAACCACCAAAGGCGCCAGCAAACCGATGTGCTGGCCGCGGTAGTTTTTCAGCAATTGCGCAGCAATGCTGTCGGCACTTTGCGGCGCCACCGCAGCGCCATCTTTGATGCAGTGCTGCGTACCCAGCTTCACGTACAGCAGCCGCAAAAAATGCCAGACTTCAGTGGTAGTGCCCACCGTTGATTTGCGTCCCCCGCGTGAGAGACGCTGCTCAATCGCCACCGTAGGTGGAATCCCATAGACCGCATCCACCTCGGGCCGACCCGCCGGCTGCACGATAGAGCGCGCATAAGCGTTCAGGCTTTCCAGATAACGCCGCTGGCCTTCGTTAAATAAAATATCAAAAGCTAATGTGGATTTGCCCGACCCGCTAACGCCGGTGACCACACTGAACTGGCCGCGTGGAATATTCACGGATAGCGATTGCAAGTTGTGCTCTTTGGCGTTGACGATGCGGATATGGTTATCCGGTGTAACTCGCGCGCCTGAAGGAGCATCTGTCGTCGTCAGGTAATTGGCGCTGGGCTCAGCAACCTCGTGCACCACACCCATACTCGCGGCGTATTCGCGCAAGGCTTTGCCGGTGTGGCTTGTCGGGTGTAAGAGCAAATCTTCCGGCGTGCCGCAGGCGACTATCTCGCCACCGGCATCGCCACCTTCGGGACCAAGGTCGATCAGCCAGTCGCTGGAGCGAATGACGTCCAGATTGTGCTCAATCACCAGCAGCGAATGCCCGGCGTCCAATAGCTTGCGCAATGCGCGCATCAGCTTGGCGATGTCGTCGAAATGCAAACCGGTGGTGGGTTCGTCCAGCATGAACAAAGTGCCGCGGCGGGCCATTGGCTGGCGGCTGTTGCTGGCTGCTTTAGCTGCCTCTGCCAGAAAGCCTGCCAGCTTTAAACGCTGCGCTTCACCGCCGGAGAGCGTGGGCACCGGCTGGCCCAGCTTCACATACTCCAGACCCACATCGACAATCGGTTGCAGCGCACGGATGACCTCACGGTCTTGCGCGAACACTGCCGCGGCTTCGCTGACGGTCAGGTCCAACACATCGGCCACGTTCAAGGTGCGCAGTGCGCCTTCAGGACCGCTGCGCCGTTCAATCGTTACTTCCAAAATTTCAGGGCGGTAACGCTTGCCGTTGCAATCGGGGCAACGCAAATACACGTCGCTTAAAAACTGCATTTCAATATGTTCAAAGCCTGAACCCCCGCACGTGGGGCAACGTCCGTCGCCGCTGTTGGAGCTGAATTTGGACGCGGTGTAGCTACGTTCTTGCGACAGCGGCGCGGTAGCAAATAGTTCGCGGATGGCATCCCAGGCGCCCACATAGCTCGACGGGTTAGAGCGCGCGGTTTTACCGATAGGCGACTGGTCTACAAACACCACTTCGCTGAGCATGTCTGCGCCCAGCAAGCGACTGTGCAGGCCCGGCGTATCCGTGGCCTTGCCGAAGTGGCGCAGCAGGGCCGGTGCCAGCACGTCCTGCACCAGCGTGGACTTGCCTGAGCCGCTAACGCCTGTCACGCAGACCAGGCGCTGCAAGGGAATTTCCACATCCACATTTTTCAGGTTGTGTTCGCGTACACCTTCCAGCACCAGGCGCGGGGTGTTGTCGCCCACCATGCGCTTAAATCCCATGCCCACTTGCTTGCGCCCACCCAGGTAGGCGCCGGTCAAGGTGTCGGCAGATTTCAAGGCTTCGGTGCTGCCGTCAAAAACAATCTGGCCGCCTTTTTCGCCGGGCCCCGGCCCCATGTCTAGCATGCGGTCGGCGGCCAGCATAACCGCCGGGTCGTGCTCCACCACTACCAAGGTGTTACCAGCATCGCGCAAGCGCTGCATGGCTACGATGATGCGGTGCATATCGCGCGGGTGCAGGCCGATGCTGGGCTCATCGAGCACAAACAAAGTATTCACCAGCGAAGTGCCCAAGGCCGTGGTCAGGTTGATGCGCTGCACTTCGCCGCCGCTCAAGGTGCGGCTTTGCCTATCCAACGTAAGGTAGCCGATGCCAACATCGCACAAGTATTTCAGGCGGGTACGGATTTCGTCTAGCAGCAGTTTTAGGGTTTTGTTATCCGCTTCAGAGTGGGTACTTGGGCCGGCCACCCCTTGCGCAATTTGTGGGGGTATTACATCGGCGTCCAGCACAGGTTTTTCGCTTTGAACACCATTGTTGGTACCGCCTTGGATGCCCGGTCCGCGCGCCTCTAGGCCGACCTGCAAGCGGTCAAAAAACAGGCGCAATCGGTCTAGCGGCAGCAGCATCAAATCATGCAGGCACAAACCGGGTAGGGCTTGCAGCTGCTCGCCTGTCCATTGCACGCCCTGGGGCATAAAGCGCTTGGCAGGATTCAGTACCGCGTCCGCATCGGGTTTGCTGCCCACGCGCCATAGCAGGCTTTCGGTTTTCAGCCGAGCACCTGCGCACACACCGCAGGGCGTGTAGCTGCGGTATTTGGACAGCAGCACCCGGATGTGCATTTTGTAGGCCTTGCTTTCCAGGTATTCAAAAAACCGGTCGACGCCAAACCAGTGCTGGTTCCACTTGCCATTCCAGTGTGGTGAACCTTTGAGTACCCATTGCTGCTGTGCGGCGCTCAGCTTGTACCAGGGCGTGTCACGCGGGATGCCCTCGGCCTCCGCATGGCGCATCAAATCGTCCTGGCATTCTTGCCAGGCCGGTGTTTGCATCGGCTTGATGGCGCCGGCCCGCAGCGTCAGTTTGTCGTTGGGGATAACCAGCCCATAGTCCACACCCACTACCCGCCCGAAACCCCGGCAGGTCTCGCATGCACCCACAGCCGAGTTAAATGAGAACATCGAGGCGATGGGCTCCTGATAGCGCACGTCGCTTTGCGGACAGTGCAGTCCGGTGGAAAAAGACCAGACCTCGGGCGCGCCGCTTGTGGCTGCGGTCGCCGAAAAATTGTCCTCAGGCACGGACTTGTCGCCGTCCGTTGCAGGGTACACGTGGACGCGGCCGCTGCCGCGTTTGATGGCCAGCTCCAGCGCCTCCAGCACCCTGGCTTTGTCGGCGCTTTCTAAGCGAAAGCGGTCCGCCACCACGTCTAGGACACGGCGCTCGCCGGACACGCGTTCACCATGGACGCGGGTGAAGCCACTGGCACTCAGCCACTGCGTCAATTCTTCGGCGCTTGTCGCCAGCGGCAGTTCGACGGGAAATGTTACGACCAGGCGTGGGTTGCCCGCCAGGTCCGCGCGGCGCAAAAGTTCGGTATAGATCGATTCAGGCGTATCGTGCTGCACCGCTTGGGCGCTGACCCGGTCAAACAACTGTCCCGCCCGGGAAAACATCAGTTTGAGGTGGTCGTTCAGCTCCGTCATGGTGCCCACGGTGGAGCGGCTGGAGCGCACCGGGTTGGTCTGGTCGATGGCGATGGCCGGGGGCACGCCCTCGACCTTATCCACCGCCGGTTTGTCCATGCGGTCCAGGAACTGGCGTGCGTAGGCGGAAAAAGTCTCTACATAACGCCGCTGGCCTTCTGCGTACAGCGTGTCAAAGACCAGGCTGGATTTGCCCGAACCGCTGGGGCCTGTGACCACGGTCAATTCGCCGGTGCGAATGTCAAGGTCCAGGTTTTTGAGATTGTGCTGTCGCGCTCCGCGAATGCGGATGGTTCCCTCGGACATAGTGACGCGCTCCAAAGTAGGGGAGCAGCATTCTAGGCAGCGCTCGCCGCGTTCAGCAGTGCCGTGGGTATTTAAGCAGTAGGGGCAGGCTTATTTCGTCGCGCTGGCGTCGGAGGCAGGCGCTTGTGCCTCGGGCGCGGCAGCGGCAGGGTTTTGCTCGCCATGCTTTTCACCGCTCATATCAATGTCGCCGCCATTGCTCAGGATATACAAAGCCAGAGCCGCGAACAGGGCAAAGCCCACACCGATTTTCCACATCTCATTTCTCCAAAAAATAGGCCCTCGATCGGAGGGCCTGTCTGGGTCCAGGCACCGTGCCTGAACACCCAGAGCAAACGCGATTGACGATCAGTCGTTCGCGTAGATGTCTACGTCTTTGGTCTCTTTGATGAATAAGCCACCAATGACCACCGTAGCGCCCGCGATGATGATCGGGTACCACAAACCGTTGTACATATTGCCGGTCTGCGCCACGATGGCAAAAGCCGTGGTGGGTAGCAAGCCGCCGAACCATCCGTTACCAATGTGGTAGGGCAGGCTCATCGAGGTGTAACGGATACGCGTGGGGAACATTTCTACCAGCATGGCGGCGATGGGGCCGTACACCATGGTCACCAAAATTACCAGGTAGGTCAGGATCATGACCACAGAGACTTTGTCAAACTTGGCCATATCCGCTTTGGCGGGGTAACCGGCAGCTTTCAGGGCTGCAGATAGCTTTCCGGACAAAGTGGCGTCCTTGGCGGTCTTCTCGCCGCTCAAAGCCTTCACGCTAGCGGCTGCTGCTGCAATGGCCTTGGGATCTTTAGGATCTGCGGTATTGAGCGCTTCCAGCTTGGCCTCCGCCGCTGCTTTAGCTGCAGCGATGTCTTCCGGAGTCACCACAGTCGTCACCTCGGTTTCGCCCACTTTAATGACTGCGGGTTGGCCTGCAGGAGCCACTATGTTTTCATAGCTCACCGATGCATTGGCGAGTTTTTGCTTAGCAATATCGCAAGACGAAGTGAATTTCTTGGTACCGGTAGGGTTGAACTGGAATGAGCACTCAGCCGGATCAGCAGTCACCGTTACTTTGGCAGCAGCTTGCGCGGCGGCCAAATCAGGATTCGCCGCTTTGGTCAGCGCGGTAAACACCGGGAAGTAGGTCACAGCCGCCAAAAAGCAACCCGCCAGGATGATGGGCTTGCGGCCTATCTTGTCCGACAGCGCACCAAATACGATGAAGAAGGGTGTACCGATGATCAGCGCGAAGGCGATCATGATGTTGGCGGTCGGGCCATCCACTTTCAGGGCCTGCGTTAGGAAGAACAGCGCATAGAACTGGCCCGAATACCAGACGACGGCCTGGCCTGCCGTCAAACCGACCAGGGCCAGGATCACGATTTTCAGGTTTTTCCATTCGCCAAAAGATTCGCTCAAGGGCGCTTTTGAGGTTTTGCCCTCGGCCTTCATTTTGGCGAAAGCGGGCGATTCATTCATGCTCAAACGGATGTAAACCGAAACGGCTAACAACAGAATGGACACGATGAAAGGAACGCGCCAGCCCCAATCGGCAAAGGCTTCTTCGCCGATGGCGGTGCGGGTTCCCAAAATCACCATCAAGCTAAGGAACAAGCCTAAGGTAGCGGTGGTTTGAATCCATGAGGTGTAAGCGCCACGCTTGCCGTGCGGCGCATGTTCGGCCACATAAGTGGCGGCACCACCATATTCACCACCGAGCGCCAGACCTTGCAGCAAGCGCAGCGCGATCAAGATGATCGGTGCGGCAGCGCCCCAGCTGGCGTAATTGGGCAGGATACCGACTAAGAAGGTCGACGAGCCCATGATCAGGATGGTCACCAGGAAGGTGTACTTGCGTCCGATCATGTCGCCTAGGCGGCCAAAGAAAATCGCGCCGAAGGGGCGCACAATAAATCCGGCGGCGAAAGCTAACAGTGCAAAAATAAAGGCAGAGCCTTCATCCAAACCGCCGAAAAATTGCTTCGCAATGATGGCGGCTAAAGAGCCGTAAAGGTAAAAGTCATACCATTCGAAAACCGTACCCAGCGAGGAAGCGAAGATAACTTTCTTCTCTTCTGCGGACATCGGGCGTGCTTCTGCTGTAGCCATATGTGTCTCCAATCATTGAAAACTCCCGCGCCGGGAGCTGTCTGTATTCTTGGAGAAGGCACTGACCCTGCTCTTACGTGAAAATAACAGGGGCTTGCGTCAAACTTACCCCATACTGACCAACTAAGGTCAAACCCTCGCGTTTGGTTCCGCGATGTGGCAATTCAAGCTTTGTTGCGCGTGATGCCTGACGGCAAGTCTTTTGTGGCATTCCATGCAGCGTCAGAAATGCAAGTTGGGTCTTCCATATACGCACGCAACATCGGCAAAGCATCCATGCCCCAAAACACCTTGTCATCGACCTGGTAAGAAGGCACGCCAAATACGTCTTGCGATAAGGCGTGTGCCGTATGCGCGCTGAGTTGTTGTTTCACTTCATCCGAACGAGGGTCGCGTGCGGGTGCCAATTGTTGCGTGAGGGCCTCCAAACGTTGCACGTCGGCGGCGTCAGCTCCACCTTCCCATACGTGGCGGAATATGGTTTCGCACACATAGCGGTTGGGGTATCCATTGGCGTCAGTGGCTACGGCCAGCCGCAAGAGCCTCAGCGGGTTGAAGGGGTGCGTGGCGGGTAAATCAAGCCGCGTGCCCTGGCGCTGTGCCAGCCATTGGCATTGGCGGTAGACCCAATCGCGTTTCATGGGGACTTCGGCGGGGCCAAGGTTGCTGTTGTGTTTGAGTAGCCCCCCAAACAGCACGGGTTGGTATTGCACCGCGTAGCTTAAGCCTTCTAACGCCCGTGGTAATTCTTTGAACGCAAGATAGGCATAGGGCGAAATGAAATCTAAGTAAAAGCGAATGTGTTTCATGGCGATGCCTCCAGGCGTTGCGCAATCTTGACCCAGACGGCGTGTTTATCTTCATCTTCGCTGTTGGCCCAAGCGCCTATTTCTTCCAGCGTGCGCAAGCAGCCGTAACACAGCCCGGTCTCAGGGGCAATTTTGCAGACGGATATGCACGGTGATGGCGGCGCATAGCGGGCCGCCAACGCATCAGGCACGCGCGCTGCCAGCAGGTCTTTGTACATACGGATCGGATCACGCCGGCGCGCTGCCCGGTCGGGGCGTGCGGGGCGGGTTTTGTCCATCATGCGGCTACCCCGCGCCGTGTCAACAGGGCACGCGCTGCACGCGAGCCGCTGGGTCTTTGCAAATAGTCGCTGATGAACACACCGGCATCGATCAGCAAGTCCAGGTTAATGCCAGTGTCTATACCCATGCCGTGCATCATGTAGACCACATCTTCGGTGGCCACATTACCCGTCGCACCTTTGGCAAAAGGGCAGCCGCCCAGGCCAGCCACCGAGGCGTCAAACTGGTACACGCCCATCTCCATTGCAGCCAAGGTATTGGCCAGCGCCTGTCCATAGGTGTCATGAAAATGGCCGGACACATCGGGCAAAGAATAATGCTGCAAAGTCGCTTCAAACGCGGCCTGTACTTTGCGCGGTGTACCCACGCCAATGGTGTCGGCCACACCCAGGTGCTGAACGCCAATGCCGCGCATCAGGCCGGCCAGATAGCCCACACGCGCGGGTGCAATCTCGCCCTCGTAGGGGCATCCCACGGTACAGGACATGGCACCGCGGACGCGTATCCCCGCAGCCAGCGCCGCTTGCACCACCGGTGCAAAGCGCTCTATGCTTTCAGCGATAGAGCAATTGATGTTCTTGCGGCTAAAGGCTTCGCTGGCGGCTGCAAAGACCACGATTTCATCGGGCTCTGAGGCCAGCGCAGCTTCAAAGCCTTGCATATTGGGTGTCAGCACCGAATAGCAGACGCCGTTTTTGCGCTGCACCCCGGCCATCACCTGCGCGTTGTCCGCCATTTGCGGCACCCATTTAGGGCTGACAAAACTGGTTACCTCAATGCCGCGCAGGCCCGCAGCCTGCAAGCGGTGCACCAACTCAATCTTGACGGCAGCGGGTACCGGCTGCTTTTCGTTTTGTAACCCGTCACGCGGGCCGACATCGATGAGTTGAACTTTGGAGGGGTAATGCATGGGGCAAAGGAGTAGATGGCGATTATCCCGCGAGTGGCAAAGGCTATGCCGCCCAGCGGGTCATAGTTTTACTCAGGAGGCGCGATGGCAGGCTGTATGCGCCGGGACACGTTTAGCACTACCTCCGCCGCATGGTGCTAAGGATCTGCTCAGAGCTTGCCTTCAATACCCCCGCGCCCGGTCCACCACACCGACAATCGGCGCGCCTTTTTCAAGCGCCTGGATCTTGGCCACAATTTGCTGCACCGTGTCTTGCAGCATGGTGCGCCCCGCAATATGGGGCGTTACCGTCACGCGCGGATGACGCCAATACAGGTGGTCGGCTGGCAAAGGTTCTGTACGGAACACGTCCAGCGTTGCGCCGGCTATGTGTCCGCTGTCCAGCAGCGAAAGCAGGTCTTCATCCACCACATGCCTACCGCGCGCGATATTGATCAGATACGCGCCGGCTTGCAATTGCAATAAGGTGGTCCGATTTAGCAAGTTTTCAGTTTGCGGCGTTAGTGGCAGCAGGTTCACCAGCACCCGCGTACTGGCCAAAAATTCGGGTAACTGCGCCTGGCCATGCAAGCAACGTACGCCGTCTAAGTCCCGTGCGCTGCGGCTCCAGCCCAGCACCGGAAAACCAAAGTGCTGCACTGCGCGCGCCACCTGCTCGCCCAACACGCCCAAACCCAAAATGCCGACAGGAAAATCGGCGCGGTCCAGTACCGGTGGCTCTTGCCACAGACCTTGCGCCGCTTGCCGCTCAAAAAGCGCAAAGTCACGCGTATGGCGTATCAGCGCATGACACACGAATTCGGCCATTTGCACGCCCATACCTGCGTCGTTCAAGCGCACGATGGGTAAGTCGGCGCGCATCTGCCGCTGCAACAGGGCGTCCACCCCGGCACCCATATTGAACACCGCTTGCAAGGCCGTCTGCTCGTCAAAAAACTGCTGCGGCGCAGCCCACACGATGGCATAGTCAGCGCGCGGTGCGCCGCTGTGCCACACATCGACTTGCGCCTCTGGCAAATGCTGCTGCAAAGCCGCTAACCAGGGCGCGGGATCGGTTTGCGCGCAAAAACTAATACGCATGCCAAGAGTCCTTGTAGTATTTGGAAAAGGGCGCTAAATTGCCGGTCGCATCGAGGGAATTACGGCAAAACCGCCGTGTTGCAAATATTGTCGCGGCCGTGGGCCGAGCAATGACTGCATAGGGTTTTGAATCGCCCTTTAGCCTGCCACCGCCCCAGCTTGCATGCGCAGGAGTTCGGCGCCTTCGGTCACCTGGTCCCCCGGCGCAAATAACAGTTCTTGCACACAACCGTCGGCAGGCGCAACGATTTGGTGTTCCATTTTCATGGCTTCCATGACCGCCAGTGCTTGCCCCTGGCGTACCGTGTCACCGGCCTTTACTGAGAAAGACAAGAGTTTGCCCGGCATAGGCGCGGTCAGTCGTCCTACATCGGCCGGTGCTACCGCGGCATGTGCCAGGCGGTCTATGGCTTGAAAATGTTTTGCGCCCTGCGGGGCAAACACATGTACCTGGCTGCCTTGCAAGTAGACATGTGCCGTATGCCTTTGTCCGTTCAATGCCACTTCCATGCCGCCCGCTGCTATGGCGGCATAGGCAAAAGCGCGATCCAGGCCTTCGCATTGCAACTGCAAACCCCCGTTGGCGCTGTGGGTCAGTACGAGGCTGTGGGATTGGCCATCTGCCTCTAAGTCAAACACGCGGCGCATGGGCGCATGCGATTGCCATGCATCGGTGGCGGACCAGGGGTCTTGCCAAGCGCCGCTCACGCCCGCCGCATTCTGCTTCTCTTGGCTTAAAACGTGCGCCACCCAGCTCGCTGCCGCCAGCGATAACGGCACGGTCTCTTGATGAAAAAGCTGAGCCGCTTCGCGCCCGATCAAACCCGTGTCCAGCCGGGCATGCGCAAAAGAGTCGCTTCGCACCACATGGCGTAAAAACTGCACATTCGTTTTCAGGCCGACGATATGCGTCTGCGCCAGTGCCGCATCCATGCGTGCCAAAGCTTCCTGCCGGTCGGCGCCATGCACGATCAACTTGGCCACCATGGAGTCGTAAAACGGGCTGATCGCATCGCCTTGGCGCACACCAGAATCCACGCGGACGGCGGCGCGGGCAAAACTACTGTGCCCCGGTAGCCCATAGACGTCCATGCTGCCGGTGGCAGGCAAAAAGTCCTGGTCCGGGTTTTCGGCACATATGCGCGCTTCAATCGCGTGGCCGTTGATGTGCAAATCTTCTTGCCGCAAGGGTAGTGGCTCGCCGCTGGCCACGCGCAACTGCCATTCCACGAGGTCCAGACCAGTGATGGCTTCGGTGACGGGATGCTCCACCTGTAAGCGCGTGTTCATTTCCATGAAGAAAAACTGCATGGACTCGGGCTGGTCGTAGCCGCTTTGTTCGACGATAAATTCCACCGTGCCCGCGCCCACGTAATGCACTGCCCGCGCAGCCGCCACGGCTGCGGTGCCCATGCGTTGGCGCAAGTCTTCGGTCAGGCCTGGGGCAGGCGCTTCTTCGAGCACTTTTTGATGGCGCCGCTGCACCGAACAGTCGCGCTCAAAAAGATAGACGCAGTTGCCATGCGTATCGGCGAACACCTGGATCTCGATATGGCGCGGACGTTGCACATACTTTTCGACCAGCACCGCATCATTGCCAAAGCTGTTCTTCGCTTCGCGCTGGCAAGAGGCCAAAGCGGCTGAAAAATCTGCGCCTTTCTCGACCACGCGCATGCCTTTGCCACCACCACCTGCGCTGGCTTTGATCAGTACCGGGTAGCCTATGCTATCGGCCGCTGTTTGCAGCACTTGCGGGCTTTGGTCTGCGCCGTGGTAGCCGGGCACCAGGGGCACGCCCGACTGCTCCATCAATTGCTTGGACGCCGCCTTCAGGCCCATGGCTTGGATGGCCGAAGCCGGCGGTCCGATAAAAACCAAACCGGCATCCACGCAGGCCTGGGCAAAGTCGGTGTTCTCGCTCAAAAAGCCATAGCCCGGATGCACGGCTTGTGCGCCCGTTGACTTGGCCGCCGCGATGATTCTTTCCCAGCGCAAATAGCTGTCTCGCGCAGAACTGCCTCCGATTTGTACCGCCTCGTCACAGGCCTGCACATGCTTGGCGGTGGCATCGGCATCCGAATACACCGCCACGGTGCGAATACCCATGCGCCGCGCCGTAGCTGCAACCCGGCAGGCGATTTCGCCTCGGTTGGCGATCAAAATTTTGGTGAACATAAAAAACTTTCTGCAGCGCGCTGCGCAACTACCTACATCCTGAACACGCCAAATTTGGTATCTGGCACCGGTGCATTCATCGCTGCAGACAAACCAAGTGCCAGTACGCGGCGGGTGTCGATCGGGTCGATGATGCCGTCGTCCCATAAACGTGCGCTTGCGTAATAGGGGTGGCCTTGTACTTCGTATTGCGTTTTGATGGGTGCTTTGAACGCGTCTTCTTCCTCGGCACTCCACTGCCCGCCCTTAGCTTCTATGCCGTCGCGCCGCACCGTGGCCAGCACGCTGGCCGCTTGCTCGCCGCCCATGACACTGATGCGCGCGTTGGGCCACATCCACAAAAAGCGTGGGCTGTAGGCACGACCGCACATACCGTAATTGCCGGCGCCAAAACTGCCGCCGATGATGATGGTGAACTTGGGCACGGCCGCAGTCGCTACAGCGGTCACCATCTTCGCGCCGTTGCGCGCAATGCCTTCGTTTTCGTACTTGCGCCCGACCATAAAGCCGGTGATGTTTTGCAAAAATACCAGCGGAATTTTCCGCTGGCAGCACAGCTCGATGAAGTGCGCGCCCTTCAAGGCCGACTCGCTAAACAAAATACCGTTGTTGGCAATGATGCCTACCGCCATGCCTTCAATGTGCGCAAAGCCGCACACCAGGGTTGCACCAAAGCGCGGCTTAAATTCGTGCAGCTCCGAGCCGTCCACAACGCGGGCAATAATCTCGCGCACATCGAAGGGCTTTCGCGTATCGGTGGGAATGACGCCATACAGCTCTTCAGCGGCAAACAGCGGCGCCTGTGCTGCGCGCAACTCAGCGTGTGGATGCTTGCGCTTATGCAAATGCGCCACCGCCTCGCGCGCCAGTGCCAGTGCATGCAAATCGTTTTGCGCCAAGTGGTCAGCCACGCCCGACAAGCGGGTGTGCACATCGCCACCTCCCAAGTCTTCCGCACTCACCACTTCGCCTGTGGCAGCTTTGACTAAAGGCGGACCGCCTAAAAAAATCGTGCCCTGATTCTTAACGATGATGGTCTCGTCACTCATAGCCGGTACATAGGCACCGCCCGCAGTGCAACTGCCCATGACCACCGCGATCTGCGCAATGCCTTGCGCGCTCATATTGGCCTGGTTGAAAAAGATGCGGCCAAAGTGGTCCCGATCCGGAAATACCTCGTCCTGGTTAGGCAAATTCGCCCCACCAGAGTCCACTAGATAGATACAGGGCAAATGGTTTTGCGCCGCAATCTCTTGCGCGCGCAAATGCTTTTTCACCGTCATCGGGTAGTAGGTGCCGCCTTTCACGGTGGCGTCATTGCAGAGCACCATGCAGTCCACGCCGCTGACCCGGCCAATACCTGCAATCAGCCCGGCGCCCGGTGCATCGTTGTTGTATAGGTTCAGTGCCGCCAGCGGTGCCAACTCTAAAAAAGGCGTACCCGGGTCTAGCAGATTAAGCACCCGCTCGCGGGGCAAGAGCTTGCCACGCGCCGTGTGCTTGGCCCGCGCCGCCTCGCCGCCACCTTGCGCCACATTTTCCAATTGCAGGCGTAAATCGTCGACTAGCGCGCGCATGGCAGCAGCATTGGCCGCAAAGTCGGCAGAACGAGGATTGAGTTGGGAGCTGAGGGCGGGCATGGGGCTTTCCTGAATTTCCACTACGCAGAAAAGACCCTATGCCTTTATGCGTGAAGCCGCATTTTCACCGACTGCTGAAGCGGCCCGCCACCTGAAGCCGCGTACTGCCGGTCTATGTTTCAGCGCGTACTAAAAATAGTCGTTAGCAATAATGTTTTTAGGCGCCACCAAGATCGGCTTACAAAGCCCCTTAACTGCGCAGCATCGCCAGCAGGCCCGCCGTCGAGCCATCCAGGCCGCTGGCGTCGCCGCTGTGCAGGCGCGGGGCGATGTCTTTGGCCAGCACTTTGCCCAGTTCTACGCCCCATTGGTCAAAGCTGTTAATGCCCCAAAGCGCGCCGCTGACAAACACGCGGTGTTCTTGGAGCGCGATCAGGGCGCCCAGGCTGGCGGGGGTCAGGTCGTCCAGCAACAGCACGGTGCTGGGTCGGTTGCCCGGAAAGTGTTTGTGGCCTCCAGCATTTGACTTGCCTTGCATCAAAGCCTGCGCCTGCGCCAGGACATTGGCCAGCAGCAAGTCGTGGTGGCCTTCCAGGGTGTGGCGTGCTTTTTTTACTGCCACGAATTCCACCGGCACCACGTCGGTGCCCTGATGCAGCATTTGGAAATACGCATGCTGTCCGTTGGTGCCCGATTCACCCCAGGGGATGGGCGAGGTGCCAAAGGGCAGGGTTTCACCACTGGTATCGACGCGTTTGCCATTGCTTTCCATTTCCAGTTGTTGCAAATACGCGGGCAGGCGGCGCAAAGCGCTGTGGTAGGGCGCGACCGAGCGGCTGCTAAAGCCGTGGAAGTTGCGGTACCAGACATCGAGCAAACCCATGCGCACCGGCGCATTCGCTGCCAGCGGCGCGCTGCGAAAGTGTTTGTCCATGGCGTGTGCGCCAGCCAAAAATTCGCGGAAACCGGCGGCCCCGACGGCAATCGCAATCGGCAAGCCAATCGCCGACCACAGCGAATAGCGCCCGCCCACCCAGTCCCAAAAACCAAAAGTGGTGTCAATGCCAAAGTCGTTAGCTGCCGCCACATTGGTGGTCAGCGCGGCAAAGTGGCGGGCGATGTTTTTGCCGCCGCTGGCCTCAAACCATCGTTTGGCCGAAGCCGCGTTGGTCATGGTCTCGACGGTGGTGAAGGTTTTACTGGCAATTAAAAATAAGGTGCTTTCCGGCTTCAAGCGGGCCAGCGTGGCCGCCATTTCATGGCCATCGACATTGCTTACAAAATGCATGCGCTTGCCCGGATGCGCAAACGCGTGCAGCGCGAGCACCGCCATTTGCGGCCCTAGGTCGGAGCCGCCGATACCGATGTTCACCACATCGGTGATCGCCTCATCGGCGCGCACTTTCTCGGCATAGGCCAGCATGGCATTTAGGGTCTCATGCACCTTGGCCAGTTCGCTTGCTTCGAGTGGGCTGCCGGTGGTGGCATCGGCGGGCGTGCGCAGGAGCACGTGCCAGACTTCGCGGCCTTCGGTGGCGTTGATTTTTTCGCCAGAAAACATGGCCTCGCGGTGCGCGGTTAAGCCAGATTCGTCGGCCAGCTTTAGCAGCAGGCTTTCGGTCGCGGCGTCGATTCGGTTTTTGGAAAGGTCCACAAACACATGCGGCGCATTTTGCGAAAAGCGGGCAAAGCGCTGCGCGTCATCGGTAAAGGCCTGACGCGTGTCAAAGTCCTTGCCTTGGGCGGCATACTGGGTTTTCAAAAGTCCCCACGCAGGGGCGCGGTCACAACGCGTACGGGTCATGGCTATTCCTTTCTAGGAGAGGGGTAGGGGGCAACGCGCGCAGCGGGGCGCGGGCCCTGCAAAAGAAAGCGGGGAAGAGCGCTTGCGCGCATCAGGCCGCGAGCATGAGCTTTTCGAGTTTGATGGCATCGACGCAGAACGCGCGAATACCTTCAGACAGCTTTTCAGTGGCCATAGCGTCATCATTGAGCGCAAAGCGAAAACCGGCTTCATCGAAATGTACGGCGGGTATGTCCATGGCTAGCGCGGCGGGCGCATGCAAGCTGGCATGCAGCGGTGCGTCGGTGGCGGCCAGCCCGGCAAGTAACTCGGGGCTGATGGTCAGCAGATCACAACCCGCCAGCGCCGTGATTTGGCCGGCATTGCGAAAGCTCGCACCCATGACTTCAGTGGCGATGCCATGGCGCTTGTAGTAGTTGTAAATCTGTTTCACCGATTGCACGCCGGGGTCATTGGCGCCGGCCATGTCCGCTTCCACCCAGGCGCTGCCCGCGCTCTTTTTGTACCAGTCGTAAATTCTCCCGACAAAGGGAGAAATCAGTTGCACCTTGGCTTGGCCGCAGGCGACCGCTTGGCAGAAAGAAAACAGCAGCGTCAGGTTGGTGCGAATGCCGGCCTGCTCTAGCTGACTGGCCGCTTGGATGCCCTCCCAGGTGGAGGCCACTTTGATAAGGATGCGCTCTTTGGCGATGCCTTGTGCCTGGTACATCGCAATCAGGCGCTTGCCGCGCGCGACGGTGGCTGCGGTATCAAAACTCAGGCGCGCATCGACTTCGGTGGACACGCGTCCGGGTATGAGCGACAAAATTTCGCAGCCGAAATGCACCAGCAGGTGGTCCATCACCTCGTCCAGCGGCTTACCTTTGTGGGCCGTCACTTCGGTGCCCAGAATAGGTGCGTATTCCGGTTTTTGCACCGCCTTAAGAATCAGCGATGGGTTGGTGGTCGCGTCTTGGGGCTGGTAGGCGGCAATTTGTTTGAAGTCTCCGGTATCGGCGACCACGGTCGTAAATTTCTTCAGCGCTTCGAGTTGGCTCATAGTGTTGCTCCGGTTAGGCGGGTTAGGGGTTCAACACACCGGCAGCAAGCGATAGGCCCCGGCATGAAACAAAGTTACAATGAATTCCCAGTTTCTTGTAACCGCATTCTATGTGCGTCCTATTATGAGCTTTGATCTTGTCCTTTTTGGCGGCACCGGCGACCTAGCCTGGCGCAAACTCATGCCTGCTTTGTTCCAGGCTTTTCGCCACGGTACGCTGCCTGAAGGCGGGCGGATCATTGGCGTTGGGCGCGATGCCCTGTCGCATGTGCAGTATCGCGAACTCATCCAGTCCCGCTTTGACAAAGTGGAGCTGGCCAAGCGCCCCAGCGCTGAGGAGTTTTCACGTTTCGCCGCTTTGCTCGAATTTGTGCGCATGGACTTGTCCCGCCCTGAGGACTATGCCGCCTTGGCCGCGATGCTGCGCGAGCGCAATGCCCAGACGGTGGTGATGTACGTGGCCACCGCGCCCTCTTTGTTCACCGTGGTTTGTGAGCAACTGGCCGCTGCCGGATTGAACACCCCCGAAACCCGGGTGGTGCTGGAAAAGCCCCTGGGCCACGACTTGGCTTCCAACCGCGTTATCAACCAGACAGTGCGTCGCTTTTTCGAAGAAAAACAAGTTTTCCGAATCGACCATTACCTGGGCAAGCCCGCCGTTCAAAACCTGTTTGCACTGCGCTTTGGCAACGCCTTGTTCGAGCCCCTGTGGCGCCGCGAGCACATCGCCAATATTCAGATCACGATTGCCGAAGAGATTGGCGTGGAGAGCCGGGGCGCCTTTTACGAAACCACTGGCGCCCTGCGCGATATGGTGCAAAACCATGCTTTGCAATTGCTGTGCGCCATAGGCATGGAGCCACCGATCAATGCGCATGCAGACGCCATCCGCGATGAAAAACTCAAAGTCCTGCGCTCGCTAAAGCCCTGGACCACCGAAAGCCTGACTAGCGACGTGGTGCGCGGACAGTATGCGGCGGGCATCAGCGCCGGTACTCCGGTGCCGGGTTACCGCGAAGAAAAAGGCGTGGACCCACTAAGCAATACCGAAACCTTTGTGGCCTTGCGCACCGAAATCGCGAACTGGCGCTGGGCCGGCGTGCCCTTTTACATACGCACAGGCAAACGCCTGGCCGGGCGCGATGCACGCATCGTGGTCAATTTCCGCCCCACGCCGCATGCCATCTTTCGCTCCGGTGCCAATGCCGGCAACCAGTTGGTGATCAATCTGCAGCCCAAAGACGGGTTGGAGTTGCATTTGCTGGCGCAGGGTCAGGACATGCGCGGTGCGAAAGCGGCGAACGCACTTGCCCCAGTCCAGTTGGACCTGGACTTTGCCAAGCGCTTTGGCTCGCAGCGCGTGGGCGCCTATGAGCGCCTGCTGCTTGATGTTATTGACGGGCGTCTAAACCTGTTTGTACGCAGCGACGAGCAGGAAGAAGCCTGGCGCTGGGTTGAGCCCTTGATCAAGCACTGGGCTGGCGATCCGCAAGGCCCGCGCCTTTATGCTTGCGGTACCTGGGGCCCAAGCGCATCAAGCGCAATGATCGCCCGCGATGGTTTTTGCTGGGACGAAGAGAACTAGCCTGGCGCAGACCGGGCCGGCACAAAGGAAAGAACATGTTGGATCGCATCACCGCTTCGCTACCTTCATTGGCGCCTGCCGAGCAACGCGTGGGCAAGCTTTGCCTAAGCGATCCGCGCGCGTTTGCCAAATTACCGGTTAGCGAACTGGCCGACCGCGCGCATGTCAGTAAGCCCACGGTAGTGCGTTTTTGTCGTAGCGTGGGCTACGACGGCCTTGCGGACTTCAAACGCAAACTGGCCGGCACCATTAACGAGGGTGTGCCCTTTATTCACCGCAGCGTGGACGCGGACGACAAAATTGGCGACGTCATGGTCAAGGTTATCGACAATACCGTGGCCGCGTTTTTGAAATACCGAAATGAGGCCAGCACCTCGGCCATGGACCGCGCAGTGAACGCCTTGATTGAGGCCTATCGGCAAGGGCGCCAGGTGCCTTTTTTCGGAGTGGGTAATTCGGGCATCGTGGCCCAGGACGGACAGCACAAATTTTTCCGCCTCGGCGTGAACACCACAGCGTATAGCGACGGCCACATGCAGGTGATGTGCGCCTCGGTGCTGCGCCCGGGTGATTGCGTGATCGTCGTCAGCAACTCAGGTCGCACACGAGATTTGATGGACGCTTGCGACATTGCGCGCAAAAACGGCGCCACCACGATTGTGATCACCGCCAGCGGTTCGCCATTGGCCAGCGCCGGCCATATTCACCTCAACGCCGATCACCCTGAAGGCTTTGACAAGTACAGCCCCATGGTCTCGCGTCTTTTGCACTTGATGATTATCGACATCCTGGCCACGGCGGTGGCCTTGCGTATTGGTAGCACCACATTGCAACCCTTGCTCAGCGATATGCGCCAAAACCTGCGCAGCAAGCGCTACACCTAAAAGCACAGGCTTTAAGAGCCGTACTCCATCGCGCGGCGCTGGCGCTCGACAAATTCCTGGTAGGTATCAATACCGCGCAATTGCAAAATCGTGTTGCGCACAGCGGCCTCGACCAGCACCGCGATATTGCGCCCCGCCACCACCTGAATCACTACTTTGCGCACGGGGATGCCAATCACGTCCTGCGTCAGCGGCTCATGCGGCATGCGCTCGTATTCGCGCTCCAGGGTTTCTTTGCGCACCAAATGCACGATGAGTTTGAGTCGCATTTTGCGGCGCACCGCGGTCTCGCCAAAAATAGCGCGGATGTCCAGCAGACCAATGCCGCGCACTTCCAGCAGGTTTTGCAACAGGTCCGGGCAGCGGCCTTCAATCGTGGCTTGGTTGATGCGGTACAGGTCCACCGAGTCATCGGCCACCAGGCCGTTGCCGCGCGAAATCAGCTCCAGCCCCAATTCGCTTTTGCCCAGCCCCGATTCACCGGTAATCAAGACGCCTAGCCCCAAAATGTCCATGAACACACCGTGCATGGAGACGCGGTCAGCAAAGTGTTTGGATAAATAGGCGCGCAGCACGTCGATGACGAAAGCCGAGGAGCCTTGGGCCGCAAACATGGGGATTTGCGCCTCCTCGCACATGCGCAGCAAGCCCGGCGGCGGCACTTGGCCGTCGGCCAGCACCAGTACCGGCGGCTCCAGGGTCACGATGCGCTGGATGCGCCGGGTGCTGTCTTCCTCGCTGGCGTTGGAGATGTAAGCAATCTCGCGCTCACCCAGAATTTGTACTCGGTAGGGGTGGATGTAATTGAGGTAACCCACTAAATCCGCACCGGACCGGGCGGCGCGCACTGCAACTTCGTCAAAGCGTCGCTCTGAGGCGCCAAGGCCCGCCACCCATTGCCATTGCAAACGGTGGCGAAATGCCTCGAACAGGACATCGGCGCTGATGGCGTTGGGTTTCACAGCTTAGGACCCGGTTGTATGGCTAAGGCTGTGCGCCGCACTGCGTCAATGCGCTTGGGTGGAACGCCAGCCTGTCAGAAGGCTGTGCAACTCAGCTGCGTCGGTGGTGCTGATCAGGCGCTTGCGCATTTCGGCATCATTGAGTAGCTCGGCGATCTCGGAGAGAATTTCCAGGTGGCGCTGGGTTGCCGCCTCGGGCACCAGCAAAAAAATCATCAGGCTGACCGCTTGGTCGTCGGGCGCGTCAAAGCCGATCGGCCGCGCTAACTGAAACACGGCGGCCATCGGTGACTTGAGGCCTTTGATGCGTCCGTGGGGAATAGCCACGCCATGCCCCAGGCCCGTCGAACCCAGGCGCTCGCGGGAAAAAAGGCTGTCTGTGACCAAGGCTCGGCTCAGTCCGTGCAGGCTTTCAAACAGCAGACCGGCCTCTTCAAATGCGCGCTTTTTGCTGGTTACATCCACCTGGGAAAGCACATGTGGCTGCGGCAATAGGATAGCGAGTCGGTTCATGGTGGTGCGGATTATGCCCATAAAAAAACCGCCACTTGGGGTGGCGGTTTAGCTAACTTTGCAGACCCGGACGGGCTACATCAGGCGCTTTGGCGCGGCATGGTGGTGGTCCTGAATGCGCTCCTTGTGGCGCCCAACCTGGCGGTCCAATTTGTCCACCAGATCGTCCACGGCGGCATAAAGATCTTGGTGGGAGCTTTGGGCGAACAAATCGTTGCCCTTGACGTGGATATTGCATTCGGCGCGTTGCCTGCGCTCTTTTTCCTTTTGCTTTTCAACCGTGAGCAAGACTTTTACGTCGACGACCTGGTCAAAGTGCCGCATGATGCGGTCCAATTTTTCGGTCACATAACTACGCAGGGCCGGCGTTACTTCCAGATGATGGCCGCTGATTGTCAAATTCATAGATAGCCTCCAGTTGCTTGCTACACATCCGGCGACCTGGCGGTCGCCAGTCCAAATTCCGCAAAAATTACCGATTTCGCGGAAATCCCAGCTCCACTATGCGCCTGTTTTGGGAAAAAAGCAAAGCTTTTTCGATGGCCTTATGCGGCATGGGTTTGGGCCGTGGCAACAGGTGGCGCCAGGATGCGCGACCCCTGAGTAAAGCCTTCGCTAGCTTGGTTTTGGGGTGCGATAATCCGCGGATTCCCACTTTGGAGAGCATTCTTGGAACACTACCCTAGTTGGTAGCTTTCGGATGGTGTAGGCCGCATGGCCCTGTCGTTCGAAAGCTGCTGCATCCCCGCCGCCCCGTCGAACCGTAGGCCCCGACCTTCAACCTATTGCCATGCTCAATATTTTTACCCTGGCCAACGGCCGCCTATTCCAGGAAGAAATCGAATCCCTGGAAGAACTCTCCAAATTCCAGCCCATCTGGGTGGATTTGGAGTCGCCCTCCGTCGAAGAAAAGCGCTGGATCAAGCAGTATTACGGCTTGTCCATTCCCGAAGACGCGATGGACGAAGATATTGAGGAATCCGCCCGCTTCTATACCGAAGACAACGGCGAGCTACATATCCGCAGTGACTTTTTAATTGCCGACGAAGACGAGCCGCGTACCGTGCGCGCTGCGTTTATCCTGAATCTGGTTAACGACAGCCTGAAAAGCAAAGGCGTCTTGTTCTCCATCCACGACGAAGACGTCCCGGTTTTCCGCCTGCTGCGTATGCGGGCCCGCCGCGCGCCTGGCCTTATCGAAGACGCCAAAGAAGTGTTACTCAAGCTCTTTGATGCCGACGCAGAATATTCGGCCGATACGCTAGAAGGCATTTACGACGACCTCGAAAACGTGAGCCGTAAAGTGCTGGCCGGCAACGTGACGGACGAAATCGCGGGTGAGGCCTTGGCCGCTATCGCTCGCCACGAAGATATGAGCGGGCGCATCCGTCGCAATGTGATGGACACGCGGCGCGCCGTGAGCTTCATGATGCGTTCCAAAATGCTCAACGCCGAACAATTTGAGGACGCCCGCCAGATTCTGCGCGACATCGATTCGCTGGACAGCCACACTGCGTTCTTATTCGACAAGATCAACTTTTTGATGGACGCCACCGTGGGTTTCATCAATATCAACCAGAATAAGATCATCAAGATTTTCTCGGTGGCCAGCGTCGCCTTGCTGCCACCTACGCTGATCGCCAGCGTCTACGGTATGAACCTGAAGTTTCCCGAGCTGGAATTTTTAGGTGGCTGGAGCTATCCCTACACCGTGGCGCTGATGATCTGCAGCGCGCTGGTGCCTATGTGGTACTTCCGCAAGCGGGGGTGGTTGAAGTAGCTTTGGCGTTTTACTGAGGAGTCAGCGGATTTTTTTCGCAGCCTTTTGAGTGGCACTACCGGTAGCTCCCAAAATCCCACTGGTTCCACAAAGCATTGCTTGCACATCAATAGAACGTACGTTTGGTGTGGTAAAGAGCGCGTCTAAATAAGCAACGGTACGAGGGTCTGTCGCGGTTACCCCTCCTGTTATTCTTTGAAACAAATCTCGCACATCTTTATCCACGGAGAAAAAAGCGACGGCATCAGCGTTTTCATTAAAAGTCAATTGTTCATAAAAAACCAAAGGAGTGGTCGCAGGGTTCGCTGGATAGTCCCAGGGGCTATAGGGGCCGTCTGGATTGCCGTACAACGAGTTGACATTCCAAATGTTGTTGGCGCTTGATGTAATGCCGTAGACGCTTGCAGGGTCGGCGCTGCATATGGAATCAGGCTGACTCGCATCACAAGTTAGACAACCGACGTAGACCGGTACCAAGTTATTGCGCGGGTCCTTACCGTAGAGGTACAAATTAGAACTGCCAAAAACATTGTCGATACCGCTGACGGTGAGTTTTGTGGTGTTGCTTAGTATGCCGTTATCGACGATAAGAGTTACTGAATAATTTCCAGAAATATCGATTGAAAAACTAGGCAGCGCCTCAGTGGATTTGGATAACTTGGCATGGCTACCAGGCGGTACCGAGAGGGTCCAGTTATAGCTGAGGACCGCCGATTTTGGATCCGTGCTGCCGGCCCCGTCTAAAACCACTGTTTTGCCGACCATGGCATGGTCCACCGCCTTGATGACTGCTACTGGGCGAGGATCTTGAAACACGATATCTTTCAAAGTATCTGTATCTTTCAAAGTGCCAACGAAATGGGCAAGCGCCACTGCAGTCGTTACTGGCGTCTTTGTGGCAGAGCCCGAGCCGCTTTTCACCAAGGTGGTGAAAACCGAATTGTTGCGAAATGCCGTGGGCGATACAGTGAAGTCGATAACCGCGGTAGCGGCAGCGTTTGCTGCATCCGGAATTGTGATGCCGTTACCCGGGATGCCGTCGTCGTCCAGGCTTTGCAGAAACACCAGGAGATTGAGCACGGTGTTATTGCCCATATCTGTGGTGTTAGCCAGGTTCATAGGGGTAATGGTCGCAGCGGCGAGGGTAGGGGGTAAAGTCACGCTCCCAACGCTAAAAGTGACGGTTTCACCGGCTACATAATTAAATTTCCCAAGTGCACTCGTAGTCCCAGACTGCGTCGCAGTTTTATATTTCATATTTGCAACAGCCGAATCTAAAAATTCGCCAACTAATACAGTTGGTGTCGCAGGTGGAGTCGCACTTGCTCCAGTTCCGGTCGAGCTTGCGCTACCACCTCCCCCACCTCCACATGCGCTAAGAAAGCAAAAAGAGATACTGACCAGCAAAGTCCAAGCAAATTTTTTCATGTAGTGTCAGTTTGTTGCGGGGTGAGGGCGCGCACGAGTCGGTATGCGCGCCGCTGCCGAGGCAGAACCGTCCGTTGTTATCTGCATTCATGGGCTTACAGTGGTATGTATCGACATAAGTTGCCTAAGCTTTATGGTTCGATAGGACAAAATGGCATCGCCAAGGCCGTGCAAACAGTCACACTAAGCCCCAAACTCCCAATTGGCTAGGCAACCCCCTTTGGGCTTTGCAAACAGCTTCTTTCAACCCTACTATTTACAAAGCCGGCTGGGCTTACTCAATCGCCTTGACCATATCCTCGACCACCTTCTTCGCATCGCCGAACACCATCATGGTTTTGTCCATGTAGAACAACTCGTTGTCCAGACCGGCGTAGCCCGCCGCCATAGAGCGTTTATTGACGATGATGGTTTTGGCTTTGTAGGCTTCCAGAATCGGCATGCCGTAGATGGCGCTGCCCTTGATCATCGCCGCCGGGTTGACGACGTCGTTCGCGCCCAAGACGATGGCCACATCGACCTGACCGAATTCGCCGTTGATGTCTTCCATCTCGAACACCTGGTCGTAAGGTACTTCGGCCTCGGCCAGCAATACGTTCATATGCCCGGGCATACGCCCTGCCACGGGGTGGATGGCGTATTTGACGGTAATACCTTTGTGGATCAGCTTTTCAGCCAACTCTTTCACCGCATGCTGGGCGCGCGCGACGGCCAGACCATAACCGGGCACGATGACCACAGTTTCGGCATTGCCCAAAATAAAGGCCGCGTCATCTGCGCTGCCGCTTTTCACTGGCCGCTGCTCGGTGCTGCCGGCCGCTGCCGTGCCTGCCTCGCCTCCGAAACCGCCCAAAATCACGTTAAAGAACGAGCGGTTCATCGCCTTACACATGATGTAGGAGAGGATCGCGCCGGACGAGCCGACCAGCGAACCCGCAATGATCAGCATGCTGTTATTTAGAGAAAAACCGATGCCTGCCGCTGCCCAGCCCGAATAGCTGTTGAGCATGGACACCACCACCGGCATGTCGGCCCCGCCGATCGGGATGATGATGAGCACGCCCAGCACAAAAGACAGTGCCAGCATGATCAAGAAAGCATCCCAGTTACCGGTGAACATGAAGAACACACCCAGACCGAAAGTGGCGACACCGATTGCCAGATTCAGCATGTGTTGACCGGCAAACACCACCGGCGCGCCCTGGAACAAACGGAATTTGTAGCTGCCAGAGAGTTTGCCGAAGGCGATGACCGAGCCACTGAAAGTGATGGCACCAATCGCTGCACCTAAGAACAACTCCAAGCGGTTGCCATTGGGAATGTCCAGCGTACCCAGACCTTGCGCCACGATACCAAAGGCGGCAGGTTCGACCACTGCCGCGATGGCGATGAACACCGCAGCCAAGCCGATCATGCTGTGCATGAAAGCGACCAGCTCGGGCATTTTGGTCATCTCGACGCGCTGCGCCATGACGGCACCCGCACCGCCACCGATCACCAGACCGAGCAGCACCCAGCCAAGACCATCGGCATGGCCGGCCAGATTGACGATCAGCGCCGCGGTAGTGATTACCGCGATCGCCATGCCGCTCATGCCAAACATATTGCCGCGAATAGAGGTGGTCGGGTGCGACAGCCCCTTGAGCGCCTGAATAAAGAAGATGCTGGCGACCAAGTACAAAAGAACAACGAGATTCATGCTCATTTCTCAGCTCCTGTCTTTGGGGCTTTTTTCTTGAACATTTCCAGCATGCGTCGCGTCACCAAAAAGCCGCCAAACACATTCACTGCAGCCAGCGCCACCGCCAGTACGCCCATAGTTTTACCCAAGGGGGTGACGGTAAGTGCTGCAGCCAGCATGGCGCCAACGATGATGATGGCCGAGACCGCGTTGGTCACCGCCATCAGCGGGGTATGCAATGCGGGCGTGACGTTCCAGACAACGTGGTAGCCGACGTAAATCGCCAGCACGAAAATAATGAGGTTGGTGATGGTGTGGTCCATGCTTATTTCCTTTTGACGTCGCCGCCCTGTGTCATCAGGCAGGCCGCCACGATGTCGTCTTCCATGTCAACGGTAAAGCCCTTGTCTTTGGGCAACACCAGTTTCAAAAAATCCAGCACATTGCGCGCATACAGCGCCGAAGCATCTGCAGCCACCAGAGCTGGCAAATTAGTCTCGCCGACCAAGGTGACGCCATGCTTGACAACGGTGCGATCCGCCTCACTCAAGGGACAATTGCCGCCCACGCCATTGGCACCTTTGCCGGCCGCCAAATCGATGATGACCGAGCCCGGCTTCATACTCTTGACCATCTCCTCGGTGATCAACACCGGCGCGGCGCGTCCAGGGATCAAAGCGGTTGAAATCACTGCGTCGGCCTGCGCCACGCGCTTGGCCACTTCCAATTTTTGACGATCAAGCCAACTCTGCGGCATCGGGCGCGCATAGCCGCCAACGCCTTCAGCGGCTTCTTTTTCTTCAGCAGTTTCATAAGGCACGTCGATGAACTTGGCGCCTAGCGACTCCACCTGCTCTTTCACGCTGGGACGTACATCTGAGGCTTCGATGACCGCGCCAAGACGCTTAGCGGTAGCAATCGCCTGCAAACCGGCGACACCCACACCCAAAATGACGATACGCGCGGCCTTGACGGTTCCGGCGGCGGTCATCAGCATGGGGAAAAAGCGCTGGTATTTGTCAGCGGCCATCATCACGGCTTTGTAACCGGCGATATTCGCTTGCGAAGACAGCACGTCCATGCTTTGAGCGCGCGTAGTGCGGGGCGCAGCTTCGAGGGCGAAGCTGGTCAGGCCCGCAGAGGCGATGCTTTGCAAGCCATCTGCGTCAAACGGGTTGAGCATGCCTACCAGCGCGCTACCTGATTTCATATGCGCCAATTCAGCGGCAGATGGCGCGCGCACCTTGAGTACCAGTTCGGCTCCCAAGGCGCCGGCAGCGTCGGTGATTTGCGCGCCCGCGGCCTCATAGGCTGCATCGGTGACGCTGGCAGCGATGCCGGCACCCGATTGCACCGCCACGGTGTGGCCCTGGGCCATGATTTTTTTGACTGTTTCCGGGGTCGCCGCTACCCGGGTCTCACCGGCAACGGTTTCGGCGGGGACGCCTATGTGCATGAAATCGCTCCTCTGATCGGCTGGGAATATGGGGTAATAGCTTAACTTAAGAAATCCATTGAGGGGTCATCCTGCCCGAGTGCCCACAGCGAGCGCTCGCCGCTAAAGTTCAGAATGAGTCAGAGTTTAGGTATTGGCGGCAGCTCTAGCGTTTGGCTGGCCGGCCCGGCCATGGTGGGCCCCAAATTGGCGCTGCGTGCGCTAACGGATTGCAAAACCAGTCCATCGCTTACGGCGCTGCCTACTTTATAGGTTTTGGCAGGGGCAGTGCCCACAGCCATAAGCGCATGGCCCTGGCCTGCTTCGCTGGCTACTACACCTAAGAGTTGAATGGTTATTGCCACAGGGGTCGGGGTCGTGTCCTGGGTCGCCGGCATGGTCCCTGCGCCTAGTGCCCGCCCCAAAGCCGATACGTCAATTTGCGGAGCCGGCCTTAAGTCGACCGAAGGCAGCCCCGCGCTGGGCGTATTCAAGGTCAGCCCCCACCAAGCGATGCTGGCACTGGTGAGCGATGCCACCAAAAAGGTCGCAATGCGGGTCCACCAGTTAGGGTAAAGCTGAGTGCTCATCGGCGGATTATCCGGGAATTTGGGTTTTGCAACGGTTTTGCACTTCCAGAATCCCCCAGCTTTTGAGTTTTGGAAAGACTATAAAAGCCGAAAAAATTACGATCGTTGTCCTGGCGAACTTTAAGGGACAATGGAAATCTTCAAAAGAAAGGGCGTGGTCGAACGTAAAAACCCGTGTAACTGCCTTTCCAATGGGTCTCAGGTTTTCGGCAAGCGTGAGCCAAGTCACTCCAAACGCCTGCCCATCGCCTTCATCGCTTGGCATCATGCTTCTCGCTAAACTGATTAGTATTCACCCTTGACTCACCTGACCTGTAGCTTATGAACAACGCCATCCATCCGCAAGCGCAGCGACTTCCCTTGCCGCTGGCAGCGCTGCAACGCGGCTTCACCCTGATCGAGCTGATGGTCGTGCTGCTCATCATCGGCGTGCTGGCCGCCTTGATCGTGCCCAATGTGCTCGACCGGGCGGACGATGCCAAGGTGACGGCGGCCAAGGCGGATATCAGCAACCTGATGCAGGGCCTCAAGATGTACCGCCTGGACAATGGCCGCTACCCCAGCGCCGATCAGGGCTTAGCTGCCTTGGTAACCAAGCCGACCGTCGAACCGGCGGCCCCTAATTGGAAGAAAAACCTGGACCAGTTGCCCAATGACCCCTGGGGCAAGCCCTATGTGTATCTGAACCCGGGCATCAAGGCGGAAATCGATGTTATGTCCTTTGGCGCAGACGGCCAGTCCGGCGGTGAGGGCAAAAATGCGGACATCGGCAGCTGGCAGCCCTGAGGGGCGAAGTGCTCCGGCCAAGCCGCCCGGTCAGCGCGGCTTCACGCTAATTGAGTTGATGGTGGTGGTGATGGTCATCGCCCTAGCCTCGGGCATGGTGGTCTTTAGCATGCGCGATACCCAGGGCATCGCCTTGGAGCGCGACGCGCAGCGCCTGGCTGCTATGCTGGAATACGGCCGCGCGCAATCGCGCATGCAGGGTACGCCGGTGCGCTGGCGGGCCACCGAGGGCGGTTTTGCGATCGATGGATTGAATAAACCCATCCCAGCCCAGCCTTGGCTAAGTGAAGACACGCTGGTGCTCGATATCCTTCCCCGCACCGGCGAGGTACGCCCCACCACAATGTTGACGGTGGATTTGGGGCCGGAACCGGTTTTGCGCCCCCAAGCCGTGATCATGGCTTCGCGCCAGCAGCCCCAGACTCGCGTGCAGATTGCCACCGATGGCGTGCGCCCCTTTGCTATCGTCCAAACTGGCCCTGCGGCCCTTACGCCATGAACGGGCTTGGGCGTAAGCGTCCAATGGTGCAGACCGCGCCTGCACGCGGGCGCGGGTTTACCTTGGTGGAAGTGCTGGTTGCATTGACTATTGTGGCGGTCGCCTTAATGGCGGGTATGAAGGCTACAGGTGCCTTGGTACTTAACGCGCAACGCCAGAAGGATGTTTTTTTGGGTCAGATGTGCGCGGAAAATGTGCTTCACCAATTCCGCTTGACGCGTCAGATGCCAGGCTTGGGGCAAAGCAGTCGCGAGTGTCTGCAGGGTAGCGAGACTTACACGGTGGCGCTGGATGTGCAGGCGACTCCCAACCCCAGCTTTGTGCGGGTCGATGCGCAAGTGCGCCATGCGGACGAGGCTGTTCTGCGCATAACTACCATCGTGGGGCGTAACTGACATGTCTGCGTCATTTGCAGTGGGGTGTGACCGGGTGCTTGGTGGCTGGCGGTTTCGCCTCCGCCTCCGCCGCCGCCCCAGCCCAGTCCGTTTGTCGCGCGGGTTCACGCTGGTGGAGTTGCTGGTAGCTTTGGCCTTGATGGCGTTGATGGCTGCGCTGAGCTGGCGCGGTTTTAATTCCATGAGCCTTTCCAGGCAGCAGCTCAGTGGCTATTCGGAGCAGCTCCTGACCCTGCAAAACGGCGTAGCCCAATGGACCGCCGACCTGGACGCTTTGGAGCAACAACCTGGCTTTAGTAGCCTGGAATGGGACGGCCGGGCGCTGCGCTTGTTGCGCCGCAGCAGCCGGACCCCGGGGGAGGGCTTGTATGTCGTGGCCTGGGCGCAGGGCGCGCGCGCGCAAGGAAGTGTATGGATGCGCTGGCAGTCCGAGCCCCTGACCAGCCGCGCACAGCTCCTCGCTGCCTGGAGTCAGGCCGCCTTATGGGCGCAGAACCCCGGCGACGCCGAACGCAAGCAGGAAGTACTGATTACGCCGCTGGTGGGTTGGCAAGTTGTGTTTTTTAGGGGTGGCGCTTGGACCAATGCTTTGTCCAGCGCAGATGTGGTGAGCGCGCCGCCCGCGCCTGGGCCGCAGCCCGATGCTGGCGTGGCGGCCGCGCCGGCCGACGCCGCGTCCGCTGCCGCCAACAGCGCCCCAGCTTCCAGTCCATCCCCGGAAAACGCGCCTGGTATAGCAACTGGCAAAACAGAGACTATGCCCGACGGCGTCCGGTTGGTACTGACGCTGCCCAAGGAGGGCGTGATCAGCGGCACGATCACGCGTGACTGGTCCCGCCCCGGCCTGGGATCGCTATGAAAAAAATAGCGGCAATACCCATCCGGCAAACCGGCGCGGCGCTGCTAATGGCCATGCTCACGGTGGCGCTGGTGGCGACGCTGGCGTCGGCGGCCTTGTGGCAACAATGGCGCGCGATCGAGGTGGAAAGCGCCGAGCGCAGCCGCGTCCAATCGACCTGGATACTGCAAGGTGCGCTGGATTGGGCGCGTTTAATCCTGGCCGAGGATGGCCGCAAAGGCGGCTCGGACAATCTCACCGAGCCCTGGTCCATCCCGCTGGAGCCTGCACGCCTGTCGACTTTTTTGGCGGCGGACCGCAGTGACGCGCTGCTTGCAGACCAAAGCAGCAGCGCCTTTCTCTCGGGTCAAATGGTGGACCTGCAGTCGCGCTTAAATGTGCGCAACCTGATCGTTGCAGACAAAGTGCACGGCCCCACGGCTGACGCCTTTGCCCGCCTGTTTAGTGCGCTGAATTTGCCCCGACAAGAGCTCGAAGTGATGGTGTCGCAACTCTTGCGGGCTCAGCAGGCGGGCAGTGCCACCCAAGGCCCTGCTATCCAAGCGCCGCTGATGCCGCAAGTGGTAGATCAACTGGTTTGGGTGGGCTTGTCGCCCGGCACTATCGCCCAGTTGCGGCCCTATGTCACGGTGCTGCCGGAATTTACCAAGGTCAACCTGAACACCGCCTCGGCCATCGTGCTGCGGGCAATGGTTTCCGAGTTGGATTCGGCTGGTGCGCAGCAACTGGTGCAAAAGCGCGACAACAAACCCTGGGAAACGTTGGACGACTTCACTAATGCTGCGGGTCTAACGGCTAAGCCCCCGAGCTCTGAGATGGTGGCCACCCAAACTCGTTTTTTTGAGGTCCGGGGTACTTTGGAATTGGATGGCCAGCCTTTGCACGAAATAGCCACGATGCAGCGCGATGGCCAGCGCGTAAAAATTGTGCGCCGCCAGCGTTCGACGCGCCCTCGGATCCAATTGCCATGAGGCGTCTGTTGACGCGCCCGTGAGAGGTTGGCCCTCTACAATGAAATCCGGAATTACCAGCATGTCCACCCTCATCCTCACCTTGCCTGATCAGGCCTTGAAGCCGTCTTCTTCGGTGGACTATGTCATCAGCCGCGACGGTCAAAGTCTGGATACACAGTCGAGTGCGCCCTGGTCTTTATTGCCCGCCAGTGCACGCGCAGCGCAAGCCATGCAAGTCATCCTGGTCGTGCCGGTGCAGCGCCTGTCCTGGCACCAGGTGCAATTGCCACAAGGCCTTGCCCGCTCGCCCCGATTGCGCGCCGCTTTGGAGGGCATGCTCGAAGAGCAAGTGCTGGACGATGTGTCCGACTTGCACCTGGCTTTGCAAACACCGCTGCCTACGCAGGGGCCGGCCTGGCTGGCGGCTTGCGACAAAGCCTGGTTGCTCGGATGTATTCAAGAAGTCGAACAGGCGGGCCTGCGCATCGCGGCCTTGGTACCAGAGCTTGCACCGCAAACTTTTGCCCCTGGTGCGGGAGATGCGCAAGCGCCCACATTGGTCTATGCCTTGACCGGGCCGCAGGGGCCACAATTGGTCAGCAGTAGTCCGCAGGGTTTAATCCGCTGGCCCCTACAAGCTTCGGTAGCACCGCTGTTAAGGCTGCCTGAAAACGCCTTGGTGTTTGCCGAGCCTGCGGTGGCGGCGCAAGCAGAGCAAATTTTGGGAAGCCAATTGGTGCTGCAAACGGCCGCTCAGCGTGCCTTGCTGGCTAGCCAGGGGCCCTGGGATCTGGCGCAGTTTGGGATCGTGACATCACGCGGGGGCCGCGGCTTCAAGCGGGTTAGCCATGCGGTGCAACAGCTCTATAGCGCGCCGCGCTGGCGCCTCTTGCGCTGGAGTCTTTGGACCTTGTTGCTGGTGCAGTTGATTGGTTTAAACCTCTACGCCTACCAGCAACAAGCTGCGCTGAACCAACAAAAGCAGGCCATGGAGTCGGTGCTCAAGAGTACTTTTGCGTCGGTACAAGTGGTGGTGGACGCGCCGGTGCAAATGCAGCGGGAAGTTGATCGTTTGCGTCAAAGCAGTGGCCAACTCGCGGACGCGGATGCGCAAGTCATGCTCAGTGCCCTAATGCAAGCGGCCAATTACCCGCCCCCCCCAAAAGCCATCGAATACCAGCAAGGTGAACTGAAGGTGACCGGCTTGGAGCTGGGTCAAGCGGCCAGGGCCGATCTGACGCGTTCGTTGCAGGCGCGCGGCTACCAGTTGCAGACCCAAGGCGATGTGTTGCTGATGCGGTGGGAGGGTAAGCCATGATTCAAACCCTCAAAGAATATTGGCTACAGGCTTCGGCCCGCGAACAAGTTGCTCTGCGCGTCGCCGCAACTTTGGTTTTGCTGGCGCTGTTCTGGTGGGTCGGATTACCGCCGCCATTAAAAGCTTTGAAAAATGCGCGTACCCAGGCGCCGGTGGTGCGCGCGCAATACGAACAAATGTTGCAACTGCAGGCGCAGGCAGCGGCCATGCGAGCACAAGTGCAGCAGCCTGTGTCCGACCCAAAAGCGGCGCTGCAAGACTCCATCACCACACTTGAAAAGAACGCGCGCGTGACGCTTGCGGGCGAACGTGCCACTATCTCCTTCAAGCAAGCTCGCCCGGCGGATATGGCACTTTGGCTGGAGCAGGTGCGGCTTAAGGCGCACAGCAGTGTGCTGGAAATGCACCTCAGCCAAGCAGTCGGTTTGTGGTCTGGCAGTGTTGTTGTGCAACTGCCCTCAGGCGCTCAGCCCTGACGCGCATGCGGACTCCATCCCAAGTAAACAGCATGCGCGCCAGGTCGGTTTCGCCTTGGGGTGCGCTGGTGACAGGTCTGGTGTCTGGTTTTTGCCTGGTGCTTTTGTTATGGGCGCCGGCGCGCTGGCTTGCCGCGGTTGTAAGTAGTAGCTCCGGGGGGATGGTAGAAATTGCCGACCCGCAAGGCACGGTTTGGTCGGGCTCGGGGCAATTGACTTTGCGCGGCGGTCAAGGCAGCAATGATGCCAGTGTGCTGCCCGGACGCCTTCAGTGGGAGGTGCAGGCCACACTGGGAGCGCTCGCGATCGAATTACGGGCGGACTGTTGCGCGCCCGAAGGTTTGTTTTTCCGCTTGGTACCGGATTGGGCCGGCGCCCGACTGCAACTGGCCGACCGACATTCGCACTGGCCTGCGCAGGTGCTCTCTGGTCTGGGAACGCCATGGAATACCATCCGCCCCGAAGGGCAGTTGCTTTTGCAATCGCAGTCTTTTGTAGTGCAATGGAATCAGGGCCGCTGGAGCTGGAATGGTCAGTTGCAGCTTGACGCTATGGACATCGCCTCGCGCGTGTCGACTTTGCGGCCCATGGGAAGCTACCGCCTGGTGTTGAGTGCTGCACAAACGCCGCGCGTGGAATTGACGACCTTGCAGGGGAGCCTGCAACTACAAGGCAGTGGCCAATGGGCAGGCAATAAATTGCGCTTTGAAGGTGAAGCCAGCGCGGCACCGGAACGCGCGGAAGCTTTGGCCAATCTCTTGAACATCATTGGGCAGCGCGTTGGTGCGCGTTCGATTATCAAACTGGGTTGAATTTGCATGACTGTTATGACACATTCCAAAATTAGCGCTTTACTCGCCCCTATGGGTTTGGTGCTGTGTTTGTTGCTTTGGGCGCCCAACCTTGCGCTTGCCCAAACTGCCGTACCTGCCGCGCCTGCCGGCCTTGGTGCGCATAAGCGTGGCGACTCCATCACTTTAAATTTCAACGCCACAGATATCGAGCTGGTCGCCCGCACGATGGGCGTGATCTCAGGGGTGAACGTAGTGGTTGATCCACGCGTTAAGGGTCAGATGACCCTGATCAGCGAAAAAGCGGTCAGCCCCCAAGTGGCCATGGCCCAGTTTCTGACCAGTTTGCGCATGCAGGGTTTCACTATGGTGGAGTCGGCCGGCTTGTTCAAAGTGGTGCCAGAAGCCGATGCCAAGCTGCAAAGCGCTGCAGTCGAAACCAGCGATAGCGCGCCAAGCGGCGCCACTGGCGGGCAAATAACGACGCAAATTTTCAAGCTAAATTTTGAGTCTGCGAACAATTTGGTAACGATTTTGCGTCCGCTCATCAGCCCCAACAACGCTATCAATGCCAACCCCTTGAATAACTCTCTGGTGATCACGGATTACGCGGATAACTTGCGGCGTATTGCGCGCATCATTGCCGCGTTGGATGTGGCTAATGCAACCGATATTGAAGTGATTGAACTGAAAAATGCCATTGCGGTAGACCTGGCACCCTTGGTACTGCGCTTGCTCGAATCCGGTGGCGTTGCGGGACAGCCGGGCGCAGCGGCCGATGGGGGCTTCAAGAGCAGCGTCGTGGCCGAGCCGCGCAGCAACGCCTTGATCGTTCGCGCTGCCAATGCGGCACGCATGGCCCAGATAAAGGGATTGGTTGAAAAACTCGATCGTGCATCGTCGCAAGGCTCCGGCGAATTGGGTACCTTGCGCGTGGTCAGCCTCAAAAATGCCGACGCCACCAAACTCGCTGCTACCTTGCGTGCGGCCATGGGTGCCGGCGCAGGGTCTAACGCGACACCGGCCGGCGGCGCTGCGCCCGGCGGCGCCAGCGCGCCCGCCACCACCACCGGCGGGCAAGTGCAAGCCGACATTGCCACCAACTCCCTCATCATCACTGCGCCGGACCCGCAATACCGGCAACTGCGCGAAGTCATTGACCTGCTGGACGGGCGACGTGCGCAGGTATTTATCGAGAGCCTGATCGCCGAAGTCAGTTCAGACAAGGCGGCTGATTTTGGGATTCAATGGCAGGGCGCACTGGGCAAAGTAGGTGATGGAGCGGTGGGATTATTGGGCACCAACTTTGGTGCGGGCGGTTCGAATATTCTGAGTTTGACAACAGGCGCTGCGACTGGTGCAGTGTTACCCGGCAAAGGTTTTAATCTGGGTATTGCCTCGCAATATGACGGCAAATATGTGCTCGGGGCATTGGGGCGGTTTTTAGAGAGCTCAGGGTCGGGCAATGTCTTGTCCACACCCAATTTACTAACGCTCGATAACGAAGAGGCTAAGATTGTTATTGCACAGAATGTGCCCTTTGTCACTGGCCAATTTACCAATACCGGTACCGGTAATGGCGCCGTTAACCCCTTCCAAACCATCGAGCGCAAAGACGTTGGTTTGACCCTGAAAGTCAAGCCCCAGATTAGTGCTAACGGCACTGTCAAGCTCACAATTTATCAAGAGGTTTCCGCGGTCGATACCAGCTCCGCCTCCAGCGCCAATGGGCCTACAACCAATAAGCGCACCATCGAATCGAATGTATTGGTGGAAGACGGTTCGGTGGTGGTGATCGGCGGCCTATTACAGGACAACTTCACCGGAAATTCCGACAAAATTCCTGGCCTGGGTGACCTTCCCATCTTCGGAAATTTGTTCAAGAGTAGTTCGCGGACGCGGAAAAAATCCAATTTGATGGTGTTTTTACGCCCTGTGGTGGTGCGCGATGCCGCCTCCAGCGACCGCTTGTCGCTGGACCGTTATGAACAAATGCTCAGTGGCATGCGCGAAGCGCAACCGGTGCCTAGCCAGACAATGCCTATCAATGAAGGGCCTGTATTGCCCGCTGCCCCCGCGAAAAACTGAGATGCGCTACCCCTTGCCTTATGCCTTTGCGCGCACCCAGCAAGTGTTGCTGGAGGATGCGGGCGATCGTATTACCCTGCATGTACATGCTGCGTCTTTGCCGCAAGGTTTGGGCGAGGTGATGCGCAAGTATGCGGTTCATGCCGTTGTGTCGCACGAGGCGGCAGATTTGACGCAGCGCATTAGCGCAGCTTATGCGCAGGGTGAATCCAGTGCCGCGGCGGTAGTTAGCGAAGTAGAGGGCGAGGCCGACCTCACGCGCATGATGCAAGACCTGCCAGCCATCGAAGACTTGCTGGAAACCTCGGACGACGCACCCATCATCCGCATGCTAAATGCCTTGCTCACGCAGGCCGCGCGCGACGGTGCCAGCGACATCCATATCGAAGCCTTCGAGCGGCATTCGGTTGTGCGTTTCAGGGTCGATGGCAATTTGCGCGAAGTGGTGCAACCCAATCGCGCCTTGCATGCGGCGCTGATTTCGCGTCTCAAAATCATGGCCGAGCTCGACATTGCCGAGCGTCGCTTGCCGCAGGACGGGCGCATTTCGCTGCGCATCGGCACGCGGGCGGTGGATGTGCGCGTCAGCACTTTGCCCAGCGCCCACGGTGAGCGTGCGGTGCTGCGTTTGCTGGACAAAAGCGAAAGCAAACTTAGCCTTGAATCAGTGGGCATGCAAGGCGATGTGCTGGCCCGTTTTACCCATTTGCTATCCCAGCCGCACGGCATTATTTTGGTGACCGGCCCCACCGGTTCGGGCAAGACCACGACGCTATATGCCGGTTTGCAACGCCTTGATACCCAGGGCAGCAACATCATGACGGTGGAAG
>Ga0214919_10001495_pt1 | contig 38123 bp, 43 predicted proteins | sample LL1503_MetaG_FD_177994 | JGI IMG/M metagenome (GOLD analysis project Ga0214919, IMG submission 177994) | Freshwater microbial communities from Lake Lanier, Atlanta, Georgia, United States - LL-1503 | ecosystem: Environmental > Aquatic > Freshwater > Lake | place: USA: Georgia | collected...
GATATGCCCGACTTGGTGAATCCCGATGGTTCTGTATTTAAGGAAGGACAAGATAATTCATATGATATGCCACATTTAGAGGTTGAATCTATTGAACAACCTGTTAATGTGACATCTCAAACAGTAGTAGAAAAAGTAGTACAATTAACTAGTTGAGATGTTGTAAATAATGATTTAGAGTTTGAGCCGATTAAGTAAAAAATATTTTATTTAATAATATAATAAATAAATGAATGAATTAAACTCGGATATAAATAATAAATTTATATTTGTATTTGACTTTGACCTTACTTTAACATTTAAAAATAATAGAATAACTAATAATCTTCCTATATATGGTAATTATATAGAATTATTTGAATCAGAAAAAAAGTTAAATGATATGAAAGAAACATTCGAAAGAATAAAAAAAATGGGTAATAATATATATATTAATACTCGTGGATTAGTTCGGGATATTACTCATATTCTTAAAAATGTTGGGATTACAGTTGGTGTTAATAATCTTATTAAAGATATTAAGGGTTCGAATACATTAGAACATATTAATAAACCATTTGGATTCATAGAATTAAGAAAATATGGTTTGGAACAAATAAAAGATACTGATATTTTATGGGCAGTTAAGAAAGTTACATATTTAAATAATATTAGAGACATCGAAAATGTACAATATAATAACATTTTATTTTTTGATGATTTAGATATTAATATTAATATTGCTAAATTAAATGGTTACTCTAATTCTTTTTTAATAGGTAATGATAGTGGGATAATAGGTTTGGATTATTTATTAATTAAATTGAATGAAACATTAGAATTACTAGATAAAAAATAAATAATAGATAAATATAATGAATTATGAAATAATTAAAATTTCATTAAATATTTTAAATTTTACTATCACATCAAAAAATATTATAGATTTAATTTTGGATATTACAATAGATAATATTAGCTATGCCGCAATACAACATGTTGTAAAATTTAAAATTACAAATTATTTAGGTAAAGGGTCGATTGGACAAGTTTATTTAATTACACGACAATCAATTGATAAGCAATCTGAATATATTTTCCCTTTAAAATCATATGTTCTCAAAATATCTAATGATGATTGTATGGATGAACTATTAAATGAAATGGTAATAATTAAAAAAAAATTTAAAGAATATAATATTATTAACGAATCTTATCCATTAGCTTGTGGGATATTTTTAAATATAAAAGCCCTTGGTGTTATATATAAATTTTTAGGTTATTATAATTTAGAGAAAATAAAAAGAATAAACTATACGATAGAAATGTCACATAATAAAAGTATTATAAAACAAATAATATTACAAATGATACAAATGGGAAATAATATTCATTGTGATTTGAAACCATCAAATATCGTTATAGATGTAGATACTATTGAAAATAAAATGAAAGGGACAATTATTGATTATGGATTAATGAAAGGTTATAATGAAATGAATATAATTTCTACTAATTATATTACATCTCCTGAAAGTTTATTAACATTAACACCCGCCCCAATATACGATGTTGATATGTCAAAACACGATTATTTTGGTTTATTTGTTATTATTATAAATTTATTTGTAACAAATAATTATTGGGATATTATTAGTGATTTCTTAATAAAAAATCATAATATTAGTTCACAGTTTATTATGAAAGATGAAGCTCGTATTATTTTTGTTTATATTTGGTTTAAATTTACATATAATAATACGATAGATATCCCTAATAATAAATTAAGAGAATTAATATTGGATATAGAATCAAAAAATATAATATTTACATTAAAAAAGTTTGAAAATTTTGATTTATTTTTTAATAATTATATTGTACCTAATTTAAACTTATATTATATAAATGAAGCATCTATTGATATGTTAAAATCATTCTTACGTTCAATATCTTATTTTTGTCCAGAAGATAGACCCCCCTTATATAAATTATTAGAACATCCCTTTTTTTTATAATTTAAAATTTATAATTTTCATCAACTTCTGATGCCCATTTGAATCTTTTTATTAAGACTTTTGTAAAGAGTTTTTCAGGTGGGATATCAAACTTTTTTATAAATGCAAAAATAATTCTAGGATCTATATAATTATTTTTAGATGTACCCAATGACACATTCTTCATTTTCTCTTTAGTTTCTCTCTTTAATCGTAATGTTTTTATCTTAGTTTCAAGTTTACTTGCTTTTTCCATATTTTTATTTTCCATATATTTCTTCTTTTTATTTTTTAATTCCTTAATCCTACTTTCTATCTTATCAAGAGCTGTATCTAATGAGGTGTTAACATTTTTTTGATGATTACATAATAATGCAACTGCAGTATTAGCCTGATTAAACATTGCTATAAGATAATTTAATCTTTCATTCGAGTCTATTTCTTCTACTTTCTCTTTTCTTATTTTATCTATTTCTTTTTGAAATAATAGACTGGCATTAAATGTTCTCCATACTTTTGCTGTTAATCCTTTTAAGAAGGAACTAAGATATTCATTCAATATACCTGAATTAATATGTTCAAATAAATCCTCTTTTTTAGTTTTATTTTTTATAAACTCTTGTAAATTTTTATATACATCGGAATGAACTCCCACTTTACGACAATATCTCACTGAATCTTTGCCTAAGAAATCTAATCGTATCATATTATTATCTAATAAAGTTAAATGTTCAACTCGTAATGAAGTGACACCTACAGTATCAGCCTCTTCTTTTGTATCCTTATTACCTCCTACACGTAATGCAAGATTATCAATAAAATATAGGGCAGTTGCAAGCTGTCTGTTTTTTATATCATTATCATTTAATTGTTTTTCATAATCTTCTCTAATTTTAGTAACTTTCTTTTTTAAATCCTTGGCTAAATCAAATTTAGATTGGTCGCTCTTAGATTTGAAAAATGAATCTAAACTGGTGAAAATATATTTATTCTTTCCGGTTATCTCTTCTTTCCAAGATGCTAACCATATTACATTTCTATCGTGAATAATCTCACCCCATTTATGACCATGAATTGGAACTTTTGGTACAATACTATCTTTTGAGAGATTTAAAGTAACATCTTCTGGCATTATACGTTTCTTTATCATTCCAATCTTTGGATGTGTACCACGACCTAAAAAAATACCAGGAGGTTCTATTTTATAATTACCAACTTGTTGTTGAACACCATCAATAATGCAGAATTTATAGGGTTCTTCAATAGCATCTTGTTTCTTCTTAAGGTCTTCTTTCATTTCTTTAGTAATTTTGGATTTTTTGTCTTTTTCTCTAGTAAGATAGTTTTTAATAGGAGTGAAATCGATTTCCTTGATATTATTTACAGTCAAGTCTTTCGGCAAGGTCATTTTAAATTCTTTCCAAAAATTTTTATTAAATGTATTATTTTCAACATAGGGTGTTCCAACAAATCGTGCATACATTGTGGCATATTCCTCTGCCAAATCTGGTAATATTATATTTCTGTTATTAATAATAATTGGTATTTTGTGAGGCACATATTCAGGGGGAAACATTGGTCCGTTATGTTGTAATACAGTCCATTGTGGAGTTCCACCACCTAATAATAAATTAATTTTCCAATGTTTTGAATTACAACATTTATGATTTTTGGTGCAATATCTATGACATTTTTGCATATTATAATTATAATAGAAAATATTTATAAAATAATAATATCATGACTAGAGTCTACTTGTTATTGTGGTATATACAAGAGTACATCTTACATCTCATCAGGAGCCGCACTGCAACTAGCTTGACGAGTTAAAATGTCCGGATGAGGTGCTACCATACAACTAGCTTGATGAGTAAGCAACCCCAGGGGCGGTACACCCCAAGCCGATGTAGCACTTATTAAAGGATTTGTCATCTGCAAAAAGTTGTTCAACTTGTTGTAGAATGATGATTGAAGTCCCTTCCCAAAAGTAATAATGTTTCGGTCAATCTCATTGACACCCTTAAGTGTATCAAACACCTTTAGGGGTGAGCAGAACATATACTTGATAACATCCGAACTGTTTTCTGTACTGAACTCCTGAAACATTCGTTCATCATTCGGAAACTTTTTATAGAACTTGTTGCTATCAACAAGTACATTAAGTACACTCGGTTCTAGAGTCAACATTTGTGTCGACTGAAAGGTCGCTCCAGTACCCTTATCAGTCACAACAATCGGAACCTCGTCGGGATTTTCTAGAAAGACAATGAAATTAGTCTCAATAGTACCCCAAGTGGAAATTTGCAAACCCTCAGTGCGAACGATTGCCTTTACTGCATTGTTGAAAAACTGAGCAGTGAGCACTTTCGACCCAAAAGTGATTGTGTGTTGAGAATTTGAAACTTTCTCAGTTACATAACGTCCGCAAATATATTCTGCAACAAAAGATGCAAGATTGGACGTATTAACAAGAACCTGTTTGAATTGAGTCCAGAACTCTGGTTGAATCTTATTAATCTCATCAAAGAGTACCGACGATATGAACAGACTCAATTCGCTAACAGGGTACTTGCTCTTTAGTAGTTCCATATCTTGCTCAAGAAAAGACTTTTTTGCACGAATGCTAGCGCATTCATGTAGTCCTGGATAGCAAAACAGAACTAGATAAGTATCATCTGAAGATGGTTCTGGGAATTGAATATTTGAAAGCACATTCGGCATGGTAGAAACATTTGTTACATTACCAAATGTATTGTCTTTGCGATTTTTAGAAAGTGTGCAAAAACGAGTTCCTTGGATGTCATAAAACTCAATCTGATTTGGAGTCAGAGGAGCAGATTGAAATGTGTGAGCGATAGAACTCATCTCACTTGAATAGATAACACGGGATTGACCCTCTGCGGTAGGAGGGATAGTAATCCCATTCTTCAGACCAGCGGTCACACGAAATGTACCAGCGACACACTTGGTACTAAAAGTATCATACGAAATTGCAATAGAAGTAGACATTAATTTAAGTAATTATAATAGTAATAGTTGATTATTTTTTCAATTTTTTATTAAACGAACAGTGATGTTAATAAGATAATATCATAATTTAATTAATGTTATTATAGAGTAAAAATCCCACCAATTTAAGGGTGTAAAGGTATTATGTAGATTGTGGGTGTATATCCATGTAGTTTTATAGTATCAAATAATTTGGAATTGATATGATGCTAAATTTAGGTATAACAATTGATTTCCCTAATACTTGTAGTGTCAATTTTATTAGCAAATAATTTTCTAGTTTATACTAATGAAATTGTATTATTTTAATCCAAAACAATTTAAACCTATACTAATTATTGTTGCTAAACTAGATAATGAAGAATCAATGGAAAAATTAGAAGCATATACCAACGAAATTTTTCAAATATTAATAGATGAACAAGAGGCAGATGAAACTAATATAATTGTTTTTAGTGTAATAAAAGATCATGAGAAATCTACAATTAATTTAATTCTACCATCTATTAAATCGAATATGAATCTTGTTACTAAATTAGAGGATGATACACAACTAGTTAATAAAATAATAGTTCAAACATTAATGAAAAGTAATACTAAATTATATTTTGAATTGAGAGAGGATAGAATATTAATTCATAGTGATAACCTTAATTTAGAACAATTAACTAAATACTATTTATTTTAAATTAATTTACTTATATTGGGGTAAAGCCTATTATTCGTTAAATAAAAATATTGAAAATAATAGCATTTTACCCTAATTTATATTACTTGATGCAATCCGCAAAAACTTTATGGTGTTCTTTTCAGTATACTGAAAATATGATTAAATCACTTGGTTATAATCCATTTCGCGAGAATCATATACATTCTTGTAAATATGGCAATACTTGCCGAGGTGCTCACAATGAAAGTGAAATTAAATTATCATCCAAAGTTGCAAAGTTTAATAGTTATAATAAGGGGAAAATTGATTGGGTTAAAATATATTTAGATATTATTAGTGTAATTAAAATAGATTCTGTTAAAATGAAATGCAACCCTGCAAAATATAATATTGATATTGATGAATCTCCAAAAAACTTTATTGCAATAGTTCAATTATGGAAACAACTAGCATGTGAACATCGCCGTATTCGTAAAGATGAGCAATTATTTGCAACATCTGGATATGATTATGTTGAAGATATCCCTCAATTTAGATTATCTGAGAATTATGAAGATATTATGTGGTCATTTGAACGTTTGACACATACTTGTCCAGATTATGCTAATTTTATATCTTCAATTGAAATGAGAAAGAAGATTTCAATTCGTGATATCTGTATTGCTCCAGGAATCAATTGTAAAAGTGGATGTCATAAAATGAATGAGTCATTGTGTATTGATAATTTTATGACAGGAGAATGTAAATGCGATACTGAAGAAGAGTATAATTTACATTATACAAATTTGCAAACAAAGATTAAGGGAACATCTGATGTACAAAAAATTAAAAAACTTCAAGATAAATTAAATATATTGATAGAATCACGTTCTATTCATTATAATATCACTCCATTTATTACAATGTATAGTAATTATATAGAATCAATTAAACGAAAACAAGAAGAAATTAAAATGATGGAACAAACCCTAATAGACTCTGTTAAACTACAATCTGAGAATATTAAACCAGTTATTAAACTTAAAAAATTGGGTTGTAAATAAAATATAACATGACGATATCTATATAAAGATTATAATATTTTATATTATAAATGACAACTGAAATAATTAAACAATTTAATGAAATTCTTGAATCTTTCATCATTCAAATTACACCAATTGTTGGGTCCTCTGTGAAAACTAAATTTGATTTATTAATTAAAGTAAATTCACTATTGCCAATTGAAAAATATTTATTTTATGCACTTCCAATGCGCGATAAAATTATAAATCGTGAAGAGTCATATTTTAATAATGAAGAGAATCACAAAGATGATGATGATGTACTTGATTTAATTCTAAGCATTAAGAAAGTATATCATCAGACTGATAAAGCTTCACAAAAAAATATTTGGGATATTTTCCAAGCAATGTTATTTCTAGGTGAAGAGTATCTGCGTATTAAACTAGGTAAAAAATAAATAATAGCACTTTTTATAAATTACTCTTAATTTATAAAAATTGATATTTAGATGTTAAAGTCTAAATGCATTTAATATTTAATGTCAGAGTTTATTACATATGATGTGAATTTGTACAAGTTACTCGGAATGAGGAGTAATAAACGATACCGGGTGGATGATATTAAAACTATTATTTATAAGAAACAGCTATATGCACGGGATATTAATACTTACTTTCCATGTATTAAATGCTGTTCTTGCGGCACATGTTCGATTAACCAACAACGTTTACTAGAATATATTGAAGCAAATTTTATTGGAAGCATACCAAAAGGGGTTTCATATTATGAATATACACAAGAACCTGTTGAAATTATGAAAATGATATTCGAATAATTCGTTTAGATAGTTAATTAAATATATTATTTATATATGTTTAGTACTACTGTTAATAAACCATCGCCATTAGAAATATATAATAATATATTGTCTCAATTTCAAGCCATTAAAACCTCAAATTCCTTTATTAATTACACTATGATTCCTCCACCTGAATTATTAGGTATATCAAATACTGTAGCAGATTGTATAGAAAGATTAGGTGAATTATCATCATTATATGTAAGAAAACATAATGATAGCGTAATTTCTGTTAGTACAATTGAAAAAATGAAATGTATGTATGAACTTCATAATGAATTATTAAGTCATTTATATAATTTTGGGAAAATATCTAGTTATGTAGTAGATGGAATGAAAGATATATCAGTGAGTAATGTGATTGCAGATTTTAGTTGTTATATTTATTATGATATTATTAATCGTCATAAACTAATTATATTACAAATATTTGATACTATTAAAAAAATAAATGTATATTGTACAATTTTGAAAGATAAGTTTTAGATTCACTTTCTCTTGAAAACACTATAATTTCCATCATAAAAATCACTAAATTGCCAAGATTTCTTAGAACTTTTTGGCCAGTCTTCTACTTTAGTTAAACCGAATTTACCTAATAATGGTCGTGTCCATTTAACAAATTTTTTTATTGGCATATGTTCAGGTAAAATAAACCCTCTATAATCTTTCTTTGCTATCAAGTCAAGAAGATGAAACATTGAACCCATATAGCCTGCTAATACTTGGAGAATTGTTGCATTAATAATATCTTTATATTTGTTATCAAATAATTTACGAGCTTCTTTTATATCTAATAAAGAACCAACCCAATATACTTCTCCATCTTCGAAAAATAATGTACACCCTAATTCATCCTTCCCTTTTTTAATATCACCGATTAACATTTCAACATTATCTTGATAATTTAGTGTATCACCACTACTATTATTAACTACTTCTTCTAATGATTCCATTGAAGCTTTACAAGGTTTATAAATATAGTAACAACTTGGTTTATATTCCACTTTATCCATATTATTTTTAAGAGTAAGACTTTTAGCAAGAGTATAACATTCTTCATGACGAATTAACATCCCTTTCATTTCCTTACTATGAGGAGTGTATGTTTTTGCCCAACTATCCAATCCTTTTTGGTCAACAATATATTCATATTTAGAAGATATTTTAGTATTAAGGTTAGATGGTTTTGCTTTTTCGTGTGTCCCCCAACTAAGTTCTACATGATGAAATGCTTCATCATACCAGGATTCACAATCACCAGACCAAGTATTTAAATAGGTATTAGGTTTCTTTGGAGTCATATTTATTTGATTATCATTTTCTGATATATGAACTGTTTTCAACCCAAGTTTTTTAGCCAAATCTGCATAATTTGTATATTTATAGTTATGTTTCATTTTATTTATTCGTTCTAATGCATAGAGTGCCCATATACTTACATTTCCTGGATTACAACCCATACTTACTATAAAATTACATTTCTTCTTATCATTCGCACAAGATGCTTCAACTACTTTAAATCTAGATTCAAATGTTTCATCTTTTGGTTCTAGTTCTTCTAATTCCCATGTTTCCATTGCTGAATTAGTATATGATATACCATATTTATTACATAAACGATACATATCTTCTGTATTTATGTCATATGATGCATCAATTATAATATCGTCTTGACCTAATTTTAAATCTTGAATAAATACTTTCTCATAATTATCTTTGGTGATTTTAACATTAATTTTTTTAATCTTAGGGTCTATATTTTTGAAAGCAGATTGTAATTTATCTATAATTGTTATATTCTCTAAAGGAATATTAATAAATTCTCTTAATAATGGAATTACACTTGTACCAATTCCACCTGAACCAATTACTACTAATTTATTATTAAATTGTCTTTTATGTTTATTTTTAATAATATCATCTAAATACTTTTTCCTGTCTCGATATTTATTTCGAAATTTATTTTCTAATTTAGTCATTATATTAAATTATAAAATAATCTATTGTAAAAATTCACCTAAATTAACTTCTTATTTCAAGTTTTTAATATATTTTGCTATATTTCTCAAATGTTTCTCATATATTTTGTAAGGATAACCATAATTTTATTTTCATTTGATGGCATATAATTGGAAAATGATAATACTCTTGTTTTGGTAAAGCAATCCAAGTGTATCAATAATATTAATTGGTGGGTAAATATAAATATCATTATTAAGTTTTGCAATATAGTTTTATTATTTAGATTTGAATCAGATATAGTATCTTCTCCTAATTTATTCATCTTATTAAATTGCAACAGAATTGAAAAAATTGAAATTTATATTATATTATGTATAATATAAATACAATAATGACTCATATCATATCAATTACGCAATTACCTAAACTTACTATTTCAATCAAAATAATTGGTGAAATAATATATCAAACTAACGAAGCATGTGCTAAATTATTCCCATTAACCAAACAGTTAACTAAACAAACTCTTTTCAGTGTGAGTGAAGAGTTAATACAAATTAAATTTAATAGTTATCAATATATTTCAAAAACATTATCTGATGGACAACCAAATCCATTTTATAATGATATTTATAAGAATCAGATATCTTTTTATCTGGATGATGATATTATAGATTTGTTAGCATTCTACAAATTACAGACAGGTAGACACTTTACTGAATATTTAGGAACAGATGTGAATACACAAATGAAGATTCATACATTGAAAGGTAAAACTGTATTACATTGCTCTTTTAATATCAATGATAATCTTGGTAGCAACTTTCGCAGTAATAATCCTGCTAAAATGAATAACATAGCTGGTCGGTGTATTCTAAAATTAAGAACTCGCATTTTATATTATAATGATAATACTATGGCTGCATATTTAAGTTTTATAATTAGTAAAATCGAAGTTACTAAAAAACAACCTATTGCAATTACTGAAGGTGCCAACCCTTAGGGTATAATTATTTTTGTTTTAGTACTATCTCTTAAATAATTTAAAAATTTAAGGTTACTAACATGTTTTTTGTTGGGAAAAGTATCAATTAAAGGAAAGTTGGTGAACTCTCCTTATTAGAGAGTTCAAAACCATTGTGTATTTTTTTAAGATGCAATACTAAGCATCCCTATTTACTGGTAGGACCCATGACATTTTTTGGGTGATAATTGTCAGTTATCACTTAACCCTATCCCCATTTCGAGAGTTTGTGCGAAGGGTACACAAACTCTAGAGAATTAATGAAATAAATACAACTTAATACCTATAATGCAGTTGTTATAATACACAAGTGTATCATATCAGTGTTGCATTACAAACATCCGTAAATATCAAAACTCGGGGTTAGCCTGTTTTGAATATTAAGTTCCATATTTATTTCAAATTCTTTTTCAATTTCGAAAGTTTATATAAGGAATATAAACTTTCTAGGTCAAATAAATATCTTGAAGATATTTATTTAATCATATACTTAATAATTTTGAATCATATACTTAATAATTTTGAATTATATAGTTAATAATTAATAGTTTATGCACGATTGCAGTCAACTCTTAATTTATAGCCCCTATAAAAGAAGGCTATACATTACTGTTTTATTAAAAACATATATATTATTAAATTTTCAATTTTTTAGAAGGGTAAAGTACTATCATTTAGTTTCTTTATTCAAAAAAATATCGGTAAATGTACCTATGTACAAGCCACAATTGCAGTAAACAAGTTTTTAATTTGGCAAGAAATTATTATCAAACGGCGTAGCCACACTTTGTTTATAGTGACTAAAAAGATATTAAACTTTGTTTTTATAAATTAGAGATTGATTCTTTTAATTTTAAGTATTTGTGTTTATATTTGATATATTTTTTATGAGATATATCATCTAAGATATCAGTTCTTTTAGAACTACTATTATATTTAAGATATTTAGATTTTAAAGGATTAGTAGTAGCAAAGTCTATAATCTCGTCTTTCACCTTATCTATTCCTTGTTCCTTAATTTGTTTATTTATATACGACTTAAAAGTATCAACACCAGTTATAGTAGGATTTGTGTCAATAAGATAATCATACATGTAGTTAAACAATCTCTCAGAGATTCTTAATTCAAGTTTTCTTATTAATTCTAGAAATAATTTATGTAAAGCTTGAATTGCATTTGGATTTAAATTTTTATGATTTTGTTTAATAACTTTGCGAGGTTCTTGTTTCTCATATTTAAGTTCATGCATATCATATAATTGTTGAAGTTCATTCGTAATTAGATGACCACTTTCTATTTCCATCATTCTTCTTAAAAATAATGGATTGTCTTTCTTAATATAAGATAAATCACAACCATAACTTATTAATAATCTAGCTGCTTCCATATTATTAATATTTAGTGCATATGATAATGGAGTATTACCTAAAGTATTTACCATATCAATATTAACACCTTTCATAATTAATTCCAATAACTCTTTATTTTTATTATCTTTAATATAATCATAAATAGGAGGACCGTATGTAAGATTATATATAATATCTGTTTTTATAAGAGGTTTAGGGTCAAGAAGATTATATAATGCATCTCTAAATGGTAATTTATCTGCATCATGTTTAACTACTCTTGTAATTTGTAGTATTTTAGATGTATTATGAATAGGTTGTGCAATTATTTTTCCTGGCATATTAAGACTATAATATTCAATAGTGCCATCTGGTATTTGTTTGAAGAGACCATGATACATATCATAAAATATTTCAATACCTTGTGTATAAAAATCTTTCATAAATTGGTCCATATTAAAATCATAATTATATTGATTATCACAAAATTTCCAACTATTTTTATATTTTACAATACAAACTACATGTCTCTGAACTGAAATTATATAACCAAGACTAACATTATAATCTTCATTCTTTTCTACATATTCCATAAAATTCCTAGATTTATTTTTTAATTTTATTAGTTGCATATAATATAATGTATTAATAAATATACATGATAATAAATTAAAATATATAAATTGTTGAGAACTGAATGCACCCTTCAAATCACCGTCATCAAAGAATTCATTTATGTATTCTTGAATACATTTTTCATCATCTACCGATTCACTTCGTCGCAGTATAGGTACTGCCGGTAATTGTGATTCAGCCCTCATAATATACTCGTTACATTTTCTATTAATTCGTAACATAAATTGTGTTACAATTTTAATAACAATTTCCTTCTTTTTTAATTTATAATAAGGGAAATAAGGAGAAGATTTTGATAAGGGTAATACCATATCAATTACCCCTCTTGCAAAAGCACATTCAACTAATTCAATTGCTTTCATAATAATAAGAGGTTCGTATTGTTTTATTGGTTTGGTATAATCCAACTCTTTTAAAAGAACTACATCGAGGATTATATCTCTTGTCTGATCACTATACATTAATAAATATGTTACCATTACATTCCAACAAGTACCAAGACTATTATGAAATAATCCAATATTATTCTTAAATCTTTCAATTTGATTTGGTTCGGCAGATGCCATGTAAATATATTTAGATAAATATTTTTAGATAAATATATTTATAAATCTATATAATGTATAGTAATACGTGTCAGCGCACGCAACCTATTAAAGCGGTATGTGTTATCACATCAAAACAAATAGAGGGTATAATATATTTAGAACAAAAATATGATATGACAACTATATCGGGTACAATAAAAGGATTAAAACCAAATAGTCTACATGCTATTCATATTCATGAATATGGTGATTTGACAGAAGGTTGCAATAGTTGTTGTTCTCATTATAATCCTCATAATATGAATCACGGAGCTCCTTATTCAGCAGATCGTCATGTAGGAGACTTGGGTAATCTAAAAACTGATATGAATGGAGTTGCTAAATTTGAGATTATTGATATATTAGTACGATTAGATGGAATTCATAATGTGATTGGGCGCTCTATTGTTATTCACGAAGATCCAGATGATTTGGGAATGGGTGGACATGATGATAGTCTGAAAACTGGTCACGCTGGAAAACGTATTGGATGTGGAGTAATTGGATTAGCACGAGTAAAATGTTAACATATAATAAAAATTTTGAAAAAACTAGTTATTAATATAAATTATATATATATTAATGAATAATATTGGACTTATTGTTACAATTAATAGCTTTCGTAATCATTTCAAATCTAAAACAAATACTACTATGTGCAATTCAATTGATGAGGCACATGATGAATTGATTACTTATTTATGTGGGCAATTTGATAATCTTAATATTGACTTTCCAGATAATATTAATGATTTTGAATTGATTTGGTTCGAACGAGAATATGTAGTTGCTCCTAGTTTCAGTTATAAAATCTTTACAACTCGATGGGAAGAACCGTGGGATAGAGAAGATATTTATAATGATGTACTGGTTAAAATGTTGGAACAAGATAGTAAGAATCCTCCTGATTTTGAAGAATTATATGGTGAACCAACTGGAGCTGAAGAAAATGAAGATAGATTTATGATGAAACCAGAAGAAAATGACGAAATTAAAGAACTAGAAGAGAAAATGAAACAAATTATGAAAGAAGCTGCTATGGCAGATAATACTAAATTAGAAACAATTAAGGAAGAGTTTGATATTTAGAACTCTTCAGGTCTAAAAAATTTAGATTTTTAGAATTTAAATCTAATTTAGTTCTAACATTATCAATCATAACATCCAATTCTGATTGAATTAATTTATCCATACTATATGTTTGTTTAAGATTATTTAATCCATTTAATGAATTCTTCAAATCAGATGTTAATCTAAATACTGTTACTGCAGCTTTTTCTGATTTTTCTTCTAACATATTATCATTATATTCAAATGCTCGATTTAATACAAGATTAATAAATTTTAGACTATTATTTCTATTAGAACCCTTGAACCATCTTGTAATAAATTGAAAATAACTTGTATCAATATTCATATGTTTCATATCACCATTTTGTATTAATTTGTCACCAACATCTATTTTTGATAGTAGAGTAAGATTAATAAATATATCTTCTAATGATAAATTAATACTATTAATATCTGGCTCTGATTCTTCAACTAATTCTGATGTAGTTGGTAAAAATTTAGCAGCAATGTTTTTTAATGAAAAACCTGATGTCGAGGAATTATTATTATCCATTATATCTAATATTGTTAATATTTTTTTATATGTTTTACAATATTTATAATATGTTTTCATTTATTTTTGTAGGTAACCCATGACCAAATAATAACATATATACTAATATTATAGCTCCTAATAATATACTTCTAGCTTCTGCCTTCTCTGGTTCTTGCTTTAATCCAATGAACATAATAAGATATAATATCACACCAATAATAATTGAGTGTAATAACATTATTAATCCGCTTTCGTGCAAATGTTCCATTTATATTATAAGTCTAGAAAAAATATATATTCAGAAAACTTAAATTAAATGGATATATGAATAGAAAAAAGAATGAACAAAAATTGATTAATAATTTTAAAAAAATTTTTGGAAAACCTGAAGATGTAATTATATGCGGGGGAGACTTTGAACAAAAACAACATATGAAATATAAAGAACCAATCAAAGGAAAAGGAATGAGAAGGTTATTTAGAGATAATGGTTATAAATTATATTTAGTTGATGAATTTAGAACAAGTTGTATGTGTTCAATTTGTAAAAATGAAATTGGAAGATGTGAAAAATTTCAAATAATAAAAAATCCAAAACCATATAAGAGTGGTAATATCTTAGTCCATGGGTTAATCAGTTGTAAGAACTGTTCTAATGTATGGAATAGAGATGTAAATGGTGCCACTAATATATATAGAATTGCTAAAAATGCAGTTAATGGACTTGAACGACCCAAATATTTATGTAGAGAAAAGAAGGAAGAAAATGTAAAGGTAGAAAAACCTAAAAAAGAAAAGGTTAAAAAAGTCGTTCAAAAGAAAGCCAAAAAATCAGTTAAGGTTGTCGCCTTAACAAAATCATAATTTACACGCTCTGCAACGGGCAAACCTTGAAGCTTTATTTTTTGACATTTATTTGTCTCATTTTAAATCTTCAAGGGTGTAAAAGAAGAGATATCTAGATTAAAACCAGAATTTGTATTAGGTTGTATTAGTTGGGAAAAAGGAAATTATTATACGACACTTACAAAAACATAAAACTAATCTTAGGAAAATTATGTAAATGGTCTCTTAGTTTCATACTACTGAAACGATACTGTTTGAACATTAAATATAAAATTATATTTAATCTTTAGACGAGAGGTGTTTTTTTTGGGGAGGGGGGGAGATAGAGGGGTTGGTAAAAGAAGAAACTATGAGTTTGGTACGCCATAAGACTGTACCCTCATATGCACCGTCTTGTTGTGAGAAAACTCACGCATTATAATCATAGGAAAATATCCGATTTATGCAGTCCGAAGACTAATAGACTGTTTATTAAGGAACATACATACTATTAAATTTTCAATTTTTTTATTTGTAACTATGAATCAAATAGAAGAATATCAATACATAGCCGCACTTTGTTTGGAGATAATATTGTAATGCACACTTTTGTGTGTATCAATTTAATAGATATAAAGACTAGAGAACACATATTATTATAATGGCTACTAATAAACTTCAATTCGGTTGCTTTAATGTTAAACTAACAAATACTAATGGGTCGTCTGAAACTGTACTCTGCAAGCCTTTAACTCAATCAGATTATGCTGATGGATGGCAATATGTATTACCTGAACGTACAAAGAAATCAGACCTCCATAATTGGAATGTTTCTTTAGCTCAACTTCCTCCTCATTTATGGAATAAGTGTCGTACTTATTATAACGATGAGGGGAAAGAATGTTATCAAAAAATTAATGATAACATTTATGTGTACAATGTAGTAAGAACTGATTATGATGATATGATGCGAGAACTTCATCATCAACTTCTCAAGATTCATCCTGATAAGAATGCTGTTCGCTCACTTGTAAATGAGTTAAAAGATAATGTATCAGGGTGGTTGTTACTTCGTGCTAATAAAACTCTTTCTTCACAAGTTGTTGCTTAAACAGGAACTTTCTTTTCTAATTTTCTAGAATTCCAATAGTTTGAACCATATGATATAAATATTTCATCATCCTTATTTATATTTTTATTAGCTGTTATTTTAATCCCTTCATCTTCAATATTCCAATTAGCAGATGGGACATCTGCGTGGTTATACATTGAACTATAACCAAAAGCAACAATAGCTTTATTATTAGGTTTATTGAAAATATAATCTCTAACTGTTCCCGTAAACTTATCAATATGATCTTCTATATAAGGTGAAAATTCTAATATTTCACCTTTCTTAATATCACGAGCTGCATATACACCATTACCTCCAAGAGGAGATCCTTTAATATATAGAGTATTGGATGGACTAATATATGTATTAGACATATTTTCACTATAACATTTATGATTTAAAATGTAAGCAATCAATGAAAATATAATAATTATTAAAATAATTGATGAACAATTCATAATACTATATATTAGAAAAATATTTAATTTTTTTTATATTATTTGATTCAGAAGGAAATAAGCGTGAAACATTATATTAAAACGACATTTTATATTTATTTATACTTAAATAAATATATAATAATAAATAATATGAAAACTCTCAACCAAACTATGGATTATGGTAACCATATTATTTTAGATTTATATGAGTGCGATGAATCTAAATTATATTTTTCTAACTATAATATTCTATCATTTATTGATTATATTATTAAAAGTAATAATGGAACTATTGAATCTTCCAATTATCATATATTTCCAAATGATGCATATACCATAATGGTTTTATTATCAGAGTCACATTTTACAATTCACACTTTCCCCGAAAACAAATATGTGTCTGTTGATATATATACTTGTGGTATGAATGTCTTAACATTTAATATTGCAACTAATATTATTCAATATTTTAAATCAAATAGACCAGTTGTCTATCATATTATAAGAAATAACTTTAATAATAATGAAGAGGTCAAATACAATGCAAATGATTATATGGTAAGAAAAGATAATATGACTATTTTACTATCCAATGTGAAAATAATAAGTAATATTAAGAATAAAATTACTTTATTAGAAGATAATATTGAATATATAATTGAGAATAATAATATAATATAATACAAATAAAGAGACTACAATAACTGGCTTTTTTATAAACTTATTTCCTATTTAGGTTATCATAACAAAACTCTGAAAGTTTACTCATTAATGAGATGGATTGTTTAATTTTAAATCATTATATTTTAAATATTTTTTTATTACTTATAATAATGTGTATAAATTTACAAACATCAATTATTGCTTTTTCTATTGGTATGATATCAGGAATAAAATTAATAAATAGTACTAACAAAGAGACTATAATAATTGGTAAATTTATAATTTTTTATACAATGGTGCAATTATTTGAAGCTATGATATATTATAATAACACAAAAGTTCCTTCAATGTTATTATTATTAAACTTGGGATTTCAAGGATTATTTTTTATATTATTGTTAAATAATATGATTCCTCTTAATAATATATATATAATTATTACTATGTGTATCGCCTTATTCATATGTTATAAAACATTTCATCCTGAATTTAAAATGGCAACTACTACAGAGGGTATGAAATGGAATTTTAATGATATGAGCTGTGGTAATGCATTAGCTATAATGTATATTACGATGTTTATAGTTGTTATTGAAAATAATAATAGATTAGATAAAATAAATAAATTTGGGTTTTTATTATTTATAACATTTGTAATATCATATAATATAAATATACAGTGTAATGTAAATAAACCTAGTATATGGTGTTTATCATCTGCTATTGCTGCGCCACTCATGATGATTTTTGCATAAAACTAAAAGGATATATACAATTACTTTTGGTGATAAGGATAGTTCACATAAAAAATCTGAAGATTTTTTATATGAAGAATATACACAAACATTTATATAATGTCTGAGAAAGCCACTGGATTAGACATGCAACATGTGTCAAAAAAGATGGTACTTTATAATATGACTTAATTTTTGGGTGCCTCAGTCTTTGGTGCTTCTGTTGTACGAGCCTTTGGTGCCTCAGTCTTTGGTGCTTCTGTTGTCTTGGCCTTTGGTGCCTCAGTCTTTGGTGCCTCAGTCTTTGGTGCATCAGTCTTTGGTGCCTCAGTCTTTGGTGCATCAGTCTTTGGTGCCTCTGTTGTACGAGCCTTTGGTGCATCAGTCTTTGGTGCCTCTGTTGTACGAGCCTTTGGTGCATCAGTCTTTGGTGCCTCTGTTGTACGAGCCTTTGGTGCCTCAGTCTTTGGTGCTTCGGGTGCTTTGCGGTTGCTCTTAGATTTTTCTTTATAATTTGATAAATAGTTGAACAAGAAATAGGCACCAGCCACAATTAATACCATTTCAATTAATGATAAACCCTTATTCGATGTTAAAGATGAAGGGGCTGCACCACCTAATAAACTTAAGTTTCTTAAACTCATTATATTTAACTATATATTTTTTCCCAAGAAAATAAAAATTAAATTGTAGAGTTCTACATTTATAAGTTTTATTTTCTAATTATTCCCTCATAAATTGGGCTAAAATCGATTGCCTTAATTGTATAAGAAAACATGATTCTTAGTAGCTCAAAATAATTGATACCTTAGTTATAAAATTGTTAATAAAAAATTGAAAAATTATACAATTATTTTTTAATTTATATAATTATATTTAATGGTACAACCATATTTTGCACAACACGTAATGAATTTTATTCCATATGCTGATTAAAAACTGTATGAGGATAATACATCGATGGCTACATCCAAATCTATTCAGAGTGATTGTAATAAAAAGCTTCTCACAATTAAGAAGCAAATTGATGAAATGACCTATTATAAATAGCTAGCAGAGTAATCTAGATGGACCACTTGTCGAGTTGGTTGAAAAGGCCCAACACAATATCCAATCTCTGAAGGAATCGAAGATAAAGGTTGATAAGAGTACCTTTGGTACGGCAAGTTGGGCAACTACATGGGATACTTCAAAAGCAAAATAGTAGTTACCTTAACTCGTTTCACTCGTAAGATACATGCTAGTGTACGTTAAAAATTGATACGCAGCAATTCGTATAAATTACTCGTAAACTTGTAATTTATAAAAATTGATATAATTTAATATAAACACAAATATATTATTATTATTAATGAGCTTTAACTATATTGGCAGTAAAAAGAGTTTAACCGATTTTATAGAAATCCCAATTAAAAAAATTTTAGAATCTAGCCATAAAAAGAAATTAAAAATGTTAGATGGATTTGCGGGAACAGGAACTGTTGGTAAATATTTTCATATTAAATATAATTTTAATATTACGGCAAATGATATGGAATATTATAGTTATATTATTAATTATGCATTATTATGTGTACCTTTTACTGATAAACTGAAAGAAATTATTAGTATGCTTAATATGGAATTAAATGATAATAGTATAGATAAGACAAATGATAACTATAATATGATAGCTATGAATTATAGTATGAAAGGAGAAGCTAAAAGAAAATTTTGGACAGAAGAAAATGCAATTAATGCGGATTATATTCGTTATCGGATTGATAATATGTTGAAACAAAATATTATTACAATAGATGAACATAAATTTTTAATTGTATCATTATTACAAGCTATGGATGAAACAGCTAATACAGCATGTGTATATGGCGCCTTTTTAAAAGAATTTAAAAAGAGTGCACTGAAAAAATTAGTATTGAAACCAGTTCATATGAATTCATTTGCATCAAAAAATACAGTTTATAATTGTGATATTAATAGTACGAATATATATAATAATAAATATGACATCTGTTATCTTGACCCTCCTTATAATGAACGTCAATATGCATCGAACTATCATCCATTAAATTTTATTGCAAAGTATGATTCAAAGATTAAAATTTATGGGAAAACTGGTTTAATTGAGAATTATAATAAATCAAAATATTGTAATAAGGGGAAAGCGTATGAGATGTTAAAAGAATTATTTGAAAATCTAGATACAAAACATATATTGCTATCTTATAACAATGAGGGTATTATTGAATTTAATGATATTAAAGAGTTATTACAAAATATGGGTAAAGTGATTTTATATAAAAAAGTTTATAAGAAATTTAAATCAAATAATGTAGAGACAAATGCTAATGTGTATGAATATTTGTTTCATTGTGAATTAAATGACATTAAATCATATAACGAGATTCTTATCGAATAGTTCTTTCGGAATCAATTCTCGTAATTTCTTATTTTCATCCATTAATTCTTGAATTCTTTTATCATATGTTTCTTTTATTTTTTTACAATATATAATAGGGTCATGCCAAAATGCATCACTCTTGTTATTAGATTCTTGTATTTCAAATACAGATAACATTGGAATATTTTTACCTGAATAAATCGTTTCTGTTTCTTTTTCTTTTTTACATACTTGTCGTTTTTGTAAATTACAATGAGTACATAGACTCTGAAAATCTTCTAATTTTTGAGTTTTCATATTTAATATACGTGATTCATTATAGAGGTCATTCTTATGGTCACATACCAAATCAGATGTAGAACCACATACAACACAACATTTTGTTTTATAATATTCTTTAATATCATCTCGAATAGGTCGAGAGGTCTTTGTAGTTTTCAAACTATGAATTTTTATTCCAACAATTCCTCGAAGAGGACTATCTAATGTATTTATAAATGTAATAATATCTTTCTGTTCTATTACTTCTTCATTATCAGAATATGTTTTATATTCACCTGATTTCTTGATAACTGTATAATTAAATAATTTCCTAGAAAATCTATCTCCTACACCATTATTACCCCAATTAATCTCTGGATATTTTGCAATTTCATTCCGAGGAATAATTTTTTTATAACTATCTGATATTTTTTTAATAAGAGTAATTAATTCTGTCTTTTTAACCATAATTTTTTAATAATTATTATCAATAATTATTAAATTCATCAATTTTTTTATTTAGGAATTTATGACTTAATAAAGTAATTGCTGCGATCAATTTTTTTATTTAGGAATTTATGACTTAATAAAGTAATTGCTGCGATCAATTTTTTTATGGGATATTATATATGGAAGATTATTATTTAAAATATTTAATTTACAAATCCAAATATTTAACACTAAAAGATGGTACTACACAAGATGGTGGGGCTATGAAATTTAGTTGCAATCCAAATACTAAATTTATTGATATTTGTCGTCCCGAAGAAAATGGCATATATCATTCAAAAGAAAAATGTATGAATGATTGTGAGAACAAATATATAAACACTCATTTAATAAGAGCTAAACTGAAACACGAATCTACACAATTTAAATTATTTATTGATGAGTTGATGAAAGAGGGGTTAACTATTTATATTAAGGGTGGTACAGTTTTAGGTCTTCAAATCCTTAAAATGTTATGTAATAAATATAGTGGGAAAGAATTCGAGATGGCCTTTAACGAATTCTTAAAAACAGAATTAATTAGAGATTGGGATTTTGCTGCATACACAGAAACTACGATTGATGAGAGTTATCGAACAAAGATGGATAAACTTGCTAAAAAATTTAATTTGGTACCAAGAGCAAAAACATTTATTTTATATCAAGCTAGATATCCTATCCGAATTAATGATCAAGCATTATTTGAAATTGCATTATTAGACAATACTGATATTAATATTGATTTAGAATTACCATTAACTACTATGAAAGTTAAAATTAATAGAAGAAATATTAATTATGTTTTTATGTTAGCAAAATGTTTTTCATCAAAAGATCCTATTGATTTGGATGTGATTAAATATATTATGAAAGATATGAATATTATAATCCCTGAAAATAGAAAGGGATTATTTAAATTCGATAAATTATATACAGGTGAGTTATCTGAAGATATGAAAAAACTTATTAGCGATATATCAAATAAAGATATATACTTACAACAATTCTTGATAACTCATATACATGAACCTAATAGAATGTTATATAGATTATTGGAGAAGAATATTCCAAAGGTTAATAAAATTAATACATTTTTAAGAGAAACTAAATTAGATACACAAGTCTCTTGGCTTTTTGACCCACAATTTATATTAAACATTGTTAGTAGATTTATAGATTTAGTAGGTTCTAAAATTTATAGTTTTATAAAAAAAGGGGGTAAACCAATTGATATTATAAGTAATATCGATAAGTTTTTCAATGGTATTAATTTATTTAGAATAGAAACAGAATATAATAATATCGGTTGTAAAGGTAGAGAATTAATAAAAGTATTATTCGAACGAATTTATAAAGATATGTTTCAAGATAAAGAAATCCCTACTGGTACTGATAGTAAATTAATTAGATTAATGAACTTTCTAATTAAACAAAAATTATTTATATTATAATCAATTAACAAGTGCATCATTTGGCATGAGCTTGACATAGTTGTACAGTTTTCTAGTTGAGCCTCTTCATTATAGTAGATTGGATTAATTGTCATTATTTTTTATATTTTTTTAATGACTTCTTATCTTCGGGTTTGACATATTCTTCAAAATTTTTTGTTAAAATACTATCAAAGGCCTGTTCTAATGTCATATTCTTCCCATTATTTTCTACATCCATATCAAACGGATGTCTATCACAATCTTTACATAATTTATTTTTATTACACGTGATTTCTTGACCACATTCAGTACACATAGTATGATTATTACTTTTTATACAATCTTTGCATATATTTTTATTACATACTACGCATTTATTCAGATTATCTTTCAGATTATTACAAAAATTACAATTATTTGTTTCATCCATAAATATATAGATAGATTATCTTTATATATATTTACTGATTTATATCGTCTGACTACGATGTGTCTATGATTTTAGATACAATTAGAATAGTTATTGGAGCTAGATATATCTTGCAAAGAAACCAAATAATTTCTGGATGGTATCATTGCTAAAAGTATATATTAGTAAATTTAGATAGATAATTATAACAACAAGTTATGAGCTGAATGGGTCAGCTCAATATCATAATCTACATTTTTTAAGTACTTATTATAATTATATTAGATTAACGTGGATTACGAGCTGGAGCGGCAGCTGGTCTCGCGGCAGCGACTTGTCTCGCAATTGGGATGGGAGTTTTGGCGGGGGCAGCGGTGGGAGCTTTGGCGGGGGCAGCGGTGGGAGCTTTGGTGGGGGCAGCGGTAACTACGGGTTTGAAAGTGGCTGGGGGTATATTAACATTTGTTGAGGCGAAGTCTTCATAAGTTGGGTTCTCTTCAGAACCAAAATCGTTATCGCCGTTACCAAAGCATTCACCGTTTTCACAACCAAATTCAGGTTGATCAGTGAAGCGTTCTTCACCATCAGAACCAAAATCGCGGTCACCTTCTAGTTCAGGATCGGCAAAATATACATTGGTAAATTTAGCTGGGGCTTTAGTAGTAGCAGCTGGTTTAGTAGGTTGTTTGGGTTTGGCGCATTTATAATCACCTTGAGCAGAATAATGACAATTCATTATCATAATCTAGATTTTTTTTAAATTATTTATATATTTTTATAATTTTTATTATTATAAGTAAATTTTTATAAATAATTTATTATATATTTTTTTTATAAGAAAATTATATAAAATTAATTTTGAATCTATACTATGTTAGGTTATTTATTAGATGATTATGAATTAATCAAGGCGGTTGAATGGTCATTCAGTTAGTACTGTCTGATTATATAATAATTTTCTCAAATCATTTATTATATTTTTTTGTTCTTCTATTATTGCTTCTAATTCGAGTATTTTTTTTTCATATCTTTTTAATGGTGTAATTTCTTCTTCCAATTTAGATTCATCTGATAGTTTATCACGTTGTCCTAAATTGCTATTAGAATTTATAATAAGTCTTAATACATTCATTACTTATAATTATATTTTATTATTAGTAAAACGCATATTATGTCTAAAAAAGTGAAAATTATATTATATACAGTATAAATAGTTACAATTTAATGAATAAAATTACATTATATCAATTAATTGAACAAATTGTCAGTACTAAGCCTGATGATAAAACATTACTAGTTAATAATATGATTGAAAAAATGACTGGATGTACTATTTATAATAAAAAAGAAATTTTAAAGAGATGTGTTGATATGAATAATAACACATTTATACAAGAGGTTTGCAAAAATATACACACAGAATTAGATTTTGATAAATTTAAGGAGTTGGGATTTTCTATTATTTTCGTAAATGATGATGTTCGTGTATTATATAATAATACTATTGTAGATAGTAGTATTGTTGATACAATTAATATTGTCGATAAACCGCAATTTCCAGAATTATATATTATGAATTTAAAAGATATCATTAATAAATTTAATAATATTGATATATCAATAATATATAATTGTTTAAATATTAATATGATTTATTTGAATCTTTTTAGAATCAAAGCAAAAAAGAAGTATAATGATACACAGGCTCATCTTAATGCTAGTAAGCATATTAGAGATATTATTTCAGGTGATATTTATAAAGATACCGATGAAATGAAAGATATTATTATGATAGAAGACCAACATAAAGATTCAGATAATAAACCATATGATATTAATAATGAAGTTTTCAGATTAGAAACACTGTCATATATGAATGATAACCAAGTTAATGAATTTTTAAATATTGATGAGATTGTAACTCAAGAAGAAAGAAAATTAGATTATAATAATGAAGTGAGTGTAGTAAACTATATTAAAAAATTATTAGATATAAATTCATATAACAATATGGGCCTATTGTTTAAAATCTATTTTATTAATAAAATGTTTAAGTGTCTTTTGAATGCTACAAATTTCCTTGCATGTACTTTAGGTTTTATGACTACTGTTAAAAATAAAATAAAACAATTTGAATCAGAAAAGTCTATAATCAAGATTGTAGAATCTAATCTTACAAAGGATTTTATTAAAACTTTAGAAAAAACCAAAGAATTAATTGCTAGTATTGAAAAGAATTCATAAATATAAATACGTTTTGATATATAAAATTATTTTATTATATATTATAATATGCATATTCATTTAATACATCGTTCGATGAGAATTCAAGATAATACTTCATTAATATCTCAAATGAAAGTACATGAGAAAGTATTAGTAGTTTTTATTTTTACACCTGAACAAATATCTCCTAAAAAGAATAAGTATTTTTCTAATAATAGTGTTCAATTTATGATTGAAAGTCTTCACGAATTATCACATGATATTAAAAAATATGGTGGAAAATTATTATTTTTCCATGGTGATACGATGAAAGTATTAAAAAGTATTCATACTAAACAACATATTGAAAGTATTTCTTTTAATTATGAATATACCCCTTACGGGAGAGAACGTTCAGATAATATTAACAAGTGGGCTAAAACAAAAAATATTATTATTTATGAAAAAGAAGATTATGTACTATTTGATTTACTGGGTGGTGAAACTAATAAAAAAGATAATACCCCTTATTTAGTTTATACCCCCTATATGAGACATCTGACAGGAGAATTAGATGTTAGAGAGGTTGATAAGTTTCATAGTTTTGTTTTTATTAAAGGGAACGAATTAGAAAATAATAAATATATATTAGATGAGAAGGATATAGACGGCTTTTATACAGAGAATCCTAATATTAATGTTCACGGCGGTCGTTCTAATACTCTTAAAATCTTAAAAAAAATTAATAATCATAAAGATTATAGTAAAGAGAGAGATGATATGACTTATCGTACAACAATGTTGGGTGCTAGTAATAAATTTGGTACTTGTTCAATTCGCGAAGTATATCATACTATATTAGATAAACTTGGGAAGAACTCTGGATTAATCCGTGAGTTAATATGGCGCGACTTTTATATGAATGTTACTCATCATTTTCCTCACGTCTTGAAGGGAATGGTAAGTGGTAAAAATCAGAGTTACAAGAAAGAATATGATAATATAAAATGGTCGTATAATAAGGAACATTTTAGAAAATGGTCTGAAGGTGAGACGGGATTTCCTATTGTAGATGCTTGTATGAAAGAAATGAATACAACTGGTTTTATGCATAATAGAGGGAGAATGATTGTTGCCAACTTTTTTACAAAAGATTTACATTTAGATTGGAGAATGGGTGAAATGTATTTTGCTACAAAATTATGTGATTATGATCCCAGTTCTAATAGTGGTGGGTGGATGTGGTGCACTGGTAATGGAACGGACGCTCAACCTTGGTTTAGAATATTTAATCCATGGTCACAACAAGAAAAGTTTGATTCAGATTGTATATATATTAAAAAATGGTTACCTGAATTAAAAGACGTTCCTAATAAAGAGATACATAATTGGTATAAACCTGAAATCCATAAGAAACATTTGGATAATATGATAGATTATCATCTTCCTATGGTAGTGCACGATGAAGAGAGAAAGGAGACACTTAAAATATATAAAGCTGGATTAAAATGATTTGAATCAAATGATTTCTAAAAATTCTCCAAAAAAAATGCGGGTTAGAATAATACACTTTATTTGGTAATCTGAACGTGGTGACTATTTACATTAGTTTATTATTCTATAGAGTCGATGAGTATGTATATAAAATAGTTTAATAAACTAAAACAGTTTAGTTTAGTATATGGTTTAATATTCTAAATTTTAAACTATTATAAAGAATATTTATCATATCTAAATATAATGAGTTATTCATGTTCTCTATGTAAAAAAAATTATAAATCATATCAAAGTATTTGGAATCACAATAATAGACTTCATAAGAATGAAAATTGTAGAATAGAATTGAAAGATACTAAAACACGTAATTTTAGGTGTGACTTTTGTGATAGGAAATTTACTACAAATCATAGCGCTCAATATCATATGTTAAATATTTGTAAGAATAAAGATGATAAAACTATGAAATTAGAAAAAGAGATAATCTTATTAAAGGAGCAAGTTAATAAATTATCATCAAATAATACAACAAATAATACAAATAATGGAACAATAAATAATAATAATAATAATATTCAGATTATTATAAATAAAAATGGAACTGAAAACATAAATGAATTAAATGAAATAGAGATTAAAGAAATATTTGCTAATAATTTTGAAAGTATTATTAAATTTATTCAACATATGAATTTTAATTCTAGATTACCATCTAATCATAACTTTTGTACAACATCTCTCGAGGGTCAGTATCTTTCAGTTTATAATACTGACAAATCTGAACAAATGAAAGAAAGGAAAAAATATTTCTTTGAAGATTTGTTATCACGTTCAGTTAGTCGTATGGAAATGTTATATAAGAAAAATAAATCCAAATTTAAAAAAGATAAACAAATAAAAATAGAAGAAGATATCATAACATTAAAAGATATACGCGACAGAGATATGAATGATATATTGCTAAGAGAAATGTTAAAAAAATTAAATCTATTATCTTATAATTATAAAGAGACTGTTATGAAGACCTGGAATAATACTAATATTGTTGGTCATAAAGAGAAAACATTCGAAGAAGACCTTGAAGATGATGATAGTGATATTAAGGATATAGAAGATATATTTATTAAAGTTGAAGACAATGATTCTGAATCAGAGACTGATAAACCAGTTTTGAAATTGAAAACTAAAAAAACAAAACATAATAGTATCGAATTATAATTTATCATAATGAGATTGTATCCATTTTAAATCCTTTGATAGTTTGTTATAATATTTTTCATTTGATTTTTGTAATGTTCGGAGTGCATTTATATGTCGTAATATTTTTAATTTATCGTGAGTTTTTAGAGATTTCTTAATCGCTTTAACTCTATCATCATAACTAGATTGTAGAGAGTAACCATAATCTGATAATAATCCACTATCATATTTTGGTATAACTATTAATTTTGGGCCTTTTCCAGGTTTCCCTTTATCAGATACACAAGTTGGTATTACATTTATTGTTTTCCCTTTTTTCTTGTACGTATAACCAACACGTTCTATCTTACCTAATGGACAAGTAATAGACATTATATTATCCTATATATTTTTTTTCAAATAAATATAGATAAATATTTTAATAATTTGTAATTATTTTATATTGTTATAAATTAATTTATAATTAAGTATAGTATAATGTTAGGATTATTTGAAACCCTATATAATTTCATTGATTATTATCAAAATGAAACTAATACAATGATTGCTACGAATAAATATATATTTATAGAAAGAATTTATGGATTTGTATGTGTAGGTACTATTTATTTAAAATGGCATAAGGAAAGAGGTTGTATGATAGTACGTGATGTTGTTTTAGAATCTGATGTTAATGATATTATGACCAATACTATAAAACAGTTATTGCAAAATGAAATTATGAAAAAAATAGGTTTAAATAAAGTAAGACTTGATTATATCTTTAATGAGGATAAATTAAAAATATTACAAGATAAAGGATGGACTATAGTTGATACAAATGCTGAAATGTATAAATAAAAGTTCTTGTTATATTCTCATGAAAAAATTTTTATCCTATCTCTCTCTCTCTCTTAAGAAAAAGTGAACTCACTTAAAGTGAGTTCACTTTTTTAAAATCATATAAGATTATAATTTCTTAGGTTATTATATATTAGATGAGTATAGTATGCTCTTATTGTAATAAAACATATGCTAGTTATAGCTCACGAAGTAATCACATCAAACGATATCATAACGATTCAATTTATCATGATAAGCCTAAAGTGAACTATGATAAGCCGGAATATAAGCTAAAAGTGAACTACGATAAGTCAAATTATAAGCCACGTGATAAGCCCGTTGAAATATCGAAGGTTAATAATAATATAATTAATAATATAGATACTGTTAAAAGTGATACACAACATAAATATAAATGTAGTAAATGTGCTCATACTTTTGTTCACTATCAAAGTAGATGGAAACATGAGAAAAAATGTACTGAAAATATTGAAGATAAATTAAAAGAGGAAAATATAAAATTAAAAGAAAGTGAAAATAAAATGAGAGAAGAAATGGCTGCAATGAAGAAACAATTATTATCAATTATGAATAAACAGTGTAAAATACATCCTAAAACTTTACAAAAAATTAATAATAACTTAAATAATAGTTGTAATACTACGAATAATATTATAAATATTGTTCAATTAGGTAATGAAAACCTTGAAAATGTATTTTCAAAGAATAAGCAGATTGAAATATTAAAACAACGATATGGATGTTTACCATATCTTATTAAAGAAGCTCACTTGAATGATAAATATCCTCAATTTAAAAATATCTTAATAACCAATCTTCAAAATAATATTGCTTATAAATATGATAAAACAACTAAAAATTTTATTGCTGTTGATAAGAGCGACCTATTAAACGAGGTGGTTGGTGCAAGGATGGATGATATTGAAAGCTTTTTTGAATCTAATACCGATGTATTAGATGAGAAAACGAAAAATTGTGTGGAGCAATTTATAAGTAAAATGGATAGTAGAGATGGTGCATATTATGAAGATAAAATGAAAGATGTTAAATTGATGATATATAACAATAGAGATAAAGTATCAAAAGAACTCATACAAACATTAGAAATTATTGTATAGTAATAACAATTGATCATTTGAAACATTATGAAAAAAAATAATTTTTTCATAAGCTACTTTATTAGTTCGTTGTTACATAGTAATACTTCACTAATTTGCGCCTAAATAGCTTGCACCTTTTAGACGTGCGCCTTTTAGACGTGCGCCTAAACGGCGAAAAAATTGATCGCTCGAAACTACGTGCGGCTATGCCGATATTCTTCTATTTGACTCGTGGTTACAAAGTAATTACTCGCCAAATACGTGCCTGTGCACGCCGTGCCTGTGCACGCAAAAAATTGAAATATATATAATATAGTAGTTCTTTATATTGCACAGTTATAACATGAGTTCTTCTATGTTATCCCCGAATGAAATTACCAAACCTACCACCATTATTGTCAATACTTCCCATGGGAGTCTTACCAGTAATTCTACTCCTCTGCTAGTTGCAACACTAGCCACCCCCCTTCCCCAATCCCCTGCATCCATCGCAATGCATGATGATGCCGCGTGGAATGAACATATTCTCGCTTGGTCAAAGTCACGCACCATATTTGATTCTGAAAATGCACCTTCGTGGAGAGACCTAATGAGGCCCTCGGACGAACCTGATACGGCTATTAATTGGCCATCTGCATTTCCTGATTGGATACCATCTTCTTCTCCCACAACATCTGAGACAACGTTATTGGAATCTCCTCCTCCACCACCATTTTACATTGAACCCAACCATTACCCATCGAACGCATCTCTTGAAATCATTCGCCAACAGATTGAGGCATTCTGTAGTGAATCCAAAGTGTCATTTGAATTCACTAATATGGGGGCATATACCTACAAATGTGTGTACATTCATCGTGTCAATATATGCAACTTCTGGATCAATCTATTTACAACTGTAGATGGCTTCATCATTGAAGTTCAGCACATGTCTGGAGATGGATTCTGTTTTATTGATGTTGTTCGAACCCTTCGCTACTGGTTGCAAATTAATGAAGTCATTTCAAATCCCAATGAGATGCCTTACAAGCATCTTGATGAATTGAAATTGTCTGCTGGAGTACCTTCGTCACCGTCCATATTCATTGACCCCTTTCAAGCTGAGGAAACTGTTCGAAACCTGATTATTATGGCATCATCTCCATTCACAGATATTGCAACGGAAGCAATTGTCGCTCTCGCAGACTCTTCATCCGATTCAAATATTCTTCAGGCACTTATGTCCAATCCACAAATATATAAACTAATTTTCACACACATCCACTCTGATGAAAGTATTGTTTGTTACTGCATCCTGATGATTATCAAGCATATTTTATCTGTCTACCCTCTCTCGGGGGGCTCTGAAGAGACACATCCATTTAAAAATCTCTTGCCCGAAATCATTTGGAGAATGAACTGCTACACACTTCCTCAAATCTGGGAGAAATGCATTGAAATTCTTCTCCTCATTGATGAGCCTATTGATATTGTGAACATTGATGAGATTCTTAGATTGCTGCGCAGTAATCCATTCCCTTCACTAGTTCTTCTTGCAAGGGAATTTGAAGCTCATCAATTGCGCATCATAGGAGAAGCATCTTAATAAATATGCAATCATATCAAACTTTCCTTTAATTAATACTTTTATCTAAAATGAAAACAGTAATGAATTATTTTGCGTGCACTGGCACGTATTTTGTACGTTAATAGCATATTACACCAAATAAAATGTGGCTATGCCGATATATTCTTTTATTTGACTCATTATTTGCCAAATAAAAAATTCAACCATAGCTTGTGCACAAGCACATTTGCTGATATTTTATCTAACTGATTTTACTCATAAGATTAATGCCGTGCCTGTGCACGCAAAAAATTGGTCGCTCTAAACTACGTTTGATATTGTTATTAACCTCAAACTTTGTTTGGTGTGTTCGTTTAATAAAAAATTGATCGCAACAATTCTTATAAATTGAAAAAATAAATATTATACATATCTATAATTATCTTTGTATGTCTCAAAATAATAAGTTAGTTGATACTGTTCTTGATGTCTCTACTGCTCCCCTAGAGTTTGACAATGACGCACCCCCTCATCCAGTAAAGTTGTGCAAGTCTTACACAGATGATTTTGTCTACGTTTATTCAGACCCGAAGCCTGATGATGATACACACCCTCTTCCAATTAAGGTATTCAAGCCTTATGTGGATAGTGCACTCCTCTAACTCGAACCGCTACAATGACCGATGATTGTCTCCTTCCTCAATACAAGAAAATGTATTTGACGTGACCAAAGGATAACGGAAATGAGAAAGATTCTAAATAGTTTCACATCCTCTTTTTTAGGAGAGCGAGAGCTTTCTTTTAACTAAGTACATATAATAGAAACTATTATATATACTACATTTTTATTTATATAATTAATATCACTAGACTCATTAATTTGCACCTATAGCGAAAAACGGCATAATTTTAGTTTTTCGGCTTTGTCACTATTGATAGATTATTTGCAATTATTACCTTAAAAAATTGGTCGCTGCAATATGTTTATCTAACTCGTTTCACTAGTAAGATAAAAAATTGAAATTAATACTATATGGTTGTATATATATTAAAACAAATTATGACAATTATGTCTTTACTAATTAAATCATTGAATTCTTATGTTGAGGATATGCAAGACCAAGAGGCCCTTGCTAACCTTATCACCAAACAAAAGTGGAAACCTGAAGCTTTAAGAAAAGCAATAGCAGATAGTCTCCCTCATATTTATGCTAACATGACCCCCGAATTGGGTATGGTCATTGATAGCTATGCGTTCACGAAAAGAACAAACCTTTCCCCTATTGGAATTTTTAATAATTCTGAGGGAAAACCTTTTGAAAAGAAACAAATAATTTCTTCATTAGAAGGAAATGTTTTCAGTGTTGATTGGGTTGGAGCTTTCTCTTTGAAAGTCCATCGAATCAAGCTTGAATATTTTCAGCCTATTGAAGTTCCTAGGTATATGGAACTCTTCTCATTCATCAACTCGCAGAAATGGAAAGGTAGGACCTTAAGAGATGCTCTCCTTGAAAAGTTTCCTGATATCTGCTCCAATCTGACAATTGGAATGGCCATTACGATTGATACCCTTGCATTTCATAATGTGAATGGGTTTGATCGCACAAAAGGATTTCTTTGGCTCGAAGCATATAAGTTTCCTTCTGTTGGGCTACCAATTGATAAAGATGCAGATGAAATTGACGACGACGTTGTGTGTTGGGTCGGCGCATTCACTTTTCAAATAGTAGATGCATATACATTCTACGAAAGGCACGAGAATCCACGCTCTTACGACTAGTTTCAAATAGTTTTGTACTCTCTTTTCTAGGAGGGTATACTAACCTTTCTTTAAAAATGATACTTTTACCTAGATAAAAAACATGTTATATTATAAATTTTGTTTTGAAATTTCATAAATTAAAAGAAAACATTATTATTTTTTGAAAACATATCTTCATATTCATTTGAATATTTTGAAGGGTCTTTACCCGTTAATTTAATATCAATCCTATTAACAAGTTTTAATAAATAGAGCGGGGTGTAAATTGGATTAGCGTAAAGAACTCCATTTACAAAAGCAACACATACTTTTGTACCAACCAAATCAAGTGGTTTGTCATGTTGTCCATTTATACTACGCATAAAACCATATGTAAATGATGCACCACAAATATATAAAAATTTTTTATTATACATTAACTAATAATTAAAACTTATTTTTATATACTATTTATTTTCTTAATATGTAACAGGTTGACTCTTTATCCCAAGACATTGGAATATTTATAGTCTTGATAATCGTGACTTTGCCGAATTTATATAAATCATTTGGAATTTTAGAAATAATTAGAGTTATATCATCAGGTGTATTATCACTTAGGAATTCTAATAATTTTTGAGTTGTTTCAGGTGGAAATAATAGATTACTTACAAATATAGTACTTTTATTTGGGAAAAAACTAGGTTGTAAATTAAATATATCATCATGTATTAATTCTATAGAATCTTTGTATTCAGGTAATTTATTGATTGCACTAATAGCATAATTATGTCTCTCTTCAACTATTTCAACACCTTTTGCTTTATTGAAACCATTTTTGATAGCATAAGCTAATGAACGTCCATTCCCACTTCCCAAATCTATATAAGTCGAGATTGGAATATTATTTTTTTTGAGATAGTTTATGATATTTTTTATTCCATCTTCTGTTATTTCTCCATAAGTTAAATTATATTCTTTTCCTTTACTCATATTATTAACAGTTATGAACGAATCCCCTAAATACACATCTTCTATTCTAGTTCTTTTTAATTTCTTTCTGAAACATAAATAAAATAAAATACTTAATATTAAAATTATTATAAAGTAATGATACATTATAATAAAGTAATATAATTAATTTAATGTATCAAATACTCAAGACTACTGTGTTTAACATGTTCAGGTGTAACATTTAAACAGTCTACAATACTTAATGTATTGATACCGACAAGGTAAGTGATACCAATATCCGTGATGGTATCACAACAATTTATGTATAATGTATTAACACCAGCGATGTGAGCAATACCATTATCCGTTATGGTATCAACCCCCATCATATCTAATGTATGAATGCCAGCAAGATGAACTAAACCAGCATCGGTGACATTACTACACATATTCATGTGTAACGTATGGATACCGGATAAGTGACATAGGTCTGAATCAATTATATCTCGTGGTACCCGACATATATAAGCATTGGGAAAACATGCACACCATAATTGGACACCGGTTCGGAATCTAATAGTTCCACAAGTACCAATATCCCAAAAAGACCAGTCGTATTGTTTTGTGAACTTGTGAAAATCACGACAAACAAGACGCAATATAGTGGCATCTTCAGCTGTGAAGAATTGAAGAATTGGGGAAAAATGTATACAGTCCATAAAAGACAGTAAAAAGTTATTATTATTATCAAATGATGACATTGTATAATAATAATTTTTAAGCAATAATACAATATATTTATTTCAATTTTTTGCGTGCACATGCACGGCGTGCATTGGCACGTATAATCGAAGTAAAACGAGATTATAATAATAATATCAAACTTCGTTTGGAGCGATCAATTTTTGCCGTTAAGGCGCATCTTACGAATAAAACAAGTTAGATAAAATATCGACAAATCGTACGCTGCTCTGTTTGCTCAGTAAATTATGGTGAAACATTAAGTTCCCCCAAAAAAATGATACATAAAAGTACACTGGTCTTGCTCATTTTATGGATATTAATAGTGTGTATTCGATTTTAGGAAAAGTCCAGAGGATTCACATTTAATATGTATAATTTGAACCAGTTCTTTTAGATTAAGTTTTATTTACCAAAATAATATCTATCAAAAAGAATATTATAATGTATAATTAAACTATATAAAACCTTATTTATAAAATTATTATATAATGGGAAATTGTATTACAGTAGACACAAAAAATAATGACACTCTAAAAAAGAAAGAACTTGATGATTTGGATACAAATGTTAATTCTAAAACAGAAGAATTACAACAAATTATTAAGCCTAAAACAGAGAAATTAAGTATAATTGTTAATCTTAAGAAAGAAGAACTTGCTGAATTAAGTATAATTGTTAATCTTAAGAAAGAAGAACTTGCTGAATTAAATACAACTGTTAATCTTAAGAAAGAAGAACTTGCTGAATTAAATACAACTGTTAATCTTAAGAAAGAAGAACTTGCTGAATTAAATACAACTGTTAATCTTAAGAAAGAAGAACTTGATGAATTAAATTCAACTGTTAATCTTAAGAAAGAAGAACTTGATGAATTAAATACAACTGTTAATCTTAAGAAAGAAGAACTTGATGAATTAAATACAACTGTTAATCTTAAGAAAGAAGAACTTGCTGAATTAAATACTAATGATAATCTTATGAAAGAAAAATTAGAATTAAATAATTTAGTAAAAGTTAATTCTAATATTAAAAAATTTACATTAGATGGTATGAGTATGTGGGGTAAAGTAGTACATCTATATGACGGTGATACAGTTCATATTGTTTTCATTATTAATAATAATTATTCTAAATTTATATGTAGAATAGCTCATATTGATACGCCTGAAATGGCACCTAAAAATATAACTGATATGAATGAAAGAAACAAGGAGAAAGAAGCAGCTATCAGGGCTAGAAATTATTTATTTGAGCAAGTAACTGATATGAAAATAAAATCAGATGTATCAAAAAAAGATTTAGATATTTTATGCGAACAATCCCAAAAATTAATTTGGGTAAAATGTTTTGAATTTGATAAATATGGTAGATTATTAGTAGAATTATATCATAATGATAAATCAACAAAATCAATAAATATGGATATGATTGATAATAATTTTGCTCTTCCATATGAAGGGAAAACTAAAGAAACATTTGATTCTAATAATTTTTCTTAATTTAGTTATGATTAACATATAAATAAATAAATAAATATTATAATATTATAAATGAACAATACTTTAATCACAACAGCTATTAGTTATACAAATGGGTCTCCTCATATTGGTCATATGTATGAATCTATCTTAGGAGATTTTATCAAACATTTATATATTATAAGTGGAAAAAATACAAAATTATTAACTGGAACGGATGAACATGGGAAAAAAATTGAAGAATCTGCTATCAAAAATAATGTAACACCAAAACAACTTTGTGATAAATTCTCAGATGAATTTAAATCATTAAATAAACGTTTACATACAAAATATGACCATTTTATTAGAACAACAGATTTAGAACATATTAACCTTGTTCAAGAATCATTACATACTGTTAATAATAATAAGGATATTTATAAAGCAATTTACGAGGGTTGGTATAATACAAGAGAAGAATCATATATATCAGAACTTGAATATAAAAATACTAATGGAATGGATCCTGTAACATCAAAACCTTATGAGAAAGTTACAGAAGAAACATATTATTTTAAACTATCGCAATATCAAGGAAAATTACAAAAATATCTAAATGATTGTACTATACCCAGTTATTTACAACAAGAATTCTTAAAGAAAATAGAAGAACTTAAAGATATATCTATTAGTAGACAACATTTTAATTGGGGAGTACCTTTTCCTTTTGATACTAATCATATTGTATATGTATGGTTTGATGCACTTTTAAATTATGTTACAGGGAAAAATATATTATATAATACTGATACTGATATTGTACATATTATTGGAAAGGATATAGTATGGTTTCATGTTGTTATTTATCCTGCTATTTTGTATGCTCTTAATTATGATAAACTTGTTACTCCTAATGTTTTCGTTCATGGTCATATTATGGATAGTATGGGGAATAAGATGAGTAAGAGTGTAGGAAATGTTATTGATGTAAATTATATTTTAGATAAATATAATGTTGAAGCTATTAGATATTATTTGATTTCTAATACATCAGAATGTAATGATATTAATTTTTCAGAGGAACATATGGTAGCAATGTATAATAATGAATTAATGGCGGGATTTGGTAATTTATTTCAACGTCTATTCAAATTATTATTAGAATGTCAGGATGATATTAATAGTTTGTTAAAAGAACAAACTGATAAAATTAAAAATAATTATGATGAAATTAAAAATATATTAAATGAAGTTATACAAGAAAAAATAAATATTAAAAAATATATGAAAACATTAAATTGTATGATAGCAAATTTAAATAAAACTATTCAGGAGACGACTCCCTGGAAGAAAGAAGGTAATATGAAATATACTTTATTA
>Ga0214919_10001496_pt1 | contig 38122 bp, 34 predicted proteins | sample LL1503_MetaG_FD_177994 | JGI IMG/M metagenome (GOLD analysis project Ga0214919, IMG submission 177994) | Freshwater microbial communities from Lake Lanier, Atlanta, Georgia, United States - LL-1503 | ecosystem: Environmental > Aquatic > Freshwater > Lake | place: USA: Georgia | collected...
CGACTGGTGGATCCCCTTTACGCCGACCGAGAGCTCTGCCAGTGTCGTGTCGCCCGTGCGCTCGATCACACGGCTCGTGCGACACCAGGGCAGGAACTGCGGGTAGGCTTCGATATCCTCGACCAGCGCGTACATCCGGCCAGCGTCGTACCCGACCAGCGCCGAGCGGGAGATGGTGTTCATGCTGCTACAATCCCCGCCGCGCCGGACTCCTTCCTGCGCTCCCCCCCATGTCCATAGTCCAGAACCGGAAGGCGTTTCACGATTACTTCGTCGAGGAGCGCTTCGAGGCGGGGATCGTGCTCGAGGGTTGGGAAGTCAAGGCCATCCGCGCCGGACGTGCCCAGATCGCCGAGGCCTATGTCGTGGTCCGGGACGAAGCGCTGTGGCTGCTGGGCGCCCACATCAGCGCGTTGCCGACCGCATCCACCCACGTCAACCCGAACCCTACGCGCACCCGCAAGCTCCTGATGCATGCGTTGGAAATCCACAAGCTGGTCGGCAAAGTGGAGCAGCGTGGATACACCCTGATCCCGATCGACCTGCATTACAAGGCGGGGCACATCAAGCTCGAAATCGGTCTGGCCAAGGGGAAGGCGCATCATGACAAGCGTGCGGTCGAGCGGGACAAGGAGTGGCAACGGGACAAGCAAAGGCTGATCCGCGGCCGCTAGCCGCGCCCCCTTCAGCTCGCTGCCGGCGCCTGGCCGGCAAGCGATATCCACGTGGATACCACCGTATCCGGGTTCAGCGACAGGCTGCCTATGCCCTCGTCCATCAGCCAGCGGGCGAAATCCGGATGGTCCGAAGGCCCCTGCCCGCAAATGCCGACGTATTTGCCCTGCTTGTTGCAGGCACGGATCGCCAGCCGCAGCATCGCCAACACGGCCGGGTCACGCTCGTCGAACGAGCCCGCCACCAGCCCTGAATCGCGGTCCAGCCCCAGGGTCAACTGCGTAAGGTCGTTGGAACCGATGGAGAATCCGTCGAAATACTCGAGGAACTCGTCGGCCAGGATCGCGTTGGACGGCAGCTCGCACATCATGATGAGGCGCAGGCCGTTTTCGCCACGCTTGAGTCCGTTGGCGGCCAGCAGGTCCATGGTCTGCCGGCATTCGCCGAGCGTGCGCACGAAAGGCACCATGATCTCGACGTTGGTGAGGCCGAGCTCGTTGCGGACCTTGCGCATCGCTTCGCACTCGAGCTCGAAGCATTCGCGGAAATCCTTCGCGATATAGCGGGAAGCGCCGCGGAAGCCCAGCATGGGGTTCTCCTCGTCGGGCTCGTAGCGCTCGCCGCCGAGCAGCTTCTTGTATTCGTTCGACTTGAAATCGGACAGCCGGACGATCACCGGCTTGGGCCAGAAGGCCGCAGCGATGGTTGCCACGCCTTCCACGACCTTCTCGCGGAAAAAGGACTTCGGGTCGGCATACCCGCGGGCAGCTTCCTCAACGCGAGCCTTGAGGTCCGCCGGCAGGTTCGGATACTCGACGCATGCGCGCGGATGCACCCCGATGATGTTGTTGATGATGAATTCGAGTCGCGCAAGGCCGACGCCGGCGTTGGGGAGCTGCGAAAACTCGAACGCCAGCTGCGGGTTGCCTATGTTCATCGCGATCTTGACCGCGATTTCAGGCAACGCACCGCGCTCGATGGTCTGCACCTCGGTCGGCAGGATCCCGGCGTAAACGAATCCCGTGTCGCCTTCGGCGCAGGACACCGTGACCGGGGACGCGTCTTTCAGCACGCGGGTCGCATCCCCGCACCCGACGACCGCCGGGATGCCGAGTTCGCGGGCGATGATGGCGGCATGGCAGGTGCGACCGCCACGGTTGGTGACGATGGCGCTGGCCAGCTTCATGACCGGCTCCCAGTTCGGGTCGGTCATGTCGGTCACCAGCACGTCGCCCTTCCTGACGCTCGACATCATGGACGCATTGGCCACGATGCGTACCGGGCCACTGCCGATCTTCTGGCCGATGGCGCGGCCCGAGGCGAGCACCTCGCTGCGTGCCTTGAGCGAATAGCGCTCCTGCGAGTCGGAATGCTTACGTGACTTGACCGTCTCCGGACGGGCCTGCAGGACGTAGATCTTCCCGTCGATGCCGTCCTTGCCCCATTCGATGTCCATCGGGCGACCGTAGTGCTTCTCGATGGCGACGGCATGCCTCGCCAGTTCCAGCACATCCTCGTCCGACAGGGAAAACCGCTGCGCGTCCGCCGCGGGGACGTCGAGCGTGCGGACCGAGCGCCCCGCCGAATTGCTGTCCGCAAACACCATCTTGTGCAGCTTGGAGCCCAGGTTGCGACGTATAACCGCCGGATTACCGGCCGCCAGCATGGGTTTGTGGACGTAGAACTCGTCCGGGTTGACCGCCCCTTGGACGACCATTTCACCCAGCCCGAAGGACGAGGTGATGAAGACTACGTCGCGGAACCCAGATTCGGTATCCAGGGTGAACATGACCCCGGAAGCGCCCAGATCGCTGCGGACCATTTGCTGCACCGCAGCCGACAAGGCAACCACCCCGTGGTCGAACCCTTGGTGCACCCGATAGGAAATCGCCCGGTCGTTGTATAGGGAGGCAAAAACGTGCCGGATAGCCTCGAGGACATTCTCGACGCCATGGATGTTGAGGAAGGTTTCCTGCTGTCCCGCAAATGACGCATCGGGCAGGTCTTCCGCGGTCGCACTTGAACGGACGGCAAATGATATATCACCTGAGTATTCTTTCTCAAGCAATTGATAAAATGATCGAATATCTGATTCAATCGAAGCGGGAAAAGGAGTTGCCTCGATCCACCCACGGATCTCCTTGCCGCACTCCGCCAAGGCCACCACGTCGTCGCTATTGAGGCTGGCAAGGCGCTTTTCGATCCGGTCGTTCAGTCCCGTGGCGGAGAGGAATCCGCGGTAGGCCTCGGCAGTGGTCGCGAACCCGCCCGGCACCCGGATGCCAGCGCCGGAGAGGCCGCCGATCATCTCCCCCAGCGAGGCGTTCTTTCCCCCGACCTGTTCCAAGTCTGTCATGCGCAAATCGCGCAGCCATACGGCATTTTTGCTCACTGACATCGCGTTCCTTGGTTGCCCGCCGACAGCAAAGGTCATATTGTATCGGCTCAAGTATTGTTGCGCAGCACAAGACCTTCCACGGTGGATCCCCATGCCAGACAGGCGAGTCGTCCTTTTCGTGTCCGACGGAACCGGCATTACGGTCCAGATGCTCGGGCACAGCCTGCTGACGCAGTTCGAGGGCCTGGAGTTCAAGGAAATCACCCTGCCCTTCATCGACAGCCTGGAAAAGGCCGAATCCGAGTGCATGCCGCGCATCCGCGAGGCCCTTGCGGCGGGCAACGGCGCGCCCATTGTGTTCTCCACTCTGGTGAACCGGGAGGCGCGGGACGTGATCCGCCGTTCGGGGGCGCTCGTGTTCGACTTCTTCGAGACCTTCATCGACCCGCTCGAAGCGGGGCTCGGGATGAAGTCGAACCACACGATCGGACGTTCGCACAGTTCGGCTGACAAGCAGGACTACAAGAATCGCATCGAGGCGATCAACTTCTCCATGGCGCACGACGATGGCGCTTCGCACCGCGACCTGGCGGAGGCAGACGTGATCCTGGTCGGCGTTTCACGCAGCGGCAAGACGCCGACGAGCCTTTACCTTGCCATGCAGTTTGGCATCAAGGCCGCCAACTATCCCTTGATCCCGGAGGATTTCGAGCGCAAGTCGCTGCCCGAAGTCCTCAAGACCTATCGTTCGAAGCTCTATGGGCTGTCCATTGCGCCGGACCGGCTGAGCGAAATCCGCCAGGAGCGCCGGCCGGGTAGCGAATACGCGAGGCTTTCGAATTGCCGGTTCGAGGTGGACCAGGCCGAGGGCATGATGCGCCGGGAGGGGATCCACTGGATCAACTCCACGACCAAATCGATCGAGGAAATAGCGACGACTGTCCTACGGGACGTCAAGCTCGAGCGCCACGTCTACTGACTTGGCGCGCGCGCTCGTAGAAGCAGATGGCGGCACAGGCCGCCACGTTCAGGGATTCGACGCCTCCAGGCATGGGAACCGTGACCCGGCGTGTCGCTGCGATGGCAACGCTTGCGGATACCCCCGCCCCTTCGCTGCCGAACACCCATCCAATCCGTCCCTTTAGGTCCGTCGCATCGATCGGCGTTCCTTCACGGACATCGGTGCATACCGAATCGGCACCAAACCGCCTGACGCTGGAGGCCAGGTCGCTCGAGGCGGTGATGCGCAACTGGAAATGCGCCCCCATCCCCGCCCTGAGGACCTTGGGGGACCAGGGGTCGGCGCAGCCCAGACCAAAAACAGCGTCACAGATACCGAAAGCCGCCGCGCTGCGCAGGATCGTGCCGACGTTGCCGGCATCCTGAATGCCATCCATGAACACGCACCCGGCGCTCTCCGCAGGATCGAACTCCGTGGCGGGAATGGCGATTTCCGCGGCAATTCCGACAGGAGAGCCGGCATCCGAAATACGCTTGAACAATGCGTCCGCGAGGACAAACGGCGTGCCGCCCGCCCGCGCCATAAGCATGGTGACCTCCGGGTGGACAAGGGCGGACTCGGCGACGATCAGGCATGCCGGCATGCGGCCGGTTGCAGTATAGCTTTCGACCAAGTGCACGCCCTCGAGCAGCGCCATCCCCTGCTTACGCCGCTCGCGCGGGTCATCCGCCAAGCGAGCCCAGGCCTTGAGGCGCGCGTTCTCGCGCGAACGAATCACGCTCATCCGGCAATCTTCCGGACCGGGGCAAAGGTCCGCCTGTAGATCTCGCAGACCCCGTGCGCTCGCAGCGCCTCGATGTGCGCCACGGTCGGATAGCCCTTGTGGCGATCCAGCCCGTAGTGCGGAAACTGCGCGTGCAGGCGGAGCATCTCAGCATCGCGGACCGTTTTCGCGAGGATGGACGCAGCTGATATGCAGGGATGGAGCCTGTCGCCACCGACAAATGTGCGCACCGGGACATCCAGCTGCGGCGGGCGGTTGCCGTCGACCCAGGCTTCGTCGGGCGCAAGGGACAGCCCCGCAACGGCCCTTTGCATCGCGAGGAGCGTTGCCTGCAGGATGTTCAGGCGATCGATCTCCTCCACGGTGGCAAAGGCGACCGACCAGGCCAGGGCGCGCTCGCGTATCAATCCGGCAAGGATTTCACGGCGCCCCTCGGACAGCAATTTGGAGTCTTTCAGACCGTCGATGGGATGCGCAGGGTCAAGGATGACCGCGGCAGCGCTGACCGGGCCCGCGATCGGCCCGCGCCCAGCTTCATCTACGCCGCAGACGTTCATCCGCTTGCGTGAATCCGGCCGCGTGCCCTGGAGGCATCCATGACCGCAAGCACCGCCTCCGCCGCCTTGGTCGCGTTGTCCTGGCGCAGGGAATGATGAATTTCGATAAAGCGCTCCACCTGCCTGGCCTGCCTGGGGGTGTCGCCCATAAGGGCCAACAGTGCATTCGCGAGGGCTTCGGGCGTCGCTGCATCCTGGAGCAGTTCGTCCACCAGGAACTCGCCGGCAAGGACGTTCGGCAGCCCGACATACGGCAGGTACAGCATCCGGCGCATGATCTTCCAGGTCAGCGGCGACATCTTGTAGACGATGACCATCGGCGTCTTGAGGAGTGCGGTCTCGAGGGTTGCCGTGCCACTCGCGACGAGTGCAACGTCAGCAGCAGCGAGCGCTTCATGCGAATGCCCGAACATCAGCGTCAGCGGCAGCTCCAGCGCGTCGTTGCGGTGGATCGCAGCCTCGAAAAGGTCGCGCGTCGGGCGCGATGCGGTCGGGCAGACGAAGTGCACGTCCTTCACCTGCGCATGCAATCGCTTTGCCGCCAGAACGAAAACATCCGCCATGTAACGGAGTTCGGACTGCCGGCTGCCTGGCAGCAAGGCGACGATCTGCTTGCCTGAGGGAAGGCGCAATTGCTCGCGCGCCGCCGCCTTGTTTACTTCGAGGGGAATCGTATCGGCGGTGGGATGGCCAACGTAGGTTACCGGCACGCCCGCTTCGCGATAAATCTCGGTTTCGAACGGGAACAGCACCAGCATGTGCGACACGGACCGTGCAATGCGCTTCAGCCGCCAACGCCGCCAGGCCCAGATCGAGGGGCTGACGTAGTGGATTGTCGGGATGCCGGCCGACTTCAGCCGATGCTCGAGGTCGAGGTTGAAATCGGGTGCGTCGATGCCGATGAACAGGTCGGGGCGCTCCTCGAGCAACCTGGCGAGGAGTTCGCGCCGGATTCCCATGATCTCCCGATAGTGGCGGAGAACCTCGACGTATCCACGCACGGCAAGCTTTTCCATCGGGAACAGGGACTCGAAGCCTTGGTCGGCCATCCTTGGCCCGCCGATGCCGTGGAAGACCAGGCCGGGGCGCCGGTCGGAGAGGGCGCCGACGAGGTGTGCGCCCAGCAGGTCCCCGGAGGCCTCCCCCGCTACAGAGGCGATTCTTGCTTCGCTCATCGGACAATACCGCGTGTGGCAGAGCCGAGGAAATCAAGGAGCAAGGCCACCTCAGTACAGGCCTGAGCCTGGACGCGCAACTCGGCCTTGGCCTCTTCGAGGGACAGGCTGGAGCGGTACAGGGTCCGGTAAGCCTTCTTCAGCGCATTGATTGCTTCCGGCGTGAACCCGCGCCGGCGCAGGCCTTCGCTGTTGATGCTGTAGGGCTTCGCGGTATTCCCGGCGGCCGTCACATAGGGGGGCAGGTCCTGCTGCAGGAAGGTCCCCATGGCCGTGAAACTGTGTGCGCCGATCTTGACGAACTGGTGCACGAGCGTGGTTGCGCCGAGGATTGCCCAGTCGCCTACATGCACGTGCCCCGCCACCTGGCATGCGTTCGCGAAAATGGTGTGGCTGCCGATCTGGCAGTCGTGCGCAAAATGCACGTACGCCATGATCCAGTTGTCGTCGCCGACGCGGGTGACGCCGACATCCTGGGCGGTGCCGCGGTTGATCGTGACATATTCGCGGATCGTATTGCCGTCGCCGATCTCAACCGAGGTGGGCTCGTCGGCATATTTCTTGTCCTGCGGCGGTCCGCCAATGGACGCGAACTGGTAGATGCGGTTTGCCCGGCCGATCCGGGTGTGCCCCTCGAGGACGACGTGAGGCCCGATCCACGATCCCTCACCGATCTCCACGTGCTCCCCGATGATCGAAAACGCGCCGACCTCCACGCCGTGGGCGACCCGTGCGCCGGGATGGACGATGGCCGTCGGATGTATCGACATCGTCCCGGCCTTCAGGCGCCGGGGGCCTTGCGTACCGAGCACAGCATCTCGGCTTCGCAGACGATGCCCTGGTCGACGCGCGCAGTACACGCAAATTTCCAGACGCCGCGGACCCCTCTCTCCAGCGTCACCTCGATCTCGAGCTGGTCGCCAGGCACCACCGGCTTCTTGAATCTGGCCTTGTCAATACCGGCAAGGTAATAGACGGAATTGATGTCGGGCTTGTCCCCTTGGGTGCGAAATACAAGGATCCCGGCTGCCTGCGCCATTGCCTCGAGGATCAGCACCCCCGGCATGATGGGACGCCCCGGGAAGTGTCCCTGGAAGAAAGGCTCGTTTACCGTGACGTTCTTGAGCGCGAGGATGCGCTTGCCCAGTTCGATTGACCGGATCCGGTCGATCAGGAGGAAGGGAAACCTGTGCGGCAGGTGTTCCAGCACTTCCCCAATGTCCATTGCATCAGCCATCACCACTCTCCTTGTCTGACAGGCGCTTTTCCAACGCCTTGATTCGATCGGCAAGTTCCGCGAGATGCCGCACATGGGCGGTGTTCCTCGCCCACGCGGCGTTTTCGTCAAATGGGTACATGCCCGTATAGGTTCCCGCCTTGTGCAGCGTGCGCGAAATCACCGTGGCAGCGGAAATATGCGTGTTATCCGGGATGGACAGATGCCCGAGGATGACTGCAGCCGCCCCGATGGTGCAATTGCGACCGATGCGCGCGCTGCCTGCAACGGCAACGCATCCCGCCATTGCCGTGTGCGCGCCGACATGGCAGTTGTGGCCGATCTGGATCTGGTTGTCCAGCTTCACGCCGTCTTCGATCACAGTGTCGTCGATCGCGCCACGGTCAATGGTCGTGTTGGCCCCGATTTCCACGTCATCCCCGATGATGACCCGGCCAACCTGCGGGATCTTGACCCAGCGCCCGTTTTCAGCGGCGAGGCCGAAGCCGTCGGCGCCGATGACCGCCCCTGAATGCACGATTGCCCTGGCACCGATCCTGCACCCGGCCTGGACAACGACGGAAGCGTGCAAGACGCAGGCATCGCCAATCGTGGCACCTTCGCCCACATGGGTTCCAGCACCAATGATGGACTTATCGCCTATCGAAGCTCCTGCACCGATGACCACACAGGGCCCGATTTCGGCTGTGCGTGCGATGGAGGCATCGGGCGCCACAACTGCGCTAGGGTGCACGCCAGGTACGGCAACCCTGTCCGGGTTGAGCAGCCTTGAGAGATGCGCAAAGTAAGCGTACGGGTTGTCGGTGACGATGCACGGCAGCGCCGTGAGCCCCTCCGCCGCCGCCGACAGGACCACTGCCGCTGCCTTCGTCTGCGCGAGTTTCGCCTTGAACCGTGGGTTGGAGTAGAAAGTGATCGCGTCGGGCCCTGCGTTCTCCAGGGAACTCACTCGAGCGACCATCACGTCGGAATTTCCGGAAACGCGGCCGCCCAGCCTGCTCACGATATCCGCAAGCGAAATGGAACCTGCGGGCCTGCCGGGATCCACGCGCATGTCGTCGCGCCGCGATCAGCGCGCGGGAGGCTTGCCTTCGAGCGTCTTGATCACCTTGTCGGTGATGTCGATGCGCGGGTTCGCGAAGACCGCATCCTGGAAGATGATGTCGTATTTCTCCGCTTCGGCAATCTGGCGGATCACGCGGTTTGCCTGCTCCACCACCTGCGCCAGTTCTTCGTTGCGCCGAGAATTCAGGTCTTCGCGGAATTCACGTTGCTTGCGCTGGAACTCGCGGTTGATGTCCGCAAATTCCCTTTCCTTGTTGCGGCGTTGGGTTTCCGACATGGTCACGCTGTTCTTCTCAAGCTCGTCCTGCATCTTCTTGAGCTGGTCGGCCATCTTGGACAGTTCCTGGTCACGCTTGGCGAATTCGGCTTCAATCTTTTTCTGGGCCCGCTGCGCCGGCACAGCATCACGCAAAATGCGCTCGGTGTTGACGAAACCGATGCGCCCTTCAGCCTGAGCCAGGGCCGATCCAGCGAAAATGCCACCCGCAGCGGCCAGCAGGGCAAGGGGAAAAAAGAGGGAAGAACGCAACATATTCAATATGATCCGTCAGAATCCGGTGCCAAAGGTGAATTGTAACCTCTGGACACGGTCCGTGGCGGTGTTGTTCAGCGGCTGGGCAAGGGACAGCTTGAGCGGGCCGAACGGGGAGTTCCAGGCCAGCGCAATACCCGTGGAATACCTGAGGTCGCCCATGGCGATCTTCTGGTCTGAACCGAAGACCTGGCCGCCATCCAGGAACACTGCCAACCGCAGCGACTTGTCCTGCGCCGCCCCGGGCACCGGGAACAGGAGTTCGGCCTGCCCGGTGACGGTCCGGTTTCCACCCAGCACGTTGCCCAAAGCGTCCTGCGGACCAAGGGAGGAATAGTTGTAGCCACGCACAGAACCCGGACCGCCAGCGTAGTAACTCTTGAAGAAAGGCAGCGGACGGCTGCCAAGGCCGTTGGCGTAGCCCACGTTCCCGTTCAGGAACAACGTGAAGGTGCGGCTGAGGGGGCGAAAATACTGGTGCTGGTAACCGGCCTTGTAATACTCCAGGTTCCCGACGCCGACCTCACCCGTCAGCCGCTGGAAACTCCCGGAGCGCGGCAGGATGAGGCTGTCGCGCGAGTCGCGCGCCCAGCCGGCCGTGCCGGCCATGTAGGTGTAGACGTTGCCGAACTGGTTCACGAAGGTGATGTAGTTGGCCGGACTGGTCGAGAAGGTGTCGAGGCGCACATGCTCCGTGTTGAGGCCGAAACTGATCGAGTCACGCTCCGCAAGCGGGTACCCCCATCGAACGCCGCCGCCGACCGTCTTGGTCTTGTACGGTCCGATGGAGAGCGCTGAAGCATCCACATCTCGCTTGTAGAGGTCAAAGCCGCGGCTTACGCCGTCAACTGTGTAATAGGGGTCAGTGTATGAAATCGAATAGGTGCGGTTGATCTTGCCACTCGATATCTGCGTGGTCAGGAATTTGCCGCTGCCAAAGACGTTGGCCTGCGAGATCGATCCTGAGACGATCACCTTTTCCACCGTGGAGAAGCCGGCGCCGACCAGCAGCGCCCCGGTCGGCTTTTCCTCGACAGTGAAATTCACGTCCACCTGGTCGGCCAACCCTGCCACCGGGGCCGTTTCCACGTTCACGTCCTTGAAGTAGGTCGTGCGGTCAACGCGCTGCCTGGAAAGCTGGATCTTGGAGGCGTCGTAGTAGCCGCCCTCAAGCTGTCGCATCTCCCGCCGGACGACTTCGTCGCGGGTTTTGGTGTTTCCCGCGATGTTGATGCGGCGCACGTAGACCCGCCGGCCCGGGTCCAGGAAGATGGTGAAGGCAACTTGGCGCTTTTCCTTGTCGACCTGGGGAACGGCATTGGCGTTGGCAAAGGCATAGCCTTCGTTCCCCAGCCTGTCTGAAATCGCCTTGGTCGACTGCGTAAGCTTGTCGCGGGCGAATACATCCCCCGTCTTCAGTTGGATGAGCTTCGCCAACTCTTCCTCGGGAAGCATGAGCTGGCCAGCCAGCTTGACCTCGGAGACGGTGTATTTCTCCCCTTCGGTCACGTTTACCGTGATGTAGATGTCCTTCTTGTCCGGGGTGATGGACACCTGGGTCGAGTCAACGTTGAAATCCAGGAAGCCCCGGTTCTGGTAGAAGGAGCGCAGCGACTCCAGGTCACCGGCGAGCTTCTGGCGGGAATACTGATCGTGCTTTGTGTACCAGGTGATCCATCCCGGCGTACGGAGCACGAACTCGTCCAGCAGGTCCTTCTCGCTGAACGCCGAGGCACCGACGATGTTGATGCCCTTGATCTTGGAGACATCGCCTTCCTTGACGGTGAAGTTGATCCCCACCCGATTCCGCTCGAGCGGCGTAACGGTAGTCTGCACGTCCACGCCGTACAGACCGCGTGCAAGGTACTGGCGCTTGAGCTCCTGCTCGGCTTGATCCAGCAGCGCGCGGTCGAAAATACGCGACTCGGCAAGGCCGAGTTCACGGAAGCTGCGGCGCAACCCCCCGGTTTCGAATTCCTTGATACCGGAGAAATCGATCTGGGCAATGGCAGGACGCTCCTCCGCCAACACCACAAGCACCCCGTTTTCGACCTCCAGCCGCACATCGCGGAAGAACCCGGTGGCGAACAGCGCGCGGATCGCCTGCTGCGCCTTTTCCTCGGTCATGGTTTCGCCGACCTTGATCGGCAGGTAGCTGAAGACTGTCCCGGGCTCGGTACGCTGCAGCCCCTCCACCCTGATGTCCTTGACCGTGAATGGGTCGAAGGCGAACGCCTTGCAGCACAGGAAGAGGCCAAGGAGGCCTGCAGCAAAGGCAAAAGCGAAGGGCTGGCGATTCATTCAGATGGAAAATAAACGATTGAGGTCGTTGTAAAAGGCAAAGGCCATCATAACAAGCAGGAGCGTGAGACCGACGCGCTGACCGAGCTCCATGGTGCGCTCGGAAACCGGGCTACCCTTCAGTATCTCCAGGCAATAGTACATCAAGTGTCCGCCGTCCAGCATTGGGATCGGGAGCAGGTTCAGCACCCCGAGGCTGATACTGATCAGCGAGAGGAAGGTGACATAGGACAACCATCCCAATTGGGCCGATTGGCCCGCATAGTCGGCGATGGTGACCGGCCCCGACAAGTGCTTCCATGACACTTCCCCGATGAGCATCTTGCCCAGCATCTTCAGGCTGAACAGGGAGATGTCCCAGGTCTTCTCGATGCTGCGGCCTACGCTTTCGAAGAGGCCGTAACTCACGCGCACGAACACCTGGTCGGCATGCTCAGCCGGCACGTCAGGTGCCACGCCTATCCTGCCGATGCGTTCGCTATTCACCGAGGCCGCCTCCGGAACCACGCTCACGGTGAACCTCCGGCCCGCGCGGTCGATGCCAAGGACGGCCTCGCGGCCGGGCCGGGCACGAATGTACTGGACAAGCGACTCCCAGGACGCGATCGCCTCCCCGTCCGCCGACTCAACCCGGTCCCCCGGCGCGAGTCCTGCGGTCTCGGCCACGCTCCCGGGCAGCACTTTGCCGAGGACTGGCGGCAATTTTGGCCGAAACAACCGGAACCCCAGGCGCTCAAGCAGGTCACTTTCGACCTCGTCGCCACCCAGTCCACCCAGATCCACTTTGAGGACTGCGATCTGCTGCCTGGCGTCGAGCACTTCGACTGCAAGGGCCTGTTTCTGCAGTGCCCCCTTGAGCATTCGCCAGCGGAACTCCTGCCAAGTCGGGATTGCATGACCGTCAATGCTGCGCACGGTATCACCGGCATGGAATCCCGCCGCTTTCGCGATACTCCCGGCACCAGGTTCCGCAATCACCGGGCGTGCCTCCGGCAATCCGTACATAAACAAGCCGGAATAGACGGCAATGGCAAACAGGAAGTTGAACAGCGGCCCGGCTACCACGATCGCAATGCGCTTCCATACGGTCTGGCGGTTGAAGGCGCGTCCCGCTTCGGCCGCATCTACCGGCCCCTCCCGCTCGTCCAGCATCTTTACGTAGCCCCCGAATGGAATCACGGAGAGCACCCATTCCGTCCTGTCTGCGCCACGGCGGACGAGGAGCAGCGGCTTGCCAAACCCGACCGAAAAACGCAGCACCTTGACGCCACACGCGCGGGCAACGATGTAGTGTCCGTATTCGTGGACAACGATCAGGATCCCGAGCGCGACCACGAACGCACCAACAGTCTGGAGCAGCATCATGCCGCTCGTCCTTCGCGCGCAAGCACCATCCCAGACGCAAAGTCCCGCGCCTTGCGATCTGCCTCCAGCACGGCTTCGAGTGAATCAGCCTCGGAAGCGCTGACCCTGCAGAGGGCTTCTTCAATCACCTTGGCGATCGAGGTAAACCCCAGGCGCCCATTGAGGAAGGCCTCCACTGCGATTTCGTTTGCAGCATTCAGGATGGCGGAGGCCGTGCCGCCGGCGTGCAGGGCCGAATAGGCCAGCCTGAGGCACGGGAATCGCCCCATGTCCGGCGGCTCAAAGGTGAGTTGGCCGATCGCCGCCAGGTCCAGCGGCTTTACCCCTGAAGCCATGCGGCGCGGATAGGCAAGCGCGTGGGCGATCGGCACCCGCATGTCCGGATTTGAAAGCTGTGCGAGTACCGACCCGTCCACGTAATCCACGAGGGAGTGGATGATGCTCTGCGGATGGATCACCACTTCGATGCGCTCCGGCTCGACATCGAACAGCCAACGCGCCTCGATGACTTCCAGCCCCTTGTTCATCATGGTCGCCGAATCCACCGAGATCTTTCGCCCCATTGACCAGTTCGGGTGGGCGCATGCCTCGTCTGGCGTGACCGTTTCCAGTCGTTCAGGGCTGGCCGTGCGGAAAGGCCCTCCGGAGGCGGTGAGAAGGATCCGCCGGACTTCCGCCATCGACACCCGCCCCTGGCCATCTGACGGCAGGCACTGGAACAGCGCGTTGTGCTCACTGTCGATCGGCAGCAGGACGGCCGAGGCAGTACGCACTGCCCGCATGAACAAGGGGCCTGCCATGACAAGCGCCTCCTTGTTTGCCAGCAGCACTTGTTTTCCGAGGCTGGCCGCCCGGATCGTCGGGGCGAGTCCGGCCGCCCCGACGATGGCCGCCATGACCGTGTCACAGCCTTCGACAGCCTGAAGGAGGCCCGCCTCGCCAAAGAGGAGTTCGGTCCGGCAGCCAGCCTCACGCAGGCGACGGCGCAACTCCGGATCCTCCCGGGTTCCTGAAAGGACGGCAATGCTGGGCTCATGCAACTGGCAGAGTCGCAGCAATTCGTCGGATGACTTGTGGGCAGTCAGTGCGTGAAGGCTGTATTCGCCGGGGTGCTGACCAACCACGTCGAGCGTACTGCGACCCACCGAGCCGGTAGCACCCAGTATCGTCAGCGACCGGCGGCGAGCCTTGAGCTCGGTCATCACCATGAAATCTTCATTCCGACTGCGCCGATCAAGAGTGCAACGGGGAGCGTCGAAGTAATGCTGTCGATGCGGTCGAGCACGCCACCATGGCCTGGGAGAAGTGTGCCGCTGTCCTTCACCTTTGCCTGCCGTTTTATCAGTGACTCAAACAGGTCGCCTACCACGCTGACCGCGCACAGAAGCAGCGCGATCCCAAGGTAGGCGGGCCAGGAAGCACCCCGCACCGCAGCCCCCAGGGAAGGGGAAGCTTCAGCGCAAATCATAGCGTAGATCATGGTACCTGCAACCGCACCGGCTACGCCCTCCCAGGTCTTGCCCGGACTGATCGCGGGTGCCAGTTTATGCTTGCCGAATGCGCGGCCCGCAAAGTAAGCAGCACTGTCCGCAATCCAGATGAATGCCAGCAGCATCAGCAAGGCCGCGGGACCTACGAAATGCAGGCTGACCATGGACAGCCCTGCCGGCACGACGACAATTGTCCCCACCACCAGTGCGAGCGGTTTCGAGCGCAACTGGGCTCCACTGAGCAACCACGCTGGCACGGCCAGGATCCAAAAAAGTGACGCGAGCGCAAAGACGAACACCAGACCCGGATGCGCGGGGTCTATGACCTGCCCCCCCCAAACCACGATGGCAAAGACAGCCGCACAGGCAAAGGCGTATGCATAGCCCACTCGATTGCTGGTTTTGGCGAGCGCGGCCCACTCATAGGCGCCGGTTGCGACAACCGCCCCGACCGGAACGGCAAACCATCCGGTAGGAAGCAGAAACAAGGCGAGGAGGAACACCAGCAGTAGCACCACAGCGGTGACGACTCGCTCCTTAAGCATTCACACTCGTGCGCCGTCGTGGGTCTGGGTCGGGGGCGACTGCCCGCCCTCCCCCTGCCTCTAGCTGTTCGCTTGTGCGGCCGAACCGGCGCTCCCGTCCGCGATACCAGGCAATCGCCTCGTCGAGCAACGCCGCATCAAAGTCCGGCCACAAGGCATCGGTAAAGTACAGCTCCGCGTAAGCCAGCTGCCAGAGCAGGAAATTGCTTATGCGGCGCTCCCCTCCGGTGCGGATGAACAAATCCGGCTCCGGCGCAAAGTTCATCGAAAGGTAGGGGGCGAGATCGGTCTCCGCGATCGGCTGACCCGCGATCTCCGGCCTTTCCTTGACCATCCGGCTTAGAGCCTGCAACACATCCCAGCGTCCGCCATAGTTGGCAGCGATTGTCAGGGTGAGCTTGGTATTGGCCGCCGTCATCGCCTCGGCCTCAACGATCAGCGACTGGATTCTGGCGTCAAAGCGATTCAGGTCCCCGATGACCCGCAACCGGATGCCGTTGCGATGCATCTTCGCCACTTCCTTCGTGAGCGCCCCGGTGAACAGCTCCATGAGCAGCGCGACCTCCTCGGCAGGACGCCGCCAGTTCTCGGAACTGAACGCAAACAGGGTCAGGTACTCGATGCCGCGGTCCACGCAGCACTTGATCGTTGTCCGCACTGCCGCCACTCCGCGCTGGTGCCCTGCGAACCGGGGCAGGTGACGCTGCTTCGCCCAGCGTCCATTGCCATCCATGATGATCGCAACATGGCGCGGGATGTCTGGCGCATCCGGAACAGCCAGGGTCGAACTCTTTTGCATTGAGGCTGCCTGACGCTCAGACCGCGAGCAGCTCGGCTTCCTTTTGCTGGAGCATCATGTCGATTTCGGCCACGTGCCTGTCGGTCAGTTTCTGGATATCGTCCTGGGCTCGACGCTCATCGTCCTCGGAGATCTCCTTGTCCTTAAGGGCCTCCTTGAGGTGGTGATTCGCATCCCGCCTGAGATTGCGAACGGCGACCCTCGTATTTTCCGCTTCGCCACGCACCACCTTGACCAGTTCCTTGCGCCTCTCAGTGGTCAGCGCAGGCATCGGGACCCGGATCGTGTCGCCCATCGTGGCCGGATTCAATCCAAGATCTGAATCACGGATTGCCTTCTCGATAGCCCCGACCATCTTCTTCTCCCACGGCGTGATCCCGATCGTGCGTGCATCCAGCAACGAGACGCTGGCAACGCCGGTGAGCGGCGTTTCTGTCCCGTAGTAGTCCACGGTCACATGGTCGAGCAGACCGGTATGTGCCCGCCCGGTCCGCACCTTCCCCAGGTCATTCTTGAGCGCCTCGAGACTCTTCTTCATCTTGGTCTCGGTGTTCTTTTTCAACTCAGCGATCATTGGATCCCCTTTATCGCGTCATTCTCAAATATGTACCAGCGTGCCTTCGTCTTCGCCCGCCACCACGCGCTGCAACGCACCGCGCTTGAAGATGCTGAACACGTTGATGGGCAGCTTCTGGTCCCTGCACAGCGTGAGCGCCGTGGCATCCATGACCTTCAGGTTCTGCTGGATGGCGTCGTCGAAGCTGATCCGGTCATACTTTCTCGCCGCCGGATCCTTGCGCGGATCCGCGGTATACACTCCATCCACCTTGGTCGCCTTCAGGACGATTTCCGCTCCCATTTCGCTTCCGCGCAGGGCCGCCGCGGTATCGGTCGTGAAGAACGGGTTGCCCGTGCCGGCCGCGAAGATGACGATCTTACCTTCCTCGAGGTAGCGGATCGCCTTGCCGCGAATGTAGGGCTCAACGACCTGCTCGATATTCAACGCTGACTGCACGCGGCTGGCAATCCCCGCGTGGCGCATGGCGTCCTGCAACGCCAGTGCGTTCATTACAGTGGCGAGCATCCCCATGTAATCGGCCGTCGCGCGGTCCATCCCTGCGGCGCCGGGTGCAACGCCACGGAAGATATTGCCTCCGCCGATGACGGCGCCGATCTCCACGCCCATCCGCACCACCGTCGCAATTTCCGCGACGATGGCCTCGATGGTCTGCCGGTTGATGCCATACGCATCGTCTCCCATGAGCGCTTCGCCCGAGAGCTTCAGCATGATGCGTTTGTATTTTGGCGTCACAGCAGCGTCCCGCATCTCTCAGCGTGCCATGCTGGCCACTTCGGCCGCAAAGTCCGCACTCTTCTTCTCGATACCTTCGCCGACCACGAAGAAAGCGTACCCATGCAGCGTTGCCTTGCGGCCCGCGAGCATCTTCTCCACCGTCTGCTTGTCGTCCTTCACGAAGGGTTGGCCAAGCAGGGAGATCTCGGCCAGGTACTTGTTGATACCTCCCTCGATCATCTTGGCGATGATTTCCGCGGGCTTGCCGGACTCCGCCGCGCGCGCCTTGAGGATTTCACGCTCCTTTTCGGTGGCATCGGCGGGAACGTCATCCTTTTTCATGTAGCGGGGCTTGGAGAATGCAATGTGCATTGCGACGTCCTTGCCGGCATCCACAGGCCCCTCGAAGTCGACGAGCACGCCGATTTTCGCACCGTGCAGGTACTGGGTGAGCCCGCCCTTGGCTGCAATGCGCTGAAAGCGGCGCACGGAGATGTTCTCGCCGATCTTCTGCACAAGCGCCTGCCGACGCGCCTCGACAGTCGTCCCATCCATGGAGAGTTCCGACAACGCTGCCGGATCGGCTGGGATGTGCGATGCAACCAGTTCCGCGAGACCGTTCGCGAAAGTCAGAAAATCGTCGTTCCTCGCGACAAAGTCTGTTTCGCAGTTGACCTCGACCAACGCGCCGAGTTTCCCGTCGGCGGAGATATAGACGCCGATCACACCCTCTGCGGCAACCCTGCCGGCCGCCTTGCTGGCCTTGGCACCGCTGCGAATGCGCAGGAACTCTTCCGCCTTGCCGATATTGCCGTCGGACTCCTGCAGCGCCTTTTTGCATTCCATCATTCCCAAGCCGGTCATTTCGCGCAGTTCCTTGACCAGCGCCGCCGTCACTTCTGCCATTGCCTTGCTCCCGCCAATTTTCTACTCGGATTCAAAAAAGGGGCCGCCGGCCCCTTTTTCACGTTCGCTCGCCGTGAAGCCTCAGGCACCGGCTTCCTCGTTCACTTCCACGAATTCGTCACGCGTTTCCGCGATGACGCGCTCGATCGACTGGGTGCGACCTTCCAGCACCGCGTCGGCAACGCCGCGTGCGTACAACCGGATGGCGCGGCTGGAATCGTCGTTGCCGGGAATCACGTAATCGACGCCTTCCGGCGAATGGTTCGTGTCCACCACGGCAACGACCGGAATCCCGAGCTTGTTCGCTTCCGTGATGGCACCCTTGTGGTAGCCCACGTCGATGATGAACAGGGCGTCCGGGAGGCTGGCCAGGTCCTTGATGCCGCCCAGGCTGCGCTGGAGTTTTTCCATCTCACGCTGCATGCCAAGGGCCTCTTTCTTCGCGATCCGCTCAAAGGAACCGTCCTGGGACATCTGCTCCATGTCCTTAAGTCGCTTGATCGACAGCTTGACGGTCTTGAAGTTGGTCAGCATGCCGCCGAGCCAGCGATGGTCAACGAAAGGCGAAGTACAGCGCTGCGCCTCTTCGTGCACGATCTCGCGCGCCTGGCGCTTGGTCCCGACGAACATGAGGTTTCCCTTGTTCGCGGAAAGCTGCTTGATGAACTTGAGCGCCCCTTGGTACATGACCAGGGTCTTCTCGAGGTTGATGATGTGGATCTTGTTGCGATGGCCGAAGATGTACTGCTCCATCTTCGGGTTCCAGTAGCGGGTCTGGTGCCCGAAATGGACGCCCGCCTCAAGCATTTCGTGCATGGTCACTGACATGGATACTTCCTAGTTTAGGGTTGATCACTGCCGCCTGTGCGCTGCGCAACCCGACCGCGCTACTGCGGCGGCGGGGCACCCTAATACGACAGGCGGGAAATTTGGCGCCATGCATTCGAACCCGTCGAAACGCTCTCCTGCCCGACCGATCCGGCAACATGAAGTAGCCAGCCCAAAATTCTAGCATAATCAGTGCTCAAGACTCAATGCGCATTGCCTCCGGCGCGTGATTCCCGTATCCTCGCCCCCTTTCCGGATAGCAGCTGGCGAGACCAAGCCCATGGCCGTAACGTTCAAGACCCCAGAAGAAGTGGAAAATATGCGGGTCGCGGGGCGCCTTGCCTCCGAAGTCCTTGATTACATTACCCCGTTTGTAAAACCAGGGGTGACCACCGGGCGCCTGAATGACCTCTGCCACACCTTCATGGTGAATGAGCAAGGCACCATCCCCGCGCCCTTGAACTATTGCCCGCCTGGCTACAAGCCGTTTCCGAAATCGATCTGCACCTCGGTCAACCACCAGGTCTGTCATGGGATCCCCGGGGACCGCGTATTGAAGGTCACGGACGTGGTGAACATCGACGTGACGGTGATCAAGGACGGGTTCCACGGCGACTCGAGCAGGATGTATTACGTCGGCGAACCCAGCATCCAGGCTCGCCGCCTGTGCGAGGTGACCTACGAGTGCATGTGGATAGGCATCGCCAACGTTCGTCCGGGTGCCCGCTTGGGTGACGTGGGCGCCGCGATCCAATCCCACGCCGAGAAGCATGGCTACTCCGTCGTCCGGGAGTTCTGCGGGCACGGAATCGGCAGGAAATTTCACGAAGATCCACAGATCCTCCATTACGGGAAGCCCGGCACAGGAATGCAGCTGGAGGCAGGCATGACCTTTACGGTTGAGCCGATGATCAATGCAGGCAAGCCGGCAATCCGGGAACTTGCCGACGGCTGGACCATCGTGACCAAGGACCACAGCCTGTCGGCCCAGTGGGAGCACACCATCCTCGTAACGGACTCGGGATACGAGGTCCTGACCGTTTCGGCCGACACCCCACCGCCCCCGCCAGCCATCACCTGAGCCGTGCCAGCCGCGCGCAAGTCGACAGCCGTGGCGGCCGACAAGGTTCGCTCAGCCCTGCAAGCCGGGCGCAAGGACCTGCGCACCGAGTTCCTGGCGACGCCACGACCCTACCGGCTCCTGCACGGGCACGCGCGGCTTATCGACCGGACGCTGACAGCGCTCTGGAAAAACGCAGGCATGCCGGCACAAGCCGCGCTGGTGGCCGTCGGCGGTTACGGGCGCGGAGAACTGTTCCCGTACTCGGACATCGACATCCTGCTGCTGCTGGGATGCGAACCCGACGCAAGCACGCGCGACAAGCTCGAAACGCTCATCGGGTTGTTCTGGGACGTGGGGCTTGAAGTCGGGCACAGCGTTCGCACCATCGAGGCGTGCGTCGAGGCGTCCCGTAACGACATCACGGTTCAGACGACGCTGCTGGAAGCGCGCCGGATCTGCGGAAACCGCTCACTGTATGAACGGCTTGGCGCCACGATGCAGGCCGCACTGGACACACCGGCCTTCTTCGAGGCGAAGCGACTCGAGCAGGAGCATCGCCATGCCCGGCACCAGGACACGCCTTACGCGCTTGAACCCAACCTCAAGGAGGCGCCCGGCGGCCTGCGCGACCTGCAGACAATCCAGTGGATCGCCGGAGCAAGCGGCATCGGGCGGCGCTGGCGGGACCTCGAATCGCACGCTCTCATTACTCGCTCCGAAGAGCTCGAGCTCGCCCGGAACGAACTCCTCCTGAAGACGCTGCGGATACGGCTCCATTACCTCGCCGGGCGCCGGGAAGACAGGATCGTATTCGATTACCAAACGGCGCTTGCCGGGCAGATGAACTGCACCGCCACAGGGACTCGCCGGGCGAGCGAAGCCCTGATGCAGCGCTACTTCAGGGCCGCCAAGGCGATCACCCAGCTCAATACCATCCTTTTGCAGAACCTCGGCGCCCGGCTGAGGCCGAAGCCGGCCTTGAAGCCCCGCGAACTCAGCGAGCGGTTCCAGGCGCACGGCGAACTCCTCGAAGCCCGCAGGGAGGACGTCTTCGAGACCGAACCGGCTGCGATCCTTGAGAGCTTCCTCCTGATGCAGCAGCACCAGGAGCTTCGCGGGATGACCGCGCCCACGCTGCGCGCCCTCTGGCGAGCGCGCTACAGAATTGATGCGGCCTACAGGCGCAACCCGCTGCACAAGCTCTTGTTCCTGCAGATCCTCCAGCAGCCTAGGGGGATCGTGCACGAGTTCAGGCGGATGAACCAGTACGGCATCCTTGGCCGCTACCTCCCGGAGTTCGGTCGCATCGTGGGTCAGATGCAGCATGACCTTTTCCACGTCTACACGGTCGACCAGCACATCCTGATGGTCCTGCGAAACCTCAGGCGGTTCACCATGCCCGAGCTGGCCCATGAGTACCCTCTCGCCAGCCAGCTGATGAGCGGGTTCGAGCGCCAGTGGCTGCTCTACGTCGCCGCGCTGTACCACGACATCGCGAAAGGGCGCGGCGGCGACCACTCGGTGCTCGGCGCCGCGGATGTCCGGCGATTTGGTCGCAGCCACGGGCTTGCGCCTGAGGACGTGGAACTCGTGGTGTTCCTCGTCGAGCACCACCTTACGATGTCGGCAGTAGCCCAGAAGCAGGACATCTCCGATCCAGACGTCGTGAAAGCCTTTGCCGCCACCGCCGGTACCGAGCGTCGCCTGGTCGCGCTCTACCTGTTTACCGTCGCCGACGTCCGCGGCACCAGCCCGAAAGTATGGAACGCGTGGAAAGCCAAGCTTCTCGAGGATCTGTTCCGCTCGGCCCGAAGGCTGATCGCAGGAGGCGTGTTCGAGCTCGATTCAGCGGTGGCGGACACCCAGGCCGAGGCCCTGCGGCTTCTGCGCCTCTACGCGCTGTCGGACACCGTCAAGGACAAGCTTTGGGCGCAGTTGGATACCGGCTACTTCCTTCGCCACGACGCACAGGAAGTCGCATGGCAGACCCGCAACCTCCATTACCGGGTTGATTCGGGCAAGCCGGTGGTCCGCGCCCGGTTGTCCAGCTTCGGCGAGGGCCTGCAGGTAATGATCTACAGCCCCGACCGCAAGGAGCTCTTTGCCAGGATCTGCGGCTATTTCGAACGCGCCAACTTCAACATCGTCGAAGCCAAGATCCACACCACGCGGCATGGATACGCGCTCGATACGTTCCTGATCATGGGCCGCGGCAAGGCCGCCCACTATCGCGACATGATCAGCCTGATCGAATCCGAGCTCGCCCTGGAACTCGGCTCCGACACGCCGCTGGCGCCTCCGGCGCGAGGCCGCATCTCACGCCGCGTCAGGCATTTCCCCGTCACGCCTGCGGTCGATTTTCGCCCGGACGAACGAGGCACCCTGTACGTGCTGTCGCTGGTGGCCAGCGATCGCCCCGGACTCCTTTACGGGATCGCCCGCGTGCTCGCGCGCTACAACGTCAACCTGCGCAGCGCAAAAATCAACACCTTGGGCGATCGCGCCGAGGACGTATTCCTGGTGACAGGCGAGTCCCTGTCCAACCAGCGGGTGGTGCTGATGCTCGAGCAGGACCTGCTCGAAGAATTGCACGTCTGACCCCGGGCAGTCAGTCGTCGGCAAGGTCCTCGCCGGGGAACAGCGCCTCGATGAAACCGAAGCGGGTGAAGTCCTTCACGCGCATGGGGTAGAGGATTCCATCCAGGTGGTCGCATTCGTGCTGGACAACCCGCGCATGGAATCCCTCGGCCTCCCTTTCGATGCGCGCACCGTGAGCGTCGAACCCGCTGTACCTGAGGCGCGAATAGCGCGGCACGACGCCGCGCAAGCCAGGTACCGAGAGGCATCCCTCCCAGCCTTCCTCCATGTCCTGTGAGAGCGGCTCGATCACTGGATTGATCAGGACAGTGTAGGGAACATCCTCCGCATCCGGATACCGGGGATTGCCCTTCACGCCGAATACGACGACGCGGAGGCTGACCCCGATCTGCGGCGCAGCCAAGCCGGCACCGCTGAGATTCTCCATCGTGTCGTGCATGTCCAAAAGGAGGCTCTTGAGCTCCTTGGTATCGAACTTCTCCACCGGCCTTGCCCTGGCCAGCAGCCGCGCGTCCCCCATCTTCAGGACTTCGCGAATCATGACGCCACCACCAGTTTTTCGATGATCCTTCGCACTTTGCCCATGGCCTCTCCGAGCACTGCCTCGATCTTGCTCATCGACACGCCGTGAGCGCTGTCGCCGCGGCCGGCAGCGTAATTCGCCACGACGGCGATCGTTGCGTAGTCCAGGTCAAGTTCACGCGCCAGCGCCGCCTCCGGCATTGCCGTCATACCGACCAGGTCCGCACCGTCCTTGTCCAACCGGTTGATCTCGGCGGCCGTCTCCAGCCGCGGCCCCTGGGTGACCGCGTAGACCCCACCGTCATGCACGGGCTCGCCTGCGCTCGTAGCTGCCGCAAGAATCCGGGCACGCAGCGTCGCGGAATAGGGTTCCGTAAAATCGATGTGAGTAACGCTTGCGCCTGGTCCCTCGAAAAATGTCGATCGCCGTCCCCAGGTGTAGTCAATGATCTGGTCCGGCAGAACGACCGCACCCGGGCCGTGCTCCGGCCTGATGGAGCCGACTGAGGCGACAGAAACCACCACTGAAACCTTCTGCTCCTTGAGTGCCCAGAGATTGGCGCAGTAATTCACTTCATGAGGCGCAATCGTGTGCCCATGCCCGTGCCTCGCAAGGAACACGACCGGGTGCCCTCCAATGTGCCCGAATGTCAGCGGGCCCGACGGCTCTCCATAGGGCGTCCGTACCACCTGGCGATGGGAGACTTCGAGATTCGCCAGTCCCGACAATCCACTGCCACCGATGATTGCAAGCATGATCAGTCTTCCTTGAGTGCGTAGACTTCCGGCAGGTTGCGCCAGTACCCGCGGGCATCCATCCCGCAGCCGAATACAAACCGGTCCGGGAGTGTGAGCCCGACGAAATCCGCCACGATCGGCTTGGGCGATGCCAGCTTCTTTTCGGTGAGAACCGCGCACATGAATTTATCGGCTCCCATGTCGATCACGCGATCGCGAATTGCAGCCATCGTCTTTCCGCCGTCGAGAATGTCGTCAAGTACCAGCACGGTGCGGCCTCGCACGGATGCCGGCGGATGGACCCGCCACTCGATCGACGCGCCGCTGATGTTGGAGCCGTAGCGGGTCGCATGGACGTAGTCGAGGTCGAGTGGAAACCGCAAGAGCGGCAGTATCTGTCCGGCAAAGAACACGCCGCCACCCATGGCGGTGAGGAGCAAAGGATACGCATCCCCAAGACCGGCGGTAACATCCGCCGCGACCTTGCGAATCGCCCCCTGCACCTCTTCGGCCCCGAAAATCAGTTCCGCGTCGCTCAGGAGCTTTCGTGCGTGTTCGATATCACGCATGCTTTTCCCGCGCCACCAGGTATTCGGCGAATTGCGGCCCCACTTCAGCGTGCCCCAGGGCCAGTTCGACTGTCGCCTTCAAATAACCGAGTTTCGATCCGCAGTCGTAGCGCCTTCCAGCGAAGCGATACGCGAGGACGCGCTCTTCGGCGAGGAGTGCGGAAATGCCATCGGTAAGTTGTATTTCGCCCCCGCGCCCAGGCTTGCCTTCGGCAAGGTGCGAAAAAATGCGCGGGGTCAGGACATATCGGCCCACCACTGCCAGCGTTGACGGGGCCTCCTGCGGCGCAGGCTTCTCGACGATCGCCCGGATCCGTGAAAACGAGCTCGCAGAGTCCTCAGGGCTTACGATTCCGTAGCTGGCAGTCTGCTCCCGGGGGACATCCTCGACGCCCAACACGGAGCATTGTTCGCGGTGGTACAGGTCTGCCATCTGCGCCATGACAGGCTGGTCGGCATCGATCAGGTCGTCGGCAAGAATGACGGCAAATGGCTCGTCGCCCACCACCGGCCGCGCGCACAGGACCGCGTGCCCGAGGCCCAGCGGCTCAGCCTGCCGAATATAGATACAGCTGCAGCCACGCGGCAATACCCGCTGCACCAGATCCAGCAGCTCCTGCTTGCCTTTCGCGGCAAGCTCATTTTCCATTTCATAGGCCTTGTCGAAATGATCCTCGATCGCCCGCTTGTTGCGGCCAGTGACGAAGACCATTTCCGTGATACCGGCCGCCGCCGCTTCCTCGACCGCGTACTGTATGAGCGGCTTGTCCACGATCGGCATCATTTCCTTCGGGCTGGCCTTAGTGGCAGGCAGGAAACGGCTGCCCAGGCCCGCCACCGGAAACACCGCCTTCCTCAACATGCGCCTCGAGGTCATCCGAGTCCTTCGATAAGTTTGATGAATTCGTTCTCGTCCAGGATCGCCACCCCCAGCTCCTGGGCCTTCGCCAACTTGCTCCCGGCATCCGCACCGGCCACCACGTAGTCCGTCTTTTTCGATACGGACCCGGCGACTTTGTGCCCTTTCGCTTCAATCATGGCACGGGCATCGTCGCGCGTCATTGTCGGAAGCATACCGGTGAGGACGAAGGTCTTCGCCTTTTCAATTGCGGTCGCTGGACGCCCCTCACCTTCTTCCCATGCGACCCCGGTCGCGCGCAGGCCTTCGATCACATGCCGGTTGTGCGGTTCGTCGAAAAACTGGCGAATGGATTTCGCAACGATCGGACCCACGTCAGGCACCGACTCGAGTGCCTCTATATCGGCAGCCATCACCCGGTCCAGGCTGCCGAAATGGGCTGCAAGGTCCCGGGCTGTCGCCTCGCCCACGTTGCGGATCCCGAGGGCGAATATGAACCGCTGCAGTGTCGTGCGGCGCGACTTGTCGAGCGCCGCCAACAGGTTGGCCGCAGATTTCTCAGCCATGCGTTCGAGCCTTGCAAGCGAGGCCGACTCGAGCCGGTAGAGATCGGCCGGTGTGCTGACCATTTCCGCATCCACAAGCTGGTCCACCAGTTTGTCACCAAGCCCTTCAACGTCCATTGCGCGGCGGCTGGCGAAATGCAGCAGCGCCTGCTTTCGCTGCGCGGGGCAGAAAAGTCCGCCGGAGCATCGTGCGACGGCTTCGTCCGGGGATTTCGTCACTTTCGATCCGCACACAGGGCAATCCGCTGGCATTGAGAACTCGGGAGCATCCGACAGACGCTTTTCGAGCACGACCGAAACCACTTCCGGGATCACGTCCCCGGCACGGCGCACAACGACGGTATCCCCGAGCCTTACATCCTTGCGTCTGAGTTCATCCTCGTTGTGCAAGGTCGCATTGGTAACTGTCACCCCGCCGACGAAAACGGGCTTCAGCCTCGCGACCGGCGTAAGGGCTCCGGTGCGGCCGACCTGGACATCGATCCCGATGACCTGGGTGAGTTCCTCCTCCGCCGGGAACTTGTGCGCGACAGCGAACCGCGGAGCGCGCGAGACGAAACCCAGTTGACGCTGCCAGTCGAGCCTGTTGACTTTGTAAACCACGCCGTCGATCGCATAGGGCAGCTCACCGCGCATCTTTCCAATGTTGCCGAAATAGGACAGCAGTCCATCGGCCCCCGTCGCATTACCACGCTCGACGGCAACCGGAAAGCCAAGCGCGGCAAGATGATCGAGGAGTTCCGAATGGGTGGACCAGGCTGGCTCGGCAGATACGGCCCCATAGGCAAAAAACCGGAGCGGGCGCTGCGCGGTGACATGAGAGTCGAGTTGCCGAAGGCTTCCGGCTGCTGCATTGCGTGGGTTGACGAACTCCTTGGCGCCGGCAGCATTCTGGCGCTTGTTCAGGGACTCGAAATCGGCGCGAAACATAAGCACCTCGCCCCGCACCTCGAATTGCGCCGGGCACTCTGAGCGTTCGAGGCGCAGCGGGATGGAACGTACAGTTCTCAGATTGGCGGAAACATCCTCGCCGGTCGCACCGTCGCCTCGTGTTGCCCCTCTGACAAATACGCCGTCCTGGTAGGTAAGGCTGACGGCCAGCCCGTCAAACTTGGGTTCGACGGAGTACTCAATGGCTCCCACGTTCAGCGTCCTGCGAATGCGCTCGTCAAACCCGCGAACCTCCTCCTCCGCAAAGGCATTGTTAAGCGAAAGCATCGGAGTGCGGTGCTCTACCTCCGCGAATTCCGGCACCGGGCGACCGCCGACCCTGTGCGTGGGGGAATCCTCTGGGACCAGGTCTGGCACGAGGGATTCGATTTCCTGGAGCCGCCGGAAGAGGCGGTCGTACTCGGCATCCGGGATGGTGGGCTCATCGAGCACGTAGTAGCGGCGGTTGTGCTCCTCGATCTGCCGCCGCAGTGCCACGGCCTCCTGCAGCAACGGGTCCGTGATCACCAAGTGCGAAACTCAGGAAAACAATCGAAGTGCCAGCGCGCTTCCGGGGACGACGTTGACCGCCTCGAGGTTCGCTCGCACCACCCCGAGCTGCGCACCAATGGCCGCTACCGAGCGATCGTCCAGGGGCTGGTTGTTGTCATCCACGAGCCCGCCGCCCAGGAGATTTGCCAGCGTCCTGGCGAACCGGACCATGGACTCGAAAGTACGTTGCGTATCCGGCGCCCGCGGCACATCCATCGAAAGCGTGACCGCCGGGGGTGCAGCGTCCTTCATGGTCGCTGTGAAAAACCTGGCGCCACTCCTGTCCGAGAGGTTGAAGAGTTCGCGCCCCTCGTCGTCCAGGAGCGAAAACCTGCCGTCGGCATCAATGGCCAGCCCGGACGCTTCCGCTGCGGCACGCAACTTGGTCCCGGAAAACGCCTGCCCGCCGGGGGCCACCACATGAAATGCGACCTGGATATCCGCGTCGGCACAAACCTGGTCCACGCGCCGCGCATTTTCAAGCGCCTGCTTCATTTCCGGCGAGGCGGCAGAAAGCCCCAGTCCCGCGGCAAAGGTTTCGACCGCGGCACGGAACTCGATCAGCTCGGCCTCGCTCACCACACCTTGTCGGCTGACCAGCTGGAGTGCTGCTCGCCCCTGCTGGAAGCTTCCCGCTGACGGCACCTCCACCCATGCTTCGTCGACCAGGACGCTCAGCGCGGCCTTGTTCCCAAAGCGGATCCCCGTGCCGGCCCACCCATCACGAAGCAAAACCGCCGCGAAAGGCCCTTCACCCGAGATGTCAATCATGTAATCAATGTCCGGCCCAGGTCCTGGTGCGACCATCTTCGGCACTGGAACCCGCGGTTCGGGGTGGGCTCGGGATGCGGCAGCGGCCGGCTCATTGATCACAGGCTCATGAGCAGACGGCGCAGACGCAGGCTCGGCCGCACCCGCAATCAGGGCGTCGGGCAACTCCGAACGGAACGCCTCTCGTGCCTCCCGCCGGGCGCGTTGCTCCTGCCACTTGTTGTAGCCAAGCACCCCGCAAACCACCAGGGCGCCGATCGCAAGCAGGCTGATCTGGAAGTCGCTCATGGCGTCAGGCCGCAAGTTCCTCACGCATGCGCAGGGCCTCGTCGATATCGACCGCAACGACCCGGGACACGCCGGATTCCTGCATGGTCACGCCAACCAGTTGGCTCGCCATTTCCATGGTGATCTTGTTGTGGCTGATGTACAGGAACTGGGTCTGCGACGACATTTTCTTCACGAGGTCGCAGAAACGCTGCGTGTTCGAATCATCGAGTGGTGCATCCACCTCGTCCAGCAGGCAGAAAGGCGCGGGATTCAGCTGGAAAAGCGAGAAGACGAGTGAAATCGCCGTCAGCGCCTTCTCGCCACCCGAAAGGAGGTGGATGCTGCTGTTGCGCTTGCCCGGGGGATGCGCCATGACCTGGACACCAGCGTCAAGGATCTCCTCCCCGGTCATGATCAGCTTGGCTTCGCCACCCCCGAAAAGCATCGGGAACAGCGAACCGAAATGCCTGTTTACGCTTTCGAAGGTCTCACGCAGCAGTTCCCTGGTTTCGCGATCGATCCGGTGAATGGCGTCTTCCAGCGTCTTCACCGCCTCCTCGAGGTCCGCCGACTGCGAATCCAGGAACCCCTTGCGTTCGCTGCTCGTCTTCAGTTCCTCGAGCGCCGCCAGGTTGACCGCGCCCAGCTCCGCAATCGACTGGGTCAGTCTCGTGATTTCGGACTGCAGCACAGAAGGACGCGGCGCGGTCTCGGCGCCGGCCGCGAGGGCGACCTCGTCAGCGCCAGCTTCAGCCAGCTGCACGGCAAACTGGTCATGGTTGATGCTGGCAGCCTGCTCCTTCAGTCGCAGCTCCCCGACGCGCTCGCGCAGCGGGTTCATGCGCGCTTCGATCTGCAGTCGCTCTTGCTCGAGGCTGCGCAGCGCTGCCGATGCGGCCTCAACCGTGTTGCGGGCTTCGGCCAGGGTCTTTTCACATCCGATCCGTGATTCGATCGCGGCATCGAGAAGTTCGCGCACGGCGGGAATCGGGTCGACCGCGAGTTCCTCTGTGAGCTTCACCACGTCGAGATCCGCGCGCTCGATCTGCTGGTCGATGATATTGACCGAATTGTCGATTTCACTGATCTTGGATACGCACTCACGCTCGGCGTATACGGCTTCCTGCGCGTCGCGCTCAGCCTGCTGCAGCGCGCGACGCTGATCCGCGAGGGCCACTTCAGCCGCGGTATGCGCCTCCCGGACCTCAGCCAGGCCGGCCCGCAACGTCGCGATGGCGGACTGGATGGATCCCAGCGCCTCGACGAGCTCAGCCTTTCGCGTGCGCGCCTTCTCCAACTCTGTTGCGATGCCAGCGAGCTCCGCCTGGATCTGGCCGCTGCGTTCGCGATACCGGTCCGCGGCCTGCGTCAGCTTGAGGAGCTCTATGCGTGCCTCGTGAATGGCGCCTTGCAACTCGGCAGCGGCATCACGTGCCGCAGCCAAGGCTTCCTGCTTCGCTGCCAGCCCCCCCTCACGCTCCGCGACATCCGTGCGCGCGGTCGAAAGGGCTGTTCCCAACGACTCGCACCGCGCGCCGAGCGACTCGATCTCCGCCTGGCGTACAAGCAATCCTGAGTCGGTGGCGTCAGGCGCGTGAAAACTTACCGTGTGCCTCGAAAACCTATGGCCTTCCCGGTTGATGAGGGCGTCCCCATCCGCCAATGCAGCGCGCACTTCGCTGCCCGGGGTGCCATCAACGACATAGATCCCGGACAGCCAATCCGTGATCGCGCCTGCCAGCGCCGGATCAAGGGCCGTGATCTTGCTGGCGAGAGCAGGATGCCCGCCCGCGGGTTCCATGCCAGCGCCTTGCGCCGCCGCGTAAAAGCTCGCCTTGGCGGGCGGCTTGTCTGCTGCAAAAGCCGACAAGGCTTCATCGTTTGAAAATTCATGCGCATGGAGGCGTTCGCGCAGCACTGCTTCCACGGCCGTTTCCCAACCGGGTTCGATGCGCAACTTTTCCCAGAATCGCGGCAGCCCGGACAGCCCGTGCCGGTCGAGCCACTCGACGAGCTTCCCGTCTTCAGCCATCGACGCCTGGATCTTCTTGAGGGTCCTGAGCTGCGCTTCGGCAGCGCTGTGCTCACGAAGCGCTTCATTCAGGCGCCCCACCGCCGCCTGGCGCTCACGGCCGAGCGTAGCAACATCCTCTTGGAGGGTCGCGGTCTCAAGCTGCGCCTGTTCTATCTGCTGCCCCAGCTCGGTCACGCGGGACTCGTGGTCCTGCAGCGCCTGCAAATCCGGCGGGTCCAGCGTTTCCATCTCGGCCCTGAGGCGCTCGTCTCGTTGCTCAAAGGCCTGGAGCGATCTTTCCGAATGACTTAGATTGGTCTGCTCCAGCTGGAACCGGCTGTCGGCCTGCATTGACTGGCTGCGAACTTCGTTGAGCTTTTCCTGCGCGACGCGGAACGCCTGCTCGGCATGGGGAAGTTTCTCGGCTTGGGCAGCCAGGGCCACCTGCATGTCCGAAACGCGCTGCCTGGCGCCCCCTTGGCGGCTGGCCCACATATGCAGCGCCAGCGTGAGTTGGGAACGCTGCTCGCGCCACGAACCAAGCTGCGCCCGCAGTTCGATATGGCGGTTTTCCAGCCTCTGGCGGGTCTCTTCGACGTGCCGCAACTCGGACTCGTGGCGCGCCACCTCGGTATTCGCGCCGTAGAGCGCGGCCTGCGCTGCGTTCAGTCCATCACCCGCGGTATAATGGGCGCTCCGCGCTGATTCGATGTGGCTCTCGGTTTCCCTTAGACGCGCCGTTTCGGACTCGAGGTCGTTGGTGGTACGTGTGATCTCCTGGGCATGCCGCTCGCGTTCGGCCGCCGCATCACGGCGACGCAGATACCACAGCAACTGCTGCTTGAGCTGGAGATCTGACTGGAACTCCTGGTACCGGCTTGCCACCTCGGCCTGCTTCCCGAGCTTCTCGATCTGCGTGCCGAGCTCGGTGCGGATGTCGGTCACCCGTGAAAGGTTGTCCCGCGTGTCCGAAAGCCGGTTTTCGGTCTCGCGACGCCGCTCCTTGTACTTCGAGATCCCCGCGGCCTCTTCGAGGAAGACGCGCAGCTCCTCGGGCTTCGCTTCGATGATCCGGGAGATCATCCCCTGCTCCACGATCGCATACGCACGCGGGCCGAGTCCGGTTCCGAGGAAGATGTCGGTGATGTCCCGCCGCCGCACGTGGGCGTTGTTGATGTAGTACGCGGAGTCCCCGTCGCGCTGCAGTACACGCTTGACGGAAATCTCGGCGTATTGCGACCACTGGCCCGCCGCGCGACCCAGGCTATTGTCGAAGACGAGCTCAACGCTGGCGCGCGCCATAGGCTTGCGGTTGCCGGACCCGTTGAAGATCACATCCATCATCGAATCCCCGCGCAGCGCGGAAGCGCGGGTTTCCCCGAGCACCCACCGCACGGCGTCAATGACGTTGGATTTGCCGCACCCGTTCGGGCCGACGATTCCGACCAGTTGTCCCGGCACGTTGATGGTCGTGGGATCGACGAAAGACTTGAAGCCGGAGAGTTTGAGCTGGGTGAGGCGCACGGAGGCTTGTTTTATTCTCGAGGGTTGGCGTCTCGGCAGGAGCGGATACCGCTCGAAACAACAATGATTCTGCCACGGTAATTCAGCGCTCTATGATACCATTTTCGACGTTGCACTTCCCAGCGCCCTACCCTCCGGTGCGCTTCATCGATGACCTCCAGACCCAGCACCCGGTTGCAGACTTTTCCCAATCCCAACCCGGAACGGGACTACAGGATCCATATGGAGGTCCCGGAGTTCACTTGCCTGTGCCCGATGACGGGACAGCCGGATTTCGCGACGCTGGTCCTCGACTACATTCCCGACAAGAAGTGCGTCGAGCTTAAATCCCTGAAGCTCTACGTCTGGTCCTATCGCAATGAGGGCGCCTACCACGAAGCGGTGACCAACCGGATCCTGGGCGACCTGGTGGCGGCAACCAACCCCCGGTACATGCGGCTTGTTGCCCGGTTCTATGTCCGCGGAGGCATCTTCACGACCGTAGTCGTTGACCATCGGAAACGCGGCTGGCGCCCTGCCCCACCAGTGCCACTCGAGGCCTTTTCGGTCGCCGAGCCGCGCGGCGGCGCCTGACGAGTCAACGAGGCCATTTCCATTGAACCCCCGCCTGGCGAACCTCCAGCCGTACCCCTTTGAGAAGCTGCGCGCCCTGCTTGCAGGCGTAGCGGCCAATCCGGGCCTCAGCCCGATCAACCTTTCCATCGGCGAACCCAAGCATGCGACCCCGGAACTGCTCAAGGCCGCACTGGTAGGCAACCTCGACGGGCTTGCAGCCTACCCTGCGACCGCAGGCCTGCCTGAATTGCGCGAGGCCATCGCAGCCTGGCTGATGCGCAGGTATAGCCTCGATGCGGTCGACCCGGTAACGCAAGTGCTCCCTGTCAACGGCTCCCGCGAAGCGCTGTTTTCGTTTGCGCAAACCATCATCGACCCGTCGCGCGGGGAGGCACTCGTCGCCTGCCCGAACCCGTTCTACCAGATCTACGAGGGCGCGGCAGTCCTTGCGGGTGCGAAACCCGTCTTCCTGAACGCAACGGTCGATACCGGATTCAAGGTCAACTACCAGGACCTTCCACCCGAAACATGGAAGAAAGTGCAGCTCGTCTATGCCTGCTCGCCTTCCAACCCGAGCGGCGCCGTCATGAACCTGGAGGACTGGCGCGGGCTGTTCGAACTTTCCGACCGGTACGGGTTTGTCATCGCGTCAGACGAATGCTATTCCGAGCTCTACTATGACGAGGCCCGCCCACCGATGGGTGCGCTGCAGGCGGCTTCGCTGCTCGGGCGTACCGGCTTTCCCCGCCTCGTCGTTTTCTCTAGCCTCTCCAAGCGCTCCAACGCACCCGGCATGCGGTCCGGCTTCGTGGCGGGAGACGCCTCCCTCTTGAAGAGCTACCTGCTGTACCGCACCTATCACGGCAGTGCCATGAGCGTCACCGTCCAGCGCGCCTCCATCGCCGCCTGGCGGGACGAAGCGCATGTTGTCGAGAACCGGCGCCTGTATGCCGACAAGTACCGCGATGTCCTGCCACTTGTCACCGCGCCACTCGAGGCAGCCATGCCGGACGGCGGGTTCTACCTCTGGATGCGCACGCCGACGGACGACGCCCTGTTCGCGAGGGATTTGCTGCGCGACTATAATGTCCTCGTCCTGCCGGGCAGCTCACTTGCGCGCGAGTGCAACGGCGTGAATCCCGGCAGGAATTACGTACGCATCGCGCTGGTCCAACCCCGACAGGAATGTGTCGAGGCGATCCGGCGCATCACACGTTTTTCCAAAACCCTATAGACCATGCAAGCCATCCAGAAAACCGTTGACCAGGCCTGGGAAGATCGCGCCAGCCTAAGCCCCTCTTCCGCTCCTGCCGCAGTTCGCGAGGCGGTGGAGCACGTAATCGCCGGCCTCGATGCCGGCACCCTTCGCGTCTGCGAGAAAGTCGCCGGCGCGTGGACGACGCACCAATGGATCAAGAAGGCTGTCCTGATCTCGTTCCGCCTGTCCGACAACAGCGTCATGCCCGGCGGCGCGACGCAGTATTACGACAAGGTTCCGAGCAAGTTCGCGAACTATGATGCGGCGCAGTTCGCGGCTGGCGGCTTCCGCGTGGTCCCGCCCGCGATTGCCCGTCGCGGCGCTTTCATCGCAAAGAACGTAGTACTCATGCCGTCATACGTGAACATCGGCGCCTACGTCGATGAAGGCACCATGGTGGACACCTGGGCGACGGTAGGTTCTTGCGCGCAGATCGGAAAGGGCGTGCACCTTTCCGGCGGCGTGGGCATCGGCGGCGTCCTGGAGCCGATCCAGGCCAACCCCGTCATCATCGAGGACAACTGCTTCGTGGGCGCACGGTCGGAAGTGGTCGAAGGCGTGATCGTCGAGGAGAACAGCGTCATCTCGATGGGCGTGTTCCTGGGCCAAAGCACCCGGATCTACGACCGTACCACGGGCGAGACGCTCTATGGCCGCGTGCCCGCGGGTTCCGTGGTGGTGCCTGGCACCCTTCCGTCGGCCGACGGAAAGTACGGCTTGTATTGCGCAGTCATCGTCAAGCGCGTGGACGCGAAGACGCGGGCCAAGACCAGCCTCAACGAGCTCTTGCGCGGCGACTGATCAGTAGTCATCTGGACGTTTCGGGAGGAGCAAGCATGTCTGCTATGAAGCGGTTGTTCCAGCTGATGGCCGAGAAGAAGGCGTCGGACATCTTCCTGTCTGTGGGCGCACCGATCAACATCAAGATCAATGGCAACGCGGTCCCCGTCAACCAGACTGTGATGACGGCCGATGCGGTCCAGACGCTGCTGTACGAAGTCCTGAACGAGCGCCAGATCAAGGAGTACGAGGAGGAACTGGAACTCAACACCGCCTTCGCGCTGGAAGGGGTAGGCGCATTCCGCATCAGCGCCTTCCGCCAGAAGAACTCGCCCGCCGTCGTGGTGCGGTTCATCCCCGGCAGCATCCCGCCCCTCGACAGCCTCGGGGTACCCGAGATCCTAAAGGAAGTGATCATGGCCAAGCGCGGCCTGATCCTGATGGTGGGGGCAACCGGCTCGGGCAAGTCCACCTCCCTGTCGTCGATGATCGACTATCGCAACGAGCGCAAGGCCGGCCATATCCTTACGCTGGAGGATCCGGTCGAGTTCATTTTCCAGAACAAGAAGTCGATCGTAAACCAGCGCGAAGTCGGCACGGATACGAAAAGCTTCAACGTCGCACTCAAGAACGCCCTGCGCCAGGCGCCCGACATCATCCTGATCGGCGAGATCCGCGACAAGGAGACCATGGGCATGGCCCTGGCCTATGCGCAATCCGGCCACCTAGCTCTGGCGACGCTGCACGCGAACAACAGCTATCACGCGATGAACCGGATCATCAACTTCTACCCGCTGGAGAACCGCCCCAGCCTGCTGCTCGACCTGTCAGCCGCGCTGCAGTCGATCATTTCGCAGCGCCTGATCCGAACCAAGTCAGGCGGACGCATGGCTGCGGTGGAAGTGCTGCTCAACACGCGCCACATTTCCGAACTGATCGAGAAAGGCGAGATCAACGAAATCAAGGACGCCCTCGAAAAAAGCATGTCGCCCGGCTCACAGACGTTCGAGCAGGCGCTGTTCAAGCTCTTCATGGACGGCAAGATCTCGCAGGAAGAGGCGATGGCCAACGCGGATTCGGCCACCAACATGCTGTGGCTCATCAACCAGGCCACGGCAGGCGACATCACCGGCAAGCCCGCAGCTGCGGCGCCCGCCACCCCGGCCAAGGAAGAAGAGAAGAAGGAGTCCATCCTCTCCCCGGCCGGCGGCGGCAATGCCTCGTTCAGTTCCTTCAAGATCGATGGTGTCGGGTGACGCTGAATGCCCTGGACCTGACGCAGGAACTGATCCGGCGCAGGTCCGTCACCCCGGAAGATGAGGACTGCCAGGCCCTGATCGCCCAGCGCCTGTCCCGGATCGGATTCCAATGCGAATCGATCCAGTGCGGCGAGGTGACCAACCTCTGGGCAAGACGTGGCACGAGCGGGCCGTTGCTTTGCTTCGCGGGTCACACCGATGTCGTGCCCACGGGCCCGCTTTCCGAATGGCACTCCGACCCATTCGTTCCGTCGATCCGGGACGGCCGCCTCTACGGCCGCGGCGCCGCCGACATGAAGTCCTCGATCGCTGCCTTCATCATCGCGGTCGAGGCATTTGTGGCCGAGCGTGCCGGACACTCAGGGTCGATCGCCTTCCTGATCACCTCGGACGAGGAGGGCCCGTCCGTCGATGGCACCGTACGAGTGGTCGAGCGACTGAAGGCGCGCAATGAGCGGATCGACTACTGCATTGTCGGCGAACCGTCTTCCGTCAACGTCCTCGGCGACACGATCAAGAACGGCCGGCGTGGCTCGCTCTCGGGAAAACTCACGGTCCGAGGCGTCCAGGGGCATATTGCCTACCCCCACCTGGTCAAGAATCCCATCCTCATGCTGGCGCCGGCACTGACCGAGCTCGGGGCGATCCAATGGGATGCCGGCAATGAGTACTTCCCCGCGACATCCTTTCAGGTGTCCAACATCCACGCCGGCACCGGCGCAAACAATGTGGTGCCCGGGTCGCTCGAGATGGACTTCAATTTCCGATTTTCCACGGAATGCACCGCGCAATCCCTCAAGGAGCGCACGGATGAGGTCCTGCGCAGGCACGGTCTTGACTACTCCATCGACTGGCACCTCTCGGGCAGCCCCTTCCTTACCGAGCGTGGGGCACTCGTCGCGGCAGTCCAGTCGGCCATCAAGGCGGTCAATGGCGTTGTCCCTGAGTTGTCCACCTCCGGCGGCACGTCGGACGGCCGGTTCATCGCGGACATCTGCCCCCAGATCGTCGAACTCGGCCCGGTCAACGCCAGCATCCACAAGCTGAACGAGCACATCGACCTGCAGGCACTTGAAGACCTGCCGCGGATCTACCTCGGTATCCTGCGCACGCTCCTCGCCTGAGGAAGGCATGGCGACCGCACAAACCACCCTGCCGTCCATCGCTGCGGTCACCCGTCGTATCGCCCGCAAATTCGGCGCCGCGCGCCTTGCCTACGGGCATGGCACTTTCAACGCACTCGATGAAGCCGCGTGGCTGATCCTTCACTCCTGCAGGATTCCGCTTGACCAGTTCGAGGAACACGCGGAACGAACGTTGACCGCGGTCGAATTGCGCAGGATCGAGAAACTCGCGGATCGCAGGATCCACGAGCGGATACCCGTCGCCTACCTGACTCATGAAGCCTGGCTCGGGGAGTTCAGCTTCTACGTCGACCGGCGAGTTATCGTGCCGCGATCGTTCATTGCGGAGCTCCTGCCTGACAGCATCGCCCCTTTCCTGGGCGGCCCGGTACGCAACGCGTTGGATATGTGTACGGGCTCAGGCTGCCTGGCCGTGCTCCTGGCGCACGCATTCCCAAAGGCGAAGGTCCAAGGTGTAGACCTGTCTTCCGGCGCGCTGGCGGTGGCCAGGCGCAACGTGAAGGCCTATCGGCTCGAGAAACGCATCCAGCTCGTCCACTCGAACCTCTTTGATGCGATTTCCGAGCGACGATACGACCTGATCGTGAGCAACCCGCCGTACATCGACGCAAAGACCATGGCAAGGCTGCCGGACGAATACCTCGCAGAACCCCGCATGGCGCTGGCCGGCGGGAAGGACGGCCTGGAACTCGCCCACAAGATCCTCGTCGCGGCAAAGCGCCAACTGACACCGCATGGCACCCTGGTATGCGAAATCGGGCATAACCGGAAGGTTCTCGAGCGCGCCTACCCTCGCGTGCCGTTCACCTGGCTCGATACCAGCGCAGGCGACGGGTATGTATTCCTGGTTGGGCGGGAACAACTGCCCGGGTAAGGGGCCGTGCAGGTAATGGGGTGGCGGACGGGACTCGAACCCGCAACCACTGGAATCACAATCCAGGGATCTACCATTGATCTACCGCCACCACTGACCTCGCATTATCGCAAAATTCTCTGGCCTGCCCGGCGGGAATCGAACCCACAACCCCCAGCTTAGAAGGCTGGTGCTCTATCCAGTTGAGCTACGGGCAGCCGGGCAATCCCTGGTCGGGGTGAGAGGATTCGAACCTCCGACATCCTGGTCCCAAACCAGGCGCGCTACCAGGCTGCGCTACACCCCGAAAAGGGCGTGAATAATACGCCGTTCCCACTGGCGCAGCAACGCGTAATTGCGGGCGCCGGACTTGCTTGCGGGGGGGGTGCTTTTCTGCTACAAAGCCGCTTTCCTTTTTCCCGCACAGGAATCAAATGGCACTGG
>Ga0214919_10001497_pt1 | contig 38119 bp, 32 predicted proteins | sample LL1503_MetaG_FD_177994 | JGI IMG/M metagenome (GOLD analysis project Ga0214919, IMG submission 177994) | Freshwater microbial communities from Lake Lanier, Atlanta, Georgia, United States - LL-1503 | ecosystem: Environmental > Aquatic > Freshwater > Lake | place: USA: Georgia | collected...
TAGCCCAAACGGTTGCCCAAGCCTGTGATGCGGCGGGGGTAGGCTTGGGCTTCGTCTCCTCTGGCTGTATTTATACCGGCACGAAAGTACGACAGGAGTCTGGCGCCTGGGCAGTAGAGGATAGACTGACTGAGCCGCTGGTTTCCGAACTGCTGTCTAAGAGGTCGGACCGAGTTGCGGGTTTTACCGAGACGGATGAACCCAACTTCTGCTTCACGCACAACAACTGCAGTTTTTACAGTGGAACTAAGGCTTTGGCGGAGGAGGTGATGGCTGGATTCGCTGATTTTTATGTCTGGCGGTTGCGGATACCTTTTGATGAGTTTGACGGGCCGCGCAACTACCTTTCCAAGGTCCAGCGCTACGCCAAAGTTTACCAAAACTGGAATTCGATCAGTCATCGTAGGGATTTCGTCGCCGCCTGTCTGGATACTTGGCTGCAAAAGACCCCTGGTGGGGTCTATAATGTGGTCAATCCGGGCTACATTTCGACGCTGGAAGTTGTGGAGAAAATCCGGGCTAAGTTAAAGCCCAGCTGGAAACCAGAGTTTTGGCAGAACGACGACGAATTCTATCGTTTCGCCGCAGTCACCCCGCGCTCCAATTGCATTTTAGATACGTGCAAGTTACTCCAAGCTGGCATTCGAATTCGGCCGGTTGGGGAGGCCATCCAAGAAGCTTTGGCGAGTTGGATTCCCGAGCGAAAATGAAAGCCTGTTGAAGTATTCGTTAGGGAACGACCAGTGTTCTTAAATCACCACAATGCATTTTTAAAAACATGAAAAAGCGATTATCATCAACCACAAGGACCTTATGGGTCCATGCTGGGGCTCATAAAACCGGGAGCACAAGCATCCAAAACTACCTAAACCAGCATGGAGTGCCGAGGACAACCAGCCGGAAGATTTTTTATAAAACCAAGCTTTATGATCAGGAAATCGAGTTTTTGGAGGCTGGTAACGGTCAGGGCTTTGTGGATCAACTGCTAGGGGATTTGGATCAAGAAAGCTTGCAACTTGTCATGAAAGACTTCCTTGGCAACGCCAACGAGGGCCTTATCTCTTGTGAAAATTTGGCAGCTTTATCTGCAAAACACTGGGAAAAGTTCAAGGAGGCTGGAGCTGCTAGCAGGATCGAATTGAAGGTAATTATCTTTATTCGCGATTTGATGCCGTTCATGTCCTCTGATTATGACCAACATCTCAGACATGGGCTTACCGCTGAAGATTTTAATCATTGGTGCATGTCTGCCAACTGGTCCCATGCCACTGCCTTGAGAAGCCTTGCTCAAGTCTTTGCTCTGGGAAGCTTGCGGGTGTTGCATTATGAATCAGCCAAAGGGTCCCTTTTTCTGAAATTTTTTGAGGCCCTCGGGCTAGAAGGACCTGACTTTAAGATGGTTGATAATAAGGCTTTAATGCTCAACACAGCCTTGAGCAATGTTCAAAGAGATCTATTAATTTGGATAAATAATTCTTTCAAAGGGCAAAACGACTTTTCTCAAATTGTAATAGCTCGAGCCTTGCAAAATACTTCAGCAAACGCCCAGCGGGAAAAACCCGATTACAATCTTGAAACCTTCAATTCGATGAGCTTGAAATTCACCAGTGAAAAAGATTGGATTAACCGAACGTTCTTTGGGGGGCGACCTGTGGTAAGTCTAGGAGATTCTTACAATAGCCAACGAACAAGCGCCACGGGCAGTGGCTCGGCGCATATCGTTGAAACCTATCGGAGCGTCCTGGCGGCAATGCTAAAAAAAGCAAACGTAGAATCCTGCGTTTTGGAACAAATGAAAAAAATAAACAAACAAAAACTTTCTGATCAAGCTATCCCAAACGATTTCTGCCCAGCTGCATATTTGTTGAAAAATACTGATCTGATTAGCCCTGAATTCGATTTTTTGGATCACTTTTTGCAACATGGCAAAGCGGAGTCTAGGCCCTATAAGTGGTAAAAAAATGCTAGTCTTAAAAACATGAAAAAATGTCTTATTACAGGGGGCGCTGGCTTTATCGGCTCTGCCCTGGTTCATTGTCTTCTATCTGGGCAGGAAGATGCCGCTGGGGTGGGTCGGGTAGTGGTGCTGGACAAGCTGACTTATGCGGGTCGACGCGAAAACCTCGCCGAGTGTGGCCACGATTCCCGGTTTCGTTTCGTCCAAGGGGACATTGCGGATTCTGATCTGGTTGGAAAGTTGCTGGAGGAGGAATCGATCGATTCGGTGTTTCACCTGGCCGCGGAGTCGCATGTGGATCGTTCCATTGAGGGTCCGGAAGCCTTTATCCAAACCAATCTCGTGGGGACCTACCGTCTGCTTGAGGCAGCCCGCGGGCATCAGAAAAAAATGAAAAACGGACAAGACCTTCGTTTCTTGCATGTTTCGACGGATGAAGTTTTTGGAACACTTGGCGCGCACGATCCTGCTTTTACGGAGGAGACCCCCTACCGCCCAAACAGCCCATATTCAGCCAGTAAAGCTGGCAGCGATCATCTGGCTCGGGCTTGGCATCATACCTTCGGATTGCCCGTGATCATCACAAACTGCTCGAATAACTACGGACCCAGGCAGTACCCGGAGAAGTTGATTCCGGTGATAATCCTAAAGGCGCTGGCGGGAGAGAAGCTGCCTGTGTATGGGGATGGATCCAACATCCGTGATTGGCTGTTTGTGGATGACCACGCTCGGGGGCTGGCGACAGCCTGTTTCCGTGGGGTGCGAGGGGAGTCATACAACTTCGGCGGGCGGGCGGAAGTTTCCAATCTGGATTTGGTGAAGAAACTGCTTTCGATTTTAAGAGAGTTGGGGCACCCGCAGGCGACGGAGAAATTAATTTCCTTTGTAAAAGATCGCCCTGGGCACGATTGGCGTTATGCGATTGACGGGACGAAAAGTGAGCGGGAGTTGGGTTGGCGACCGCAGGAAACCATTTGGACGGGATTGCGGCGAACGGTTGAGTGGTATCTAAAAAACAGTGATTGGATACGGTCTGTTCAGGATGACGGACACAAAGAATGGATGCAGAAAAATTACCAAGCACGTTCGGCGAAAGACGGCATAAAGATAATTCAAAAATAAGATGAAGCGAAAAGGGATTATTCTTGCGGGTGGTGCGGGAACTCGGCTGCATCCGGCCACCCTTGCGGTGTCGAAGCAACTGCTGAACGTATACGACAAGCCGATGGTTTATTATCCGCTTTCTACCCTGATGCTAGCGGGCATTCAGGAGATTCTTTTAATTTCGACGCCGCAGGACACTCCTTTGTTTGAGAAACTTCTTGGGGACGGCCGAAAGTGGGGAATCTCCCTTTCCTACGCGGTACAGCCTGAGCCGGGAGGGCTGGCCCAGGCCTTCCTGATCGGTGCGGACTTTGTCTGGGGGGGGCCAAGTGCTCTTGTGCTGGGAGACAATATTTTTTACGGCCACCACTTTCCCCATTTGCTCAGCCAAGCGGATCGAAGAAAAGAGGGGGCAACCGTCTTTGCTTACCGCGTGAATGATCCTGAACGTTATGGCGTGGCGGAATTCGATAAAGACGGAAAGGTGTTATCCTTAGAGGAAAAGCCTAAGCATCCAAAATCCCACTATGCGGTAACCGGCCTCTATTTTTACGACGAACAGGTGGTGGAAAAAGTGCGCAGGGTCAAGCCCTCGGCCCGTGGGGAGCTTGAGATCACGGATTTGAATCGGCTTTATCTTCAGGAGGGGAATCTACATGTGGAAAAGATGGGTAGGGGATACGCTTGGCTGGACACGGGGACTCACGGCTCGCTTCTGGAGGCGGGGCTGTTTGTTTCCACTATGGAGCATCGGCAGGGGCTAAAGATGGCCTGTCCTGAGGAGATTGCTTGGCGGAACGGCTGGATCGATGACGTCCAGCTCCGATCCTTGGCGAATCCCTTGGCCAAGAGCGAATATGGAATTTATCTCTCGGCCCTTCTGGAGGAGGGAAGAAACGAAGCCTAATGAATCGAGGGCGTGGGCTTGCAACCGTTAGAAGCAAGATGAACTATAGGTAAACTTCAAGCCCTAGCGCAGGATTACCACTTCAAGGCCTAACTGTAAATGCGCGTAAATCCAAGGGAAAAACATAGAAAGCGACCCGCTCAACACGAGGCTTAGAACTATCTAAGCCTATGAGCCACATTGAATTCGGACAAAGATTTTACGCTCAAAAAATAGCTAGCCACTATTGGTGTATCCATTTAATAATATTCTGCCTTTGATAACATGAGATCTCATATCTTAATAAGTGGGACTGGAAGGGCTGGAACTACTTTTCTTGTTAGATTGCTCTGCGAGTTAGGGGAAGACACGGGCTTTGAGAATCCTGAGCAGGGCATCGACCAAATCAGCCATGCTGGATTGGAGGTCGACCTCTTGTCCGCTCCGATGCCGCGAGTAGTAAAAAGCCCATTCGCATGCGAAAAATTGGCATTAGCACTTGAGAAGAAACTTTATAAAATTGAACACTGTTTTGTCCCGATGAGGGATCTTTTCTGCGCAGCAGAAAGCAGGAGAAGAATCAGTAGGATCCATGGGAATCTTAACGCAAACGCAGTGCTAGGAGGCATCTGGGACACGGACAGACCGGAAGAACAGGAAAACGAGCTCACACATAAATTTTATCATTTGATGCTGACGCTTGCGCAACACAACATACCTCACACTCTTTTGGATTTCCCGAGGTTTATGAACGACGTTGAATACTTATGGACGAACATATCGCCTGTATTCCCCAAGATTAAAAAATTACACTTTTGTTCTGCTTTTCATAATTTGGTGCGTCCTGAATGGATTCATCGGTTCGAAAAGTTTTCAATTGCAAAATAGTTGTATAGAGCGCGTCTGCAGCAAATGGAACGTGTGAAAAGGATTTGAAGTTAAAATGAAGTAGCGCTGTTTCCTCTTTATACGTGAAGAGGGAAAGGCCGTTTTCTTGCGGGATGTGAAAAACGATAAAACTTTTTGTGGTGTTTTAGTGTATAATCCTGAATTATAATATTTAGCGTTGAGTGCAGAAACTAAGGGTGCATTTTCAGGAAAAAGACAGAGAAGTGCAGGCAAAAATAAGCTTTATCCCAAAAGAGCTAATCAAGATAGTGCTTCAGTGTCTACAAAGCCGGATCAGTTTCTAAACAGCCTTATTTCATCCGTTTCGTGGTCCCCTGACTGGATTCAGGAGCCTTATGCGTGGGCGGGCCATATGCCTTTCGCCTATTGGCTGATGACAGAATGTCAGCCAAAAGTTTTCGTAGAGTTGGGGACGCATACTGGCAACTCCTATTTCAGCTTCTGCCAAGCAGTGCGCGACAAGGGGCTGATGACCCGATGCCATGCCGTAGATACATGGAAAGGTGATAGCCAAGCTGGTTTCTATGGAGACAATGTCTTCGAACTGGTGAATCGGCACAACGAAAGCCAATACAAAAGTTTCTCTACACTTTATCGGATGACCTTTGACGAGGCTTTGGCCAAGTTTGACGACAAATTGATAGACTTGCTACATATAGATGGCTTTCATACATACGAAGCGGTTCGCCATGATTTTGAGTCTTGGTTGCCGAAACTAGCGCCGGGAGCAATAGTCCTTTTCCATGATATAAAAGTGACCGATGGAGAGTTTGGGGTGTGGAAGTTTTGGGCCGAGCTAAAGCAAAAATATCCGCAAAACTTTGAATTTAGTCACAGTCATGGATTAGGGGTGATCGAACTGCCGGGTTCGGCTCGGGAGGGTGATCTCGTTTGGCTTCGTGAAGGAACGGAGGAGAAAAGAAACCTCCTGGAACTAATGACGGCCAATGGGGAGTCCTGGAAAACTAAAGTCAGGAACCAGGAACTTGAACGATTGGCGACTATTTCTCATAAAAAAGTTGCCCAACCAAAAGCAGGACGGCCTTTAAATTTAGAGTTCTTTTTTGCCCAAGAAGGCGAACAATTTTCCGAGCTGCAAAAAATATCTGAACCGGTACTTTGCCGGGAAAATGAGATTTCCAAAATCAGGGTTCAATTACATGGAAAGGCTGCTCGGTCTGTGTTATGGCGGACCGACCTAGGAGCGGAAGCCCGTTTAGTACAAATTCACCAATTGGGATTCACGGAGAAAAACGGCAAGAACATTTGGCGTCTAACCGATCATGCTGACGAAGTAGTGATTGGGGGCACGGCAGAACGCCTGAAGGATGACGACTTTGTCATGTTCTCCTTCGGGGTTGACCCTCAGGTTATTTTACCAAAATTGCAGCTCCTACCGGGTCAAGAGATCTATGAGATACAAATCACGCTGGAGGCCCTGAACACGAATGATTATTTACCATTTCTGGCTGGGCAGCGTCATGAGTTGGAGGCCCAAAGCCGATCCGCTTTAGCCAAGGCGTCAGCGGCTCTTGAGCAGAAAGAAAAAGAAGCCGCTCAGATAAAAGCGATTTCAGATGCGAAGGATAAGGAAATCGCTAAAGCCACAAAAATAGGTGAAAAAATAGAGCAGATCCGCCAAGAGATGGCGGCGGATCGAGAGGAATCCAAGCTAGTAGTCAAGAAGGTGGAAGAGGAGCGGGCAACCAGTGAAAAGCAAAATGTGAGTTTGCAGAATACCCTCAGTCAGATCCGCCAAGAGATGGCGGCGGATCGAGAGGAATCCAAGCTAGTAGTCAAGAAGGTGGAAGAGGAGCGGGCAACCAGTGAAAAGCAAAATGTGAGTTTGCAGAATACCCTCAGTCAGATCCGCCAAGAGATGGCGGCGGATCGAGAGGAATCTAAGCTAGTAGTCAAGAAGGTGGAAGAGGAGCTGGCGCAGCAGCGAAAAGCCCAGCAGGAGGCGGTCGAGAAATCGGTGGCAGAAGTAAAGAAGGAGATAGTCGCGGAAATTCAGTCTTTGATTGCAAATTTAGTCGAGCAGGAAGAGAAGAACCGGTTTGAGGAATCGGCACGGATTGACTCTGTGAAGGAGGACATGGAAGGGCGAATAGTTGAGGTGGCCGATTACGCCGCGAAAATACAGGAAGCAGTGGTATCCCCATCCAGTTATCTGATTCCAACCCCTTTTTCTTGGTACAGTTTTTTGTATAAGATGTTGAGTATTCGGAAACCCAATTGGCTAAATAAAGAAAAGGAATCGGGAGAGGCGCCCAAACGCCCAGGATTTTGGCGGAGGCTCGAACGCAGTATCCGGAAGAGAAGAAAGAGATGGATCGGTCGAATCGGTTTTGATCGGGAATGGTATTTGAAAGAATACCCAGATATCGCACGGGCAGAAATCGACCCGCTTGAGCATTATATCCAGAACGGGATTTTCGAGGGCAGGTGGAAATCAGAAAAGCAGAAAAAACGGCATAGCTTTAAAGGGCCTTTTGGGTTACTCGAAGATACCATACGAAAGAGAATAAAAAACTGGACAGACCAGTTCGGTTTTGATCGCAGGTGGTACCTGAAGGAATACCCGGATGTGAAGGAGGCTGGAATGGATCCCTTATATCACTATTTGGAGTTCGGGATTCAGGAAGGAAGAAGGAAGTCAAAATGGCAGAAAAAACAAAATAGTACAAAAGTGCTACCAAAGCAGTCTAAAAGCCTTAATGCGAATCCCCGGTCAATGCCTGGCGGGGGTGACAGGGGTACAATCCTGATTATAGTTCATGATGCTGAATTAGGTGGGGCTCAACACTTGGCTCGCGTTTTTGGCCGATGGCTTCTCCAAGCGACCCGCTACAAAGTAAAATTTGCCCTCGTCCGAGGTGGCCCTGAGGTTGAGAAGTTTGCTGCGCTTGCCCCAGTCATCAATCTGGCAGCTTTTCCTTGTAACGAGAAAATGGAGCGACTGAAGGAGTTCCTAGGGGAGGAGCCGCGTGCTGTTCTCATTAATTCGGTTGCTAGCGGGGCTTGCCTTCGCGACTTGCAATTCTCGGTTCCGATTGTGGCTTACATTCATGAAATGAGTAAAATCTTGGAGTTGTATGCTAGCGAGATAAAGGTGATTCGCGATCGGGCCAGCCTTGTGGTAGCGGGGAGTAAGGAAGTCGCGAAAGTTCTCGTCGGCGAATATGGCTTCGAACAGCGGGTGTTGCGGGTCGTCAACGGATTTATTGAAGATGATTTGCCGCCTCATGGGGGCTCCGTGCTAGAAAAGCAGAAGGCGAAAGCTGAAATCGGTGTTGATCCAGACTCAATCCTTGTGACTGCTTGCGGTGTGGCGCACTGGAGAAAGAGTCCTAGGACATTTGTTGAGGTAGCTGCAAGAGTCCTCGCAAGAGCATCACAAAAAATTAACTTTATCTGGGTGGGCGGCGGGGAGCAAATGGTCGAGTGTCAAAATCTTGCCCAAAAGCTTGGAATTCAAAGGGAGGTTAAATTTGTCGGCCATCAAAAAAATATCCATCAATATCTTGAGGCATCAGACATCTTTTTGCTGTCTTCGGAAGAAGACCCATTCCCGTTGGTCTGCCTATATGCCGGACTTGCTGCCAATCCTGTTATTTGTTTTGCTGATGCCGGAGGAACTCCGGAGTTAGTTGCCCGGGGCGGGGGGCGCATAGTGCCACATGGCGATATCTCGGCCATGGCTGATGCCGTTCTCTATTATGTCGAAAAACCAGACGCTCGCCTGGCAGATGGCAAAATTCTAAAAAATAAAGTTATCGAAGAGAATACCGTAGCTGCTGCTGGGCCCAACCTGTTTCATTTCATCCGTGAGGGTGCCGGACTTCGTCCCCACATCAGCGTTATACTGCCGAATTACAACTATCAGCGGTTTCTTGCGGAGCGACTCGATTCAATACGAATACAAAGCTATCAGGACTTTGAGGTTATTCTTTTAGACGACCATTCGACGGACAACTCAGGTAAAATGCTGAAAAAGTGGGCGACTACGAGAGCGGATACTCGATTGTTTGTGAATGAGACAAATAGCGGCTCCCCTTTTGGGCAGTGGCAAAAAGGGTTGTCCTTGGCAGAGGGTGACTTGGTCTGGATTGCGGAGGCGGACGATTTCTGTGACGCAAGGTTTCTTGAAAATTTGGTGCCTGAATTTAATGATAGAAATGTATTTCTGGCATATACGAAATCGGTGCCAGTGGACTCCCAGGGTGCTAAACTTGGAGATTACGATGAGATTTACTTAAATCGGATTCATTCTGGGCGGTGGACACAAGATTATCGAGCGACAGACTTTGAAGAGGCTAACAAAGGCCTGGGAATAGCAAACTGTATCCCTAATGTGAGTAGCGCCTTATTCCGAAAATTCCAACCAGAACCAGAGTTTGCCTCTTTACAGAAAGGAATGCAGATTTGCGGCGACTGGCTTTTTTATTTGCGAGTTATGAGAGGTGGGTTGGTCTCGTACTGTGCCAAACCTCTTAATATGCATCGACGACATCAGAAGACCGTCACGGGCGGAACCGAAGGCTCGCAAAAATATTTCTCAGAATTTTCGGTATTACGTGAATTCATTTCGGGCAATTACCGCCTAGAGGAGTCGACAAAAAATAAAATCACGGAATTTGATCAACAAGAAGCCGTGCGATTCAATGTTGCCGTAAAAAAGTCATCTTCCGGGATGGCTTGCTCTCGAGCTCGACTACCGTCCGTTTTGTTTGTTACCAGCGACCTTTCTCCAGGTGGGGGCCAGATGTTCATCATCCATCTTGCCAATGAATGGGCGCTTCAAGGAGGACGCGCAATACTCCTGAATGCGCAAAAATATCCCGACCATCCCCAAGTGACGGCTAAGATCAATCCTCGGGTTGCGCTTTTTTCCAAAGCCCAGATGACGGTCAACGAATTGGTGGCCCGTTTTGGATTAGAAATTGTGCACTCGGCCATATGGTGGGCGGACGACTTGGTGCGGGAGACTATCGGAAAAGTCGGCGGGGTTCCTTGGGTAGTAACCATGCATGGATGTCACGAAACTTTGCTTGATCATCCGGAAACGGATTCTCGGTTTCATGAAAAAAGCATGGAGATGCTGGGTCGGGTCGATGCCTGGGTCTATACGGCCGAAAAAAATAAGCGTCTGTTTGAAAGTCATGGGTGGCCGAAAAAAACGCAAAGAATCGACAACGGTGTAGCTCTAGAAGCGACATTCGGCCTTACGAGGCAAAGTATCGGTCTTTCCGATTCTGCCCTAGTTCTTTGCCTGGCGAGCCGAGCGATTTTTGAAAAAGGTTGGCTGGAGGCTGTGGCTGCCTTTAAGGAAATTCACGCACAGGGAAAAAACGTGGAATTGCTTTTGATCGGTGAGGGTCCAGCAGCCGAAAGCGTCAAAAAAGCACTGCCCCCTGGCGTTAAGCTTCTGGGACAGGTTGCCAACCTTCAGGATTATCTGGCCCTAGCCGATATTGTGCTTTTGCCCAGCTACTTTGTTGGTGAGTCTCTTCCCCTCGTTCTGCTGGAGGCTATGGCACTTGGAAAACCGATTGTGGCCACACCCGTTGGGGAAATTCCGGCTCTCCTTGGTGAGGGTCGTGAATCCGCGGGGCTCCTAGTTCCGCTGGTAGGGGGACGTCCCTCCATTCCGCATCTTGTGACTGCGATCGACAAATTATCGGACGAGCAAGTACGGCAGGTTATGGGGAAGATCGGTCTTGCCCGGCAAGCCGGGCATTATAGTAAAAAGAAGATGTTGGAACACTACGAGCATCTATATCGGGATTGCCTCTCGGCGCATAGGAGAGTCGCGTGAAGCCACTTTTTTAATCGCTCGATTGCCGGAAAAAGTTTAGGTTATATGAATATGACTGGTGTCTTCGGCGCGGGTGGCTTTATTGGAAGTGCCCTTTTGCGCCGGCTAGCAAGTCGCGGCCATCCCATTCGGGCCGTGGGACGCAAGTTTAACGCGGAATTTAGATCATATTTCCCAGCCTCAATTGAGTTCGTAGAGGCTGATCTGCGTGATGCCAAAAAAGCAGGCTCCTCCCTTGACGGGCTGGATACAGTTGTTTATTTAATCGGGTCTTCCGCCCCCTCTGCACAAAACAAAAAAATAATGTCAGATCTTCAGGAAGAATTGATACCTCACTTGGCCTTCATACAGACCGCATTGCAGCGTGGGGTGCGACGTTTTCTTTTCGCTTCATCAGGCGGCGCCATTTACGGAACTGATGTGCCTGAACCCGTGACGGAGGATTCTTCCCTTGCTCCGATCTGTTCCTATGGCCTTATTAAGCTCACCATCGAAAATTATTTGCAAATGCATCGGCGAATCGACGGTCTCGGAGCGGTGATTCTACGATTCGGAAACGTCTATGGACCGGGACAATGCTTCCGCAGAGGGCAGGGATTGATTCCCGCCGTTTTCCATTGTGTGTTCCAAGGGATTCCTCTGCAGCTGCGGGCTGGAGGGCAGGCGATTCGGGACTATGTATTTATCGAAGATACCATCGACGCTTTAGAGGAGGCTCTTGTAAATGAATCCGCCACGGGGCAGATCCTCAACATCGGCAGCGGAAAGGGGCACACCTCTTTGGAAGTTGTAGAAAAACTTGAAAATTCCTTGGGAGTTCCGGTCCCGCGAGTGATGGTTCCGGACCATCCGACAGACATCAAGGTGAACATTCTCAATATTGAAAAAGCGGCGCGGATCTTGGGCTGGAAACCAAGGACCGAGTTAGCCGAAGGGCTCCACCGTACTGTCCAATGGTGGAGGTCAGAGCAGAGGCAAGATGTATAGCTTGGATCAAAGAAAAGGGCGGCGGTTCCACCGAGCTCAAGGGCGAGCTTGGTCCGCTTAGTGCCCCATGGCCACAACTTTCGACACTCGGCTTTTTGGCAACTCATGGGATACTGACTGGCATATGCAGGGAGGCGAAAGAGCCGCTCTGATTTATCTGCTAAGCCATTTTCGCCCACGGGTAAGTATTGAAATTGGAACTTTTCATGGGGGCAGTTTGCGGCCGATTTCTTTTTTTAGCGGCAAGACTTACACCTTGGATATCGACCCCCAGCACCACCGCCTAGCCCCACTCTTCCCCGGGGTTGAGTTTGTTACCGGGGACACGGCCGGCACGCTGCCACCGATCATCGACGCGATTTCCCGGCGCGGCGATGAGCTTGGGTTCGTGCTCGTTGACGGCAGCCATGAGACGGCTGGCGTCCGCCACGATATTGACGCCTGTCTGCGCTACGTGCCCACCACTGCGCCGCTCGTGATTGCGATGCACGACAGCTCCAATCCGGCCGTACGGGCGGGCATCCTCGCCGCGGGCTGGCAAGATTGCCTCCACGCCCACGCCCTCGACGTTGATTTTGTGCCCGGCCTGCTCCAGGGACGTAAGGACATCCGCAACCAACTCTGGGGCGGAATCGCTATCGGCCTTCTTCTGCCTGAGCGGCGAACCGGGGCACTCGACCTCCGCGCTAGCTTCGCTCACACTCTAGAAGCTTCACAGCGGGCGGTCACCGCCCGACTCCTCGAATAAGCCCGTGAGGTTGCCATAAAATGTCACCGTTGATTGATGACCACAGCTTCCGTGCCTTGGTGGCCGCCATCAAGGCAGTACCCTTGGCGCGTCGCGCCTGAAGCCATTGGCAGAAGTGTCTTTTCGATGCTGTCGGTTCAGGAGCTTAAGATGCTAGATTGGCTGGCTAGGAGCTTGCCAATCGAAGATATGTGCATCGTCGATGCTGGATGCTTCCTCGGTGGCTCGACCGTCGCACTATGCCGCGGGCTTGCTGGCAATCCGGGGCTGGAGAAATTAGGCAAAATCCACGTCTTCGATATGTTCGTGGCGCCTAGAAACCCGTACTCGCTACATGCGATCGGTAATGGTCGCCAACCGGGAGATTGCGTGCGCGACCTGTTCGATTCAAACGTTGCGGAATTTTACCCGTTTCTCAACGTCAAAGCCGGTGATGTTCGGCAGCAAGCCGCCCCACAGCAGAGCGTTGGACTATTGTTTGTAGATATCGCGAAGGACTGGGACATTAATGATTATGTCGTCAAGACGCTGATCTCCAAGCTCGTCCCAAAGCGCTCGATTCTGATTCAGCAGGACTATAACGATCATTCATGCCCCTGGATAAATGTGACCATGCAGAGATTCGCCGATCATTTCGAGCATCTGGTCGACGTCGGGAGTTCGCGCGTGTATCTCTACGATGCGCCAATCCCACCCGATCGGCTGGCCACACCTTTGCGTGCCGAGCATTCGTCGGGATCTATACTGCAACTCATGGACCGCGAGATCCAGACGTGTGGAAACAGCATTTCGCATTTTTTTAACCTGTGTACAAAGTCGTGGCTGCTTTTTGAGTTCGAAGGAGCAGAGGCCGCCATTACCCACTTGCAAGCCATCGCTTCGAAGCAGCCGTGGGCCTCCCCTGAGCCCTATGCAAACATTGTGATCAAGAGCATCCTTGCCCATCGGACGGCCGAGGCCTTTAAGCGCCATCAGCGAACGATGTTCGAACGTTTTTAGACACATGCAAGTCGGCTTGGGTCAGGTGGCTCACGTGCCGTAATTCATCGACTCTTCATGAGCGGTGCGTCACTTGCAGAAGCAACCTGGATCTTCCATCGTCTACTAGGTCGAGTCTCCTGTCCCGCCCGAACTCAAGGGACCGTGTATTTACGACAATATTTCAGCAATACCCTAGGAGCATAGCCGTTGGCGTTGTATAGAAAGACGATGTCCAACTGAGGGCTGAGGATGATCGTTACGTCTTCTTGATCACCCATTCATCCTGCAGGCCGAACCAGACGCCAGAAGAAAAAGACGTCACTCGGGCATCGGGACAGGTCGCATATAATTGATTTATGACATAAGGCATCGTCACCACCATAGTTCCGTATTCTTGGGGATTAAGGTCCGGCTGGTCCGAGTTTTGGCCATAACCATACCCCGTCGAGCTATCCAGCATATCCCTGAATGGCTTGGGGTGCTTGGCCAGCGCATATTCCCCATGAGTTGTAAAAAGCAGGGATCCTCCCGTATCCAAAAAAGAGTAAAGCTTCGAAAGCCAGGAACCGAATGAATGGTGGGGCAAATGGGAAAACAGGGATAAACAAAAAATAAAATCAAACCGGGCGCTATTATTCAGGTGATCCGGGTTGGCTGCGCTGAGGAACGAATTAACCAAGAGCCGGTCGGTTAAAAATCCGCAAGCCTCCGGATGAATATCCGATGCAGTGTAAGAGTGGCCGGCGAAAATATCCCGACTGTGACGCGCCACACGACCGTAACCTGCAGCAAACTCCAGAACCTTCAGATTTTTTCCGTTCGTCGTTCTCAGCATGGCCCGGTGGGCCTGTTGCGCATCAGACCTGCCCCCAGAAAAATACCCACGCATACCTAATCCGCGGCCAGAAACTCGCAATATATATTGAAATAAAAGATCGCGGGGGTGTACCCAGTAGGAATCTGTGCAACCTTGCGCTGCCTCAATAAGCTCTTGGTCTGTGACAGTCATCTGGAACGTACTTTAAAAAACATTGAGCCCCAAAAATGATATCAACAGCTGGGGGGGATGGCGGGTAATATGAGTTGGATTAAGGCGTACAGTTCGGCAATGGAAGCCGACGCGCATAAAATCTTGGTTGTGGGATTTTGACCACAAACAAGCAGCGGGCGAGGCCTTTCGCTGACGAAGTCGCCATCAGGGATCATTGGCTAGGCCGAGGGGTGAGACTTTGTCGGAGAGGTGAGAACCAGCAGTCACAAGAAAAAATTTATAAACCCATGAATCTTTAGGCGCAAGACATATTAAATATCTCTGACAACAAAGTGGAAACCTGAGCCATGCGCAAGGTTGAGAAAATGGGATTTTAACCTGTCGGAGTATTTATTTCTCCCGGTGGAAATAGCAAAACTGATTATTGTTGGGCCGAAGCATCGAATTCTGCTGACTCCCCATCAAGAAAACCTTAGTTCTATGCAGTTAAGCAATCAGAGTTTTTGGCGGAAGCGGAGCGGTGCGAGCATTCGATCGAACAAAAAAACCATGCTGACCTCTGGGAACCGACTAAAAGATCTGTCGGCATAAAGGAAAATTATTCTATGAAAACTGCAATAAGATATTGACCATAATTACAAGACTCAACACGATGGAGATTGTTAATAAAAAAAGTTTACCATGGGCAAAGTAAAAAAACAAAGCTACTCGAGCCTATTTCTAATGGCGTTACTCATGGCGTACGGAACTCTTGTAAGCTCTTGCAAACCAAATGAACAAAAAGCAGGGACTCAACCCCCAGCAAACGCTTCACGAGATGCATTAAAAGCTCAATCACCATTGGGGTCAGCCAAGCCAGAAGTAAATATTCTTGCTGCGAGATCAAAAGAACAGGAGCAATCGCTCAAACCAAAGATAAATTTTGTCACAACGGAAAAACTCTATAAAAAAATAAAAACAAAAAAAATAGGCGTCGGTGGTAACCCTAGATTCATCACTTTTCACCCAAACGGGGGCATATTAATTCATCCTGGAGTTTCGCCAACGGAAGTGACATTCGATGTGTCGGGAATGAAAGAAACATTGAAACTTGTCTTTTGGGTAGGTCAGTTTAGCAAAGAGTCTTTGAGCATCCCCAATGCGGGCACGGCTGGATTTAAAGTTTTTGTTGATGGAAAATCTCTAGGTCGCAAACGAGTGGACCGCTTTACCAACCAAACGTTATTGGTCGATCCTAAAGGAGCATCGAAATTACGAATCGTGGTAGACGATGACGATGGGGTGCAAACTTGTGACTGGTTTTACATGGGATTGCAGTAAGCAGGTGCGGGATTAGTACGCAATTCCCAATCAAATTACTAAGAGCAGGGTGGGCTGTCTCGAAGGCACCTCGAGCGGAAATCACTCTCGGTTTGATATTTTATTAGAAACTAAGGACTGAAAGGCGGTGTTGCGATGTAGGAGGAGTTGCGACCCATCAAAACATAGCTTAAGAAAGCGAATCATTTCCTTTCTTGGGGCATTCTTTCTCCATCTTGCTCGCTAAGCTACTGTCATCTACCACCAGCCGAAATCTTGGCGAGGATGGAGGGTCCGACAGTTTTTGCTCGTGCCATGGCGTCTTTTCCTTTCAGTCGTGGAATTGGATGCAACGATTGCAAGCGGTTATCCAACTTGTCATGACTACTGTGACGAGAGGGAAATCCGAACGCTCTCAACCGGAGCCACGATGCGGTTGAACACCAGGCTCTGCGGATCCGATGCCGGCAGATCGGCCCCAGTGCCGAGCAAGCGCAGGTCTAGAATCTGGCTCCCCGCGGCAAGGGGTACTGCGAAGGACCCCGTCGATGCCGTCTTGTCGATGCGTCCAACGAAGTTGCCGTTGCAGATCACATCTAGGTGGGGCGCCGAGCAGACAGCCCATGCCTCAGGGTTGAGCTTCACATCCACTCGTGCGGTGAGATTTTCGTCACGTCGTGAGCTAAGACCCTTGGGCACGTCAAGGCTGAGCCGAGCCTCGGGCGCCATCGACCACCGCCACGTGTCACCGGGCAGAAGGTAAAACCAGCCACTACCCGAAGGAAGGTCTTCGGTGAGTCGCACGATGGTGCAGTTCTGGCTGTGGCTCACCGGTGGCAAGTCGTGTGCTCTCCACCGGTCGAGCGAGACGAAACGCGAGAGCCGGTCGACGAATCGCTTGGCTTTCCACCGCTTGTGCGAGACGAAATGCGAGAGACGATCGACGAGTCGCTCGCACTTCTGCAGGTCACGCACGGCCGTATCACGCAGCTCACGCACTCTAGGGTCAGCAGAAAACTCGGCAATTGCATTCAGCAAACTGATCACCGATGCGTGGCTGCGTGACGCGCGGGCCACCGCCACCAGTGTGGGAAGGTCGAGTTGACCCACGATGTGGCCAGCGTCAAAAAGCACGGTGTCCTTGCCGTCGTGCTGAGCTTGTCGTTGCACCGCCATAAGGGCAAACCGTGCCTCGGGAATGAGCGCACGAAGGGCACCAAACGAGGCAACCGTATGCAGGGTCCACTGATCAGCAAACCGGCGATTCTCGAGCGCCGACAGGCCGTCAAAGAACTTCCAGTGGAGATCGATGCTGCACTCAGGCACCCCGGCACGAGCTGCCCGCGTAAAGTTCCACGATCCGCGCAGGGGCACAATGCGATTCAACAGTTCCACATCACTAGCCTCAAGGAGAGGAACGTAACCCCGCCGGCGGAGCCAGGTCACGACCCGCTCAATCTGCTGAGCGTCAACGTAGAGATCGATGTCGGAAACCGGCCGCAGGCTCAAGGCGCCATCGGCCCGCGACGCATCAAAACTCTTGAGCGTCACCAGCGGATGCAGCGCGGCTAGTTCGACAAGGTCATCGTGGGCGGCGAGCAACTGCCGTTGATTGGCCACCCAGTTGTAGCGGGCGATTCCGGCCAGGTAGTCGTCGCGCGCGCCTCCAGCCACGATGTTTCGGTGTAGGTAGCCGCCAGCCCATACGAGCAGATCACTGGCGGTCGCCGGGTCGTAGGTCTCGCGCCACTGCTGCCAGAGAGACACGGCCTCGGCGGGGGAGCCCAACGCGGCGCGCGCGATTAGTCGTTCCGACTCATCCATCGGCGCACCACCTTAAGGTAGTCCATGCGAGCTTCCATCTGCGTGGCCGTGATGCTGGCGGTGTGGACGCGCCGCCGCAGAGCGATCACGGGCACGGTCGTCGTCGTGAGGCCGGCTACCCGCGCCCGGTTGAACCAGTCGATGAACTCGCCGGCACGAAGCTCTTCGTCGAATGGGCCGACCCGGTCGAAGTCAGCGCGCGCGAGCAGCATTCCGCCGGCCACAAGGGCGGCTTCGATTCCGCTGGGAACCTTTAGATCGGTCGGCTGATTGGAAAAGTGCTCGATCTGGCCCATGGCGATGTCTGTATTTTCCAGCGCATCCAGCAGAATTCGGCAGCGCTCGGGCTGCCAGAGATCGTCGGCGTCGAGAAATGACAGGAACGGCGACCTTGCCGCACCCAGACCTACGTTGCGCGCTCCGCCACAGAGCAGCCCTTCCTCGCTGCGGACCAGCGTGACGCGGTCGTGCCCAGCCCATTCGGGATCAAGCACCAGCGGCTCGCGACTGCCAGCATCCACCACAATCACGTGCGTGATCACGCCGTCTTGGTTGATGGCCGAGGCAATAGCGTCGCTCAGGTACGCATCCACATCGCGGCAGGGAATGATCACGTCGATGAGAGCGAGAGTGGCATGCGTCATGTTGAGGCCTTTCGGGCGATATGTCGTCGCACCACATCGAGCATGGCTTGGTTGCTGGTGTCTATGTCGTTCGACGCATTTCCCTCGTGAGCGAAGCGATGAACCACACAGGAGGCGTCATCAAAAAAGGGAATCTCGAGAGCCCGCGCGCGAGCAAACCAATCAGCGTCATCGGCACCACTAACCACCGACGTGTCGAACAGGCCCACCCAGTCAAAGGTCTTGCGCCGCACCACCAGCGCGCTCGGCAAGAATCCCGCAACGGGTTCAACCAGCCACTCCGGGCGACACCAGGCTGGGCGCGCTTGACCGGGTTCAATGTGCAATTGTTGTTTGCCCACCGCATACTCCAGCGCTGCATCGGCCTCGAGTGCCGCGATTTGCCTAGCCAGTTTGTTGACCACCCACTCGTCGTCTTGATCGAGAAATGACACGTAGGTTGCGGTGCCGAGTGAAATGCCCAAGTTGCGCGCATGGGCAACGCCCGCGTTCGTCTCGAGCGTAGTGATGCGCATTTCCACAGCCGGATCAGTTGCGCGCGCCACGTAGTCCGCCAGAACCTGCTCGGAATCATCGCTCGAGGCGTCGTTGATGACGTGGATGCGTAGGTCCCAGCCGCTGAGCTTGGGATGCGGTTCTTGCGCGATCACCGAATCGAGCGCACGAGCAACAAACTCGCCGCCGTTGTAAACGGGCAACACAACGTCGATGGCGATGCGGGTAGGGGCACTCACGCGATGACCTCCTCAAGTAGGCGGGTCATCAAGGCGAGTGGCATTCGACCCGCGGTGAAAAGTGGCGCGCTACGAGTGAGTGCGGAAACGCGCTCCAGCACCTCGCGTTCGAAAAACGGAAACTGCGCCACGGTGTTGGGAGCGATAGCAAGCAGACCAGCGCCGGGTCCTAACGGCTCGGGCTGTGCGGGGCCGTTTGGTGTCAGAACGAGCGTGGCCACGTGGTTCACGGGTGCGGAGGCAAACTGCGCCCGAGTGGCTCCAGTGAGAAAGTGGATGTTCTTCTTGGCTTCGTCATCCCACAGGCTGGTCGACGATTCGGCTGGCGAAACGGGGAGTGCGTCCGGGCGAAGTTTGAGCGTGGCATAGGTGCTCCAGAGCAGGGCGGCGGATTCATCTGTGGTCAATCTCGGCGAATATTCTACCACGTTGTCGGCGAGGAATGTCCAGCCTTCGGAGAGGCACTGGCGGACGAGGGTGGTCTTGCCGCTGTTGCCCACGCCACAGATCAACAGCCCGCGGCCCTCGCGCGCGACTGCTGCGGCATGCACCAGCACGTTGCCGTCGGCGACTGAGGCCCAGTGCATCAGTGTGCGGGCAAACTCGGCCACCTGTCGTGGAGCGAGCGTCGTGCGGGAAAACGTGAGTGCCTGTCGCGACTCCACGTGGAAGGCGAGCATGGCCGACAGGTCTTCTTCGAGGCAGATGAGCCACCGCGACGAGTCGGGATCCACGTTGCCGCCCAAATTCGCACGCACGTTCTCGCCCTGATCATTAGCCCACGCAGTAATGGCACCGTAGGGTCCGCGCCGCAGGTGTCTCGGGTCGGGAAGAGCAGCAACCGTGGCGTCATTCAGATAATGCAGACCAACCCGCGGCAAGTCCGTGCGGTGCGGAGCCGGGTTTGCGATCAGGTCGAGGGGTGCGAGTTCTCTCAATTGCGCAACTGTCTCCGGCGAACCCGAAAGGCTGAGCAACCGCGCGCCTAGACGAAATTCCACACCGTCGCTCTGCGAATCAGACCGTTCAAGCTGAGTATCCAGCCACGCGTGCAGGGCCTCAGTCACGGGCAGCCGGCCACCCCTTGTCGGGGTCGGCTTCGTGAATTGGGTCGAGACCGAGAATGTCTTCGAGGTCGGAGAACGACTCGAGGCTGAACCCCGCGAACGCCCACGAGGCTGCTTCGGCCGTGGTCTCGCCTGCGGGCACGATCAGATTCTCGGCGGTGAGTGCCCCAATCATGGAGTCGACGCTGGCGACAAGTTCCGGCGCGTTGCCCGCCGAAGCCGCAAACGCGGCGCGCGACCCGCTCGCTAGCAGAGCGTTCCAAGCAAGCGACGATGCCGCATTCAGCCGGAAATACCGACCGCTCACGAGGTTGATGATCACGGTGTCGTCGGCACTGGCGTCAAACACCACCGCGGGAGAATTCAGGCGGAACCACGTGCTCATGAACGCTCATTCCAACGTGAAAAAATCTGCTGCACGGCAAGCCTATGTGGCATGGGGCCGTATTCAGACTCTACGAATGCTTTGCCGGCATTCGACATCCGCATCCATTCATGGGCGTTAGCATGGTCGGCTATTTCCCGAAGTGCAACCACCCAGTCGGTCAAAGTGTCGGCTACACGCACTCCCGCAAAGCTGCCATCAATCGCGTCTTCGACCTGTGGGTGTCCCTGCACACCAAAAGACGTTGAGACAGTGGGCAGTCCGTGCGCGAGGTAGTCGAGCGTCTTGCGCTTTTGACCGGCGCCAAAGCGCAGGGGGGAGAGCCCCACGAGTGCTGTGCGCATGATGTCGTCGACCTCGGCGGCCGGCCGGCGACCGGTAAATCGCACATTCGCTAGGTTGGCGCCCGCATCGGGGTGTGCCGAACTGGCGGCCTCCATGAGCGACTTAATGGTGGGTGCAGTCCAGTCACCAATGATCACCAGTTCGTCGAACGCGGGGCTCACCTGCGGCCAAATGTCGGTGAGCAGCCACTTAACGCCATCACGGTTGGGTTCGTGTCTCTCACCGCCGATGAACACGGCCCGACGAGCGGTTTCGGAGAGGCCTGCATGATCGACCGTATCGAGGGCAAACCAGGTGAGCCGCTTTACGTTCGCCGCCGCATGGCGAGCCCGCACCTCGCGCACTTCCTCCTCGGTGGGCAACAGCGTGAGGTCGGCGTGGGTGAAGCAGAAGTCTTCGACAAGTCGCATGGCGCGGGCGCGCTGGGTATTGAGAGCCGTAGAGGCGGCGGGAGTGACCGACATGTCGCCCTCGCCCAACCTTCCAATCTCGGCCATGCGCAGCTCGTGAATATCGTGGGCAAAGTAAATCAGCGGAGCTCCAAGCCGGCTCAGCGCAGAATAGGCCCGTGAAAATAGTCCGGGCCTGCTTACCACTACAACATCCGGCGCCCAAATGGCCAACGCGCCAAAAGCACCCACCTCCGACTCATCCACCACCAGAACGTCGTGCCCAAGTTCGCGCGTGGCGTGAATCAGGTCCAACACCGATCGAGAACCGGCATCGCCCAGCGCATCAATGGGGCCGGCCTCGCAGACGGCAATTCTCATACAGCAATTTTTATCAGGACATGATCTGGCAATAATATCATTTTTAGTAACAGATCATCTAACATAGTTCTATGCCTCCATTGAATCAGTTTTTTCGGACAACTCCCATTTACTAATTATTTTATCAAAACGATTACAATTAATAATGAGTTTTCATAATTTTAAAATGATAAATGAGAACAACGATTCGTTACATAATTTAAATGTTGTTGATTATGTAACAAAAGTTTATGAAATAGTATCTTAGGATTCTTTATAAACTTCTGATAAATCATAGGAAAATCTCTTTCAAAAAAATACCTATCAATTGCAATTCCCGCTTCGTTAATTTTGAAGTCTATCAGTCTACTGCTGAAGAAAATATCTTTTGATTCTTCTAAAAATCTATTAACAACTTCACCACTATGGACCCAAAAAGTAAAATATGATGATAGCCCGTTATTTTCATGACCATTAATAAACAAAGACAAACTTGAATTCATTTGTTTTTCATCTACATCGCCATTTCTGTCAGAACATGTTCCTATGAAAGGTGAATACATTGAAACCCCCTCTTCAATTATCTTTTTTTCAATAACTTCCTCTTATTCCAAAAAATGTTAGTAATTTCTTTTCTAATATCGTGACTACCAGATGTGGCACCCTTTGTGTGGCCAAACCAATAAATTCCATATTTATTTCCGGTATTTTTCAATAATCTAAGCGCAGACTGAAAAGCAGACGCGTCACTATTAATTAATAAATGGTCTGGTGTCGTTTCACAAAAAATATTTAAATACTTCGAATACTCCTCAACACAATCATGCCATTCCTGACAAGAATTATTGATGCCAATATAAATATCATATTCATTAAAAGACTTAACAAATATATTTAGTAATTCCACTCCAACAGATAATTTATCGGGCGATGGAATGTGTGATGCAAAGATTATGCATTTCTTCATTTCTTATAAATTACCGCTATTTCAGATTCTTTTGTTTTAATAATTTTAACACTGTTTATATTTTTCTCCAAGTATATAGATTCTTCCATATTGAAATGGCATGACCTTATTCTCCCATCAACCTGAAAATCTCTCAACATTTCGGTCGTTTTCAAATCTGCTCCTACATAGTGTGGAATCTCGCAAGTATGTAAATCTTCAATTATGTACACCCCACTAGACTTTAAATGTTTGAATAAAACGGAGATACTTATTTGATGTTGCTTCATTGTGTGACCACCGTCATCAATTATAATATCAAAGTCTGATCCAGTTTTTCTTATTAAGCTGTTTAATTGACCTTTTGATTCCTGGTTGCAAACAAATGTCTTAATTCGATCATTATCAACATCTTTAAACTCACCTAAATCAATTCCGTAAATGTCAGCATTAGGTAAATAATCATACCATGTCTTTAGTGATGCGCCTGGTAATCTTCTGCCGACTTCTCTAATCTGCTCATGTTGTTGAGGTCGATAAATCCCGATTTCCAGTATCTTTAATTTATCGTTTTCTTTTCCATTTAGAATCTTCTGATAGACCGAAACATAATTATGGTCCGATTCCATTTTATCAGTGCCGTAAAATATCATGATTTCATTTAATGATTTCATCTTGTATACGTTCACCTTTCATAATTAACGTGTGTGATAACATTGTATAATGACACTGACACGAAAACCATTTTATATTTTGCATTAAAAACCTGTTTCACTCTGAGAAAACTGCTTACGTCCCGCAAATGCGGGACGTGAGTAAAATCCCTGTTGAGACCGCCCACGCGTATCCTTAATCTCTTTTCTTCTCCGCCCTTTTACGATCAAGCCAAATCTTGCAAATCCCTTTTATCCGAAAAAGAATGTGACAAGCAATCTGACTACTCCCCATCCCTTTGGCGGGTCGATCTGCTAACTTCTAGCCGCTTGGGCAAACTGCTTCGCCCCTTCCGCGTTGAAGATTCCCACGCTGGCTGGTGGGGCATTCACGCGGGGAAACCTTCGAGCCTGAAGGGCAGGACTTGAGTCTCCAGCAAGGTAGCTCGGTCAACCCAGAGCGCACCTTTGCCGCAAAGACCAACATGGGCTCAGCCTAAAAACCCATAAGAAACCAAGCGTTAAAATCTTTAACAACACTTCTTTTTAAAGTATACGCAGGGTGTGCTATCGCATGCTATGAGGATCAAAATCAAAAAGTGGTTCAAACAAAACAAAGTACCGAAATGGTACACAAAGGATTTACGGGCTTTTATCCAAGCCCATCGGCAGGTCTTTGGAAAAGACCCCAACTTGGAAGAGTTCCCCTGTCTCAATGATAATACCCCGACGACAGGGTTCGACTTTCACTATACCTACCAGGGCCCTTGGGTGATGCGCAATTTGCTCCACAGGAGGCCCGCAAAGCACGTGGATGTTGGCTCTTGGACCGCCTATCTTGGTTTTTTCTCCAGCTTGCAGCCAACCGAATTTGTGGACATACGACCGGCAGAATTGCACTTGCCCGGCCTAACGCCGAGCGAGGGATCGGTATTACGCCTGCCGTACACCAATAATTCTCTGGAGTCCCTGAGTTGCCTGCACGTGGTCGAACATATTGGTCTGGGCAGATATGGCGACCCCATCGACCCCCTAGGCACGATGAAGGCTCTCAAGGAATTATCACGGGTGGTGGCCAAGGGCGGTGATCTTTATCTCTCCCTGCCGGTAGGGGTGGAGAAGATATTCTTTAATGCCCACCGGATTACCCATCCACGGGTTGTCCTCGAAAATATGGAAGGGATGAAATTAGTGTCCTTATCGGGAGTTTTGGATGATGGCCAATATCTCGAGAATGCTGGACTGGAGTTGTTGAGTCGCCAAAGGTACGGATGCGGGCTATTTCATTTTTTGAAATAAGCGTGATCACCATTAAACTTCGGGGGGGGCTCGGGAATCAAATGTTTCAGTATGCGGCCGGCCGGGCTCTGGCGCAAAAAAAGAGTGCATTACTGATCTTGGATCTTGAGTGGTATAAACAAAAATTTGGGCCGGGGTCGACGGCCAGAGCCTACGAGTTAAACTGTTTCCAGCTCCACCATTTGATCAGAAACGTGAAGTCAAAGTTTGCGTCACGTGCAGCATCCTTTTTGGCCAAGGATTATGAGGAGCCACATTTTCATTACGATCCCGGTTTTCTCCATCTGCCAAGGCATGCTGTGCTGACTGGATATTTTCAGTCCGAAAAATATTTCAAAGGTATACGCGACATCCTTTTGAGGGAGTTTATGTGGAAGAAAGCGCCCCAGGGCAAGAATCTCAGCCTATTTAAGGAAATTCAGCAAACACCGGGAAGCATTTCTTTGCACATTCGCAGGAGTGACTATATTACTAATGAAAAAGTCGCAAAAGTTCATGGGATAACAGAAATGAGTTATTATGAAGCAGGGGTAAAAAAAATGGCTCAAAATATAAATAACCCAAAGTTCTACATATTCTCCGATGAGCCTGAGTGGTGCCGGCAAAACCTTAAGTTGAACCACCCCACGGAATACATCTCAAACCATGGTCATGGCTCTGAAGATATGAGACTCATGAAAGAGTGCCGACATCACATTATCGCAAACTCAAGCTTCTCTTGGTGGGGGGCATGGCTAAACGAAAATCCTGATAAGCTGGTAACAGCACCAAAGAAATGGTTTTCCTGCCAAGAGAAAAACACAAAGGATCTAATTCCCGATTCATGGCACAAGCTGTAGAAGTCATGCAGAAAAGATCTGCCAAAGAGCCATTGGTGTCTGTGGTAATGAGTGTCTTTAACGGAGAAAAATATCTCCACGAGGCCATCAATTCTATCCTCCAACAGACGTTTACAGACTTCGAATTTATCATCGTGGATGATGGGTCGACAGATAGCACATGCCGAATTATTCAATCCTACGATGACCCGAGGATTATTCTCATTAGTCGCGCGAATAAAGGCATAACAGTCTCCTTAAATGAGGCCATTTTATCTGCCAAGGGTATTTATATTGCACGGCAAGATGCCGATGACGTAAGTCTCTCGGCTCGCTTGCAGACAGAGGTTTTCTTTCTAAGGAATAATCCAAAATATGTGGCGGTCGGTTCCTGGTTTGAGGAATTTAACGAAGGTGGTCCTCTACGCATCAATCGGACACCAGTGACTGATTCACTGGTTCGACTACGCTTGGTGTGGGGTACCTGCTTTGGGAATGGCTCGGTGATGTTTGTCCGCCAGACGGCGATCGATGCAGGGCTGTATCGACAGGATATGTGGCTAGCTGAGGATTATGATTTATGGATGAGATTGGCGTCTTATGGATCCATGGCGAACCTTCCCATGGTCCTTTTTCGCTACCGGATACATGCGGAAAGTGCGTCTCAAAAACATAGTTCTAAGCTGCATCAGATCGCAAAAGAAATAAGCCTATCCTATGCCTTGAAATTTCGTCGAAATGACCTGGGTAGTATTCATCACGATGTGGAGCTTATTGCGAAAGCCGGCCCAGAATATCAAAAGGAAGTGATCGCTGAGATGAGGCGTGAAACTTTGCGGCTTCGAAACTATCCGGAGGTGAAAAAAGCCTTCTTAAGATACCTGCGCCATTTGAGACTCAAGACTTGGCTTGCGACCCGGTTGCGTCTTTTGACATCTTTTCGACCTTCTTCCCTTTAAGCTTCCGCAGGTCAAGTCCTTGCGTATTCGCCGAACATTTTATTCCGTAGGGCTTTACTTTCCTCGCTAGTGAAATGCCCAAGAAGTTTGGGGCATCGGCTTCCATCCTGTGGCTTCAGTTGATGCCGCATTTCCACGATCTTATTTATTGTGCTTGAGTATGATGCTTCTTTCATCTGCCAAACAGAGCAGATGTGTCCTGTAATCGGCAGCGAGTGAGCTGCAACCCAGAGCCCGATAAGCGCGGGCGTCAGGTATCTTGGCGAGACAGGGGGGGAGGGCTTTGTCTATTTTTAGGCAACCGTTTCCACCATGCATACCGCAAATAAGATCGGACTGGGAATCATCACCTGTGACCGACCGGGAGGCCTAAAGAAGGCCCTGGCGAGCCTTCCTTGGGAGCGGTTGGATCGTGTGGTGGTGATCAACGATGGTGCCACGGTTTCCTCTGAAATCCTCCGCGAAGCAGGCCGAGGCCGAGCAGATCTCCTCCAGAACGAAAGCAATCTGGGGGTAGGTAAATCGAAAAACCGGGCTTTACGTCATCTTTTGCAAGCTGGCATGGAACATCTGTTCCTGATGGAGGACGACATTTTTGTGAAAGACACCAGAGTGTTCGAAGAGTATGTGGAGGCGGCACGAACTACAGGCATCCAGCACCTGAACTTTTCCCAGCACGGCCCCAAAAACAAAAGCCCAGACGGAATTCCAGATCCCGTCACCACCGTCGACTACGGACTCCTGCGAATCGCCCTCCATCGCCACTGTGTGGGTGCGTTTTCTTACTACTCCCGAAGTTGCCTGGAGACGGCAGGTCTGATGGATGAGAATTTCTACAACGGGGGCGAACACCTGGAACATACCTATCGGATTCTTCGAGCCGGGTTTCATCCCCCCTTCTGGTTTTTTGCGGATGTAGACCGTTCGGAGGAGTTGTTGGGGGACGAACCTTGGGCTGTCACTCAGTCCCTGATCGCCTCTCGGGTTGATCAAGCCGAACTGGTACGGCGGAGCGATGCCCTGTTTCAGGCGAAGTACGGCCGGCCGGTGGGAAGAATCCCTGTGGCCGGTAAGGGGGCAGTGATGCGGTCCCTGCGACGAATTCAAAAGAAATACGGCGCGCCGGGCCCCGCCTCGCTTCACGCGCAGGAGTCATGGCGACCTCAGCCTCGGCGGCGGAACCTGTGGGATAAGCTGCGGGATCGGCTGCGAAAGGGGTGGAGTTCTACAAGCAGATAATGCCGATTTTCGCCTCCAAAAACTCGCGGTGATTCCAAGTCTAAGCCAAGCTAACCGAGTGAGTCGCGCAGAAGCTGATACAGGGATCGCCTGGGCCTCCCAGAAGAGTCAGCGGGAACTTGCCGAGGCTATCTCCCGTTTCCGGCGGGTTTGCTGGAAGATAGGATGGGAGAAGCTCTTACTGCGAATGGGGCTGAAGCAGATCCCGGGATAGGCAGTTAGATCCATCCGCGGAGGTTCGATTTTTGATAATATAAACAAGGTCGCCACTTTTACGTTCTCGGGTTAGAAATGTATTTATCGCATGAGAAAGTACCGCTCCGTTAGCCCCCAGGTGAAGTGGGATAAGGCGTTTTCCATCTGCACGATAGTCAACGATTGGGTTAAGTACGAATCCCACCAACAGAGCTGGCTTAAGATGGGCTTTGGTGGGAAGGATTGTGAATTTCTCGTAAGTGACAATAGTTCATCCAACCAGCTGGATGGCTTCCAAAGTTCACGGCTTTTTCTCAATCAGGCCCGAGGGCAATACATCATTATGGCTCATTTGGACTCACGCCCGAGCGAGACCAAAGAAAAAGTGCTCAAATTATTGCAGCATCTAGAGACACTCGACCCAAAGTGGGCGGTTGCGGGGAACGCTGGAATCAATCTAGCCGGCCTGACCTTTATAACCCTTGGCTTAAAGATGCCGAAAGTTTCGGGAAAAAAAGGGGCAAAAGGATTTCACCTTGTTCATACGCTCGATGAAAACCTTTTGATCGTAAAAGCAGAAGCCCGATTATCTTTGAGTTATGACCTGGAGGGGTTCCACTTGTATGGGCTGGATTTATGTGATGTGGCCCGGAGGCTAGGCCGAACCTGCTATGTTGCCCCGATGCGTTGGTACCACGGCTCTCACGGAACCCTGAATACGACCTTCTACCAAAAGGTCTCCGAGTTTGAGTCAAAGATGCGTAATTATCGATGGCCGAAACTGTGGGCTACTAATTGCACCTTTCTAACTGTGTCCCGATCTCCCTTGGCCCGTACATGGTCCCGAGCTCAGGCCTGCTGGTTGCTGCGCAAAAACGAGCACCACACCGAAGGGGAGCGTCGGGATTTGTGGAACATAGCAAAAAAAGAAACTCTCTTTTTCCCCGCCTACGCAATTCTCTGGTTATACAAAAAATCAGGTCTAGAAAAATGGCGTAGGCGTCGGTTGCCGCAGCAAAATCCGGCCTATACCCCTCATGCCTAGTTCGGCGCGAAGCAAGCCAGGCTCCCCCCATAGAGAAAAACTGGCACTGCTGGTTCCTTCGTTCCAGCACCAGCGGTATTTGTCCAGGTTACTAGACTCGATTTGCCGACAAACCCGTAAGCCAGACGAGATTCTCGTTTCCGACGATGCTTCGGCGGACGGGAGCTACGAACTTCTGAAGGGTTGGGCTCGGGGAAGACTGGGCGTGAAAATTTTCCGGCAGCCCCAAAACCTTGGCATCACTGAAAACAGCAACTTTCTCTTGCGCAGGACAAAGGCGGAACTGGTCATGTTCCTGCACAGCGATGACCTCTTTCGGCACGCACGAACACTGGAAAGACTGGAGAGCCTTTTGCAAAAAAATCCAACCACGGTCCTTGCGGCTGCCGGGAAGATATTTTTGGATGATGATTCAGGACTGGGTAAAGCTGAATCGGGCCTGTTCACCGGATTGCATGCTGGCAAGGAGGTGAGACAAAAAATCCTGTGGGCAGAAGCTAACGTAGTCGGGGAGCCTTCTTGCGTTCTCTTCCGCCGGCGTTATATCCAGTCCGGTTTCGACCCTGCCTACAGGCAACTTTGGGATTTGGAGGCATGGTTGCGGTTGCTGCGCCAAGGGGATCTTGTCTATTTGGCCCAGCCACTGATCGGCATCCGACGCCATGCCGGGCAGGCTACGAGACAAAACGCGCAAGAGGGCAGGTTGATCGGGGAGCATTTACGCCTTTTTGGGAGAGCCTTAGCGGAGGAGGGGCCGTGCCTCAGTGCAGAAGATCGGTACCGGCTACTTTACAAGCTGACCCGCACGGCGTGCCGTCATCCGAGGGCGGTCAGTCCGGAGATCCGCACGATCCTGTCCCGCGAAAAAAAACGAATGGGGGTTGCAGAGTATTACCGGCAAAAAATCCGGTACCGGGTGGGGAGGTGGTTTACCCGCAGCTCCATATCCTACCAGTAAGCACCGTTCTCCATCAGCTTGTGGTTGGCGGGACACTCGCTGGGAAGGGGGCGGATCCAGTGCTCGTTATACAGGCCACGATCTTCAAAACGGCCTCCCCGGATGCCAAAAAGTAGGTTGATGGTGCCCCCGAGATGTAGGCCGATCCGGCCCAGCTTTTTTGCATGGGCAGCCAAGGGAATGGACCAGGCGCCGGCGCCAATAATGGCGACATCAAAGTCGACCGCATTCATGGCATCCTGCATTTCCCCAAGACCGTGGAACCAGTCCCGGTGACGTGGCGGCACCATGTAGGGTAGTTGGGGACAGGGGAGGAGGTGGCAGGTCGAGGCGATCCGGGCGAGGGATTCCGCTGGAACGCCATGGAAGATGTTCAGCTGGGTGAGTTTGTGAAGTTGTGTGGAGATTGTTCGGCAAAAAGGGGAAATCACGAGCCAGCGTAAATCGGCAAGAGGTCGGAGCCACGGGGCCCCTACGGGTTCAAGGGAATGGAAGTTTCCCCGAATTGCTTTGGGCAGTTCGCGATTAAGAAAGGCCTGCTCATAGGCATCGAGAAACGTGCCTTCGGGTTGCCACTGGGCGATAAAATCCATTTTCTGAACGGCTTCGCGGTAAGCAGGGGCCCAGCGTTGATAGATCTCGCGGTGGATAGGAAAAACGCCTGCAGTATGAAAGAGTCGCTGCGCAGGCCGATACCAACTTGCGTTGGAGGGCCAAGGAAGCTGGATCCAGCGATCCAGATATTCTTGGGCTAAAAGCTCGCAGGTGCCGACCTTTCCGATTGCGCAAGGAGCTCGGCGGACAAGCGCTTCGGTGATCCAGGCTTGGCTTCGTGGACCGTCTAGGTTGCCAGATCGCCGGTTGCACAGACGGCGCCAACGAAGGCCGGTAAGGCGGTTTAAATGGGGAAGTGGCACGGGTTGAGAATAAGTAATCGGTTTTCGATTAGAAAGGAGATGTTCATACTAAAAGAGGCGAAGACTTCTTGGCTTTACCAGTTTCACCCGACAAAATAAACATCATGCGGCCTATTCAAAAAATGACGAAGCCCGTGCTTCATTTGGATTTCGCCGATGCACTTGGGAAGGAGAAAAAAAACGATAATTTTCTCCATAACTTATTGGCGCGGCATTACGACGTTCAGATTGTTGATACTCCCGATGTTCTTATTTTTACCCACTATGGAACTCGTAACCGCCTCTATTCTTGTAAAAAGATATTCTACACGCAAGAAAGGTATTTACCCGACTGGAAGCAGTGCGATGCAGCGGTAACCTCGGCCTACATGAATCATCCGCGGGCTTACTACTTCCCGTTCTTTGCCGCCCATCGACGGGGGGAGGATCTTGTTCGACCTGCAAACTTTGATTGCCAGCGTATTTTAAATGAGCCCAGAGGTTTTTGCTCGTTTCTTCATAAGTATGCAGATCATTCCGTGCGACCAAGGACGGAGTTTTTTCATGAGCTCAATCGTAGAAAAAAAGTCGATTCGGGCGGTCTGGCGCTCAACAACGTAGGCTATGAAGTGCCAGGAACGGCAGGGAGGGCAAAGATGGCTTTTATCTCTCGATATAGATTTCACATCGCTTTTGAGAATCGGCTTTCTCCAGGATGGACCACGGAAAAGTTCACCGACGCTTTCGAAGCTTTTACCGTGCCAATCTACTGGGGGGATGAGCACGCGCTCCAGTGGTTCAACCCAAAAGCATTCATCAATGTTCGGAACTATAGAAACATTTCCGAATGCTGTGATTATATTCTTCATCTGGAGAACAGTCCTTCGGAATATGCAAAAATGCTGGCCGAGCCACCTCTCAAGGATAATCAAGTTCCTGCAGTTTACTCTCAAGACAACTTGCTTGAGTTTCTTGTTCGAGAAATTGATCGGCAGGAGATTCCGATCGCAAGGCGCAGATGGTTTTGGCCGATCACCCGCCTCAGACTGGTAAAGCGGGACCGTATTCATGGGGAATAAGCCACAGGGGAACGCGAGCCCCCCTTCGTGCATCATTTACTTTCATGAAGGGTTTAGCCCTTACCTTCCCTTTGCCATCTGGCAGGCGCGCATAAGTAATCCTGATGCGCGAATTATCCTTCTGGGAGATAGCCAGAATCGGATTCAGGGGATTCAGTACGAGCATCACCTACTGTCGGATTACGAGAGCAGGCATCAGGAGTTTATGGATTGTTACCGCCATTTCCATCCAGGGCACCTCGGTGACGAACGCCGCTGTATCGAGCGATGGGTTTACCTGAGTGAGTTCCTCAAGAAGCAGAAGATTGAGGAATTTCTTTTTCTGGATAGTGACATGCTTCTGTTTTGCGATGTCGGTGAAATATTTTCTACGAGCAGAGGACAGGATGCTGCGGGGGCCCCGATGTTTTGGGCTTTTTGTTGCTTTTTTAAAAAGAACTTAGTGGCAGATTTCACAGATTGGATTTTTCAGCAGTATCGCAATCCGGCGGTGATGAAAAAATGGGATGTAGCATTTCGTCGTCATTTGGCTGGGGAAAAGGAACAAGGCGCAATCATTCAGGACATGGCGTTAGCTAAGATGTTCATCGAAGAGAGGGGACTACGAGTTTTGGATTTAACCCAACCTACGAATGGCAAGATAGTGGACTCGGGACGGTTGGGGGGTGCCTTTCAGCATAAGAGAAAGGACGTCGACGTTCTTTTCCAGAAGAAAGCAGGTGGAGATATTGAAACGGTCGTCGCTGGCAGAGCTGTGCCTCTTGCAGCCGTTCATGTGGCTGGCTTTTACAAGAATCACATGCCTGGCCTGACAGGATGGTCGTGGGCTATCTTCCGCTCTTTTTTCAGGCCAAACTACCGAAAGAACATGAAACAACTTTTTTGGTACGGACTGAGTGGTTTTCGGTATCGGCGTTACTTGAGAAGATGTCGAACCTCGTAGAGTTATGAGGCATAATATGCAACGGTGCTGCAGGTGAAATATTCACTCATGTTGAGAAGGGGTTATGAATAATACGCTGACATGGAGTCAGTTCATCCGTAGCGGCCGAGGTTGGTTATATCGAAGGCTACCTTCATGCAATGCGAAGTTGTATCGGAAAAAATTGGCAGGCTTCGAGAGGAGGTGGGGGTTGGAGGAGGAGGGGTTTACTAAAGAGGGATTTTTTAGGATATTTCAACGAAGAGTTCTTTCCCGCTGTCGACCAGGGAGTTTTTATGAGCTGGTGACGGGAGATGGTCTGGCGGGAAGTCTGGGAGTTTGGTTGGAGGGCAGGGATGGATGGAGGGTAGAGGCGTGGGAACATCGGCCATTCCCTTTGTCTTCAATCCAAAAACAGCGGCCTAAGTATCAGATTCATGAAGGGCGTTTGACAATCTGGTCTGCCAAAGAGAGAAAAAAAGATCTTGTTGGTATCACGACAAGGGGATCAAGAGAGGCTACGGGTCTTTGCCGGGAAATCTGTACCAGGCAGATCCGGCCAGAATGGGTCGGCATATGGAATCCGACGATGCGGCCAGCTTGGTTTCATCGAATGAGAAGGGCGGGCTATCAGCTCGCTTTGGTTTATCAACGGATCGAGTTTTATGTCAGCCCAGAGACCCGAGGACAGATTACGGAAGACAGATGGCAGAAATAATTTCCAGCTTTAAAGAGCTCAGGGCATATCAGGAAGCGGTGAGGCTCCAAGAGATGGTTTTTGAGGACAGCAAGCTTTGGCCGAAAGAGGAGATTTATGCCCTTACCAGCCAAATACGAAGATCCTCACGGGCCATCGGCGCGGCCATGGCAGAAGCATGGGCCAAGAGGCGCTATCCAGCTCACTTTTTAAGTAAAATGACCGACGCCGATGCCGAGCTTCAGGAAAGTCAGCACTGGATCGAGACAGCTTACGCCTCTGGCTACTTGAGTGGGGAGTCTAAAGAGTCCTACATCCTGCTCTCTCAAGAGATCGGAAAAATGATTGGGGGGATGATCGCAAAACACGAGAGTTTTTGCCGCCCTTCGTCTCCAGCGGAGAAAAGATGAGCATAGCTGCATTACAAAAAGCTGTACTATGGTATCGGTCCTCTGGCATCTGGTTCCTGAAATGAACGTAGCCTTTCATTCAAACTCCATGTCACTGCGTGGCTCTGAAAATGCCCTTTGGGATTATGCGAACTTCAACGAAACGATTCTTGGAAACCATTCTGTGATTTGCCATCCAGCAGAACTCGAAAATGCTGAAAATCCTACCTTTGCGAAATGGAAAGCCAGATTCCCAATTGTTCCATATCGGACAAAGGCCGAACTAAGTTCGAAGCTTAGGGAGAGGGAGAGTGATGTCTTATATCAGATTAAACCAGGACCCTATGATGGATTTCTCATTTCCGGGGTAAAGAATTGCATCCACTCGATGTTTTTGAGCGATGAATTTCACGGGGATTGTTTTGCTTATGTTTCCCGCTGGGCTTCAAAAGTCATGACGGGCAAGGAGGAGTCGTTTGTTCCCCATTATGTTCCAAAGCTGGAGAGCAAAGAAAATCTGAGGCGAAAGCTGAATATACCGTCGGGGGCAAAGGTGTTTGGGCGGCATGGGGGCTGGGATACATTCAACATACCTTTTGTTCGGAAAGTTGTTGCTCGGCACGCCCGGGAAAACCCGGAAGATCACTTTGTATTTATGAATACGGAGCCCATTCACGAGGCAGAGAATTTGACCAACATTCACTATCTTGCCGCGACAGTCGATTTGGAAGAGAAAGCCAGATTTCTCGCAACCTGCGACGCCATGCTCCACGCCCGCCTGTATGGGGAGACATTTGGGTTGGCCGTGGGTGAGTTTGCTGTGCTAGGGAAGCCGGTGATCACTTTTGCGGACTCCAGAGAAAGAGCTCATCTCGAGATGCTGGGAAGGCAGTCTTTGCAATACCGCCATGCAGATGAATTGATAAAGATATTAAGGGATTTTCGACCTCACAGGACCCAGGGGACCGAGTACGAAATATTTAACGAGCCGAAGATTGTGATGGAATTATTTCAAAATAGATTTCTATGCCTTTCTAGGACAAATGGGCGAAGCTAGAAAAAATAATAAGCATGGTATTCATGTGAAAATGTGCCAAATCCTTTTACGCCTTGCGTGAAAGATCGGGCAAATGATAAGTTGAGTTCGATTGGATTAATTAATCCGCACCCACAAAAGTGAAAAGCCGATTGTTCCCAACCTGCATGGCCTTCGTCGCGCTAGGGACGGGAATCTTTCTTTTGTGGCGGTGGATTTATTGGAGTAGGCACGGTTTTGAATTTACAGACGAAGGCCTGTATTTACTTGCAGCACAGGATCCTTGGAAAAATATCCACTCGACTTTATTCGGCTTTCTTTTGCACCCGCTTTTTCTGCTTTCAAGATGCGATTTGGGTTTGTATCGGGTGCTCGCCTTGGTGCTTTTGATCGGCATAGCAGGAGCTCTTGCTATTTCTTACATTCGTTTTCTTCGATTTTCTAGAGGGTGGTCGGAGCTAGCCGCAGCGAGTGCAATCATTTCGGCATCATTGCTGGTTTTCAGCGATGGACGGAGGACTCCGGGTTATGACTATCTAGTGCTTACTGGAGCCCTTGTTGCGTGGGCGGGATATTTTTCAATCCGAAGTTTGGCTTCAGGCAGTATCGGAGGATTTCTTCTTTTATCCACAGGGTTAATCATATGTGCATTCGGCAAGTGGGTTGTGGCGCTTTTGTTGCTGGGCATGTTTTTGATTTTATTGGGAACGAAAAAACTCCTCACCCCTGGTAAGATCATCCTTTGGACTGGTCTACTTACCGTAGGGTTGGTGGGTTCGCTTTCCTGGATTGGATTGGATGGAATTAAAAAATCATTTTCAGAGGCAGGATGTATCGTCTGGGCGCTCGGTTCCCATGGGACAAATCTACTTCCATTTTATGGAGCAACATTATTAAACTTTGCCTATCGATGTTTTCGAGCTTTCCTATATGGAGCTCCTTTGTTGCTATTTTGTGCTTGGGCAGTCAAGGTCCCCAAGGTTCGCCAGAAGCTGGAGGGTTGGGCTTGGGTTTTCGCATGCGGCATTCTGATTGTTGGGGTAGCACTAGGGCTAACGAAAGCTGGTGCATCGAGCTTTTCTCGTGTGGGGAGCAACGTGGCAACGGAGTTATTCTGGTTGATTGCGATGGCCATCATTTATTGTGGTAGAAAATTCTGGAAATCAATGCTGCGCCATGGAGTCGAGGGCGGCTGTCTTGTTGGAACCCCTTTTCTTCTGGGAGTCGGGACTGCGACGGCATTGGGGGATTACGCGGGGCATGGAGCGGTCTTTTTTGTCTTAGCGGGCATTGGAATTTGGGCTGCGCTTTTGCGGCGGGGGGCGAATCCTCGGATTGCGGAAGCCTTTCTTTGGGTTTCTGTATGCCTGAATTTCATTCGACTCGATAAATCTCTTCAGGATCAATTCAGAACCCAAACACCATGGACCTGTCATGAGGCATGGAAAATCACAGAGAATGGGCCTTTGGTCTATCTGGATAAGGATCAGGCAAAAAGCCTGCAAGTCATGCGAGAGAGTCTGGTTCGATTAGGCTTTCGTTCGGGGGATCCGATTATAGCGATTGGAGATTTGCCCGGGGCAGTTTACTTGTTGGGGGGGTGGTCGCCCGGGACTTGCTGGTATTTTGCCGGCACTTTGGGGCAGTTGCCGTACTGCAAAGCGGTCGTGAGCTTAGTTTCGAATGAAACCTTGCAGAAAAGCTTTTTTCTTTTTCGCGAAAACAGCCCACTTTACCCGAAAAGGGGAGAGATTCTTGGGTTGGCCGTGCAACCGAATCAACCCGATGAAGTGACCGCTCTGGTCACATTAGAGAGGGAGGAAACTCGTCTGGCGATTTGGCACCCGATGGCACGTAAGGCAAAGAAATTGTAATTTAAGCAAGCTAGGGTTTGGTGGCGATTTGTTGGAGTAGAGCCAAGGGCGAAGCCCATAGGTAATAGCAAAATGGAATTTGATTCTAAGAAATCTATGTACTAGTTATTAGCTTTTCTTGGGTCTTCTGTTTAAGGATGGGGCCATTATTGTGCGTTGGCAGGGTTGGTGAAGCAGTTCAGGACAATCGGAAGAAGGGATTATCTCGTATTGGAGGAGGCGAGGCGAGAGAGTGCCGCCGGAACAGAGATGGCGAAAGCGAAATAAGAGTTTCGTTAACCTCATAAACAGGGATTTACGATTTACGTCGGCTAGGGCGTTTTCGCTGTGGGAGCCAAGGCGTTTGGCGATGTCGTCCTGGTGCCATGTGAAGATGCCAATGGGCTTGCGGATGGAGACAAGGTTCAGGCCGAGCTTCATTTGACGGCGGAACCAGACGTGATCCCCGACGACGCGATATTCGGCAGGGTAGAGGCAACGTTCCCAGATCTCTCGGCGAAAAAGAAATGAGCAGGTTTGGACAGGCATGTGCCACTCGGCGTCGATGGGGCGGGGAACGGTGATCTGGTTGAAGAGGTAGAGGAAGTTGAGGTTTTCATCGAGCATGATGGTGGGGCCAAAAACAGCGTCGGCGCCGGTTTGATCAAGTTTTTGAAGGGCTTGGGCTAAGCCCGCTCGGTCGTACTGTTCATCGGCGTTGAGGTGGCCGAAGATGCGGCCACGTGCGGTAGCCATGCCCTTGTTCAAGGCGTCGTACATTCCCTTGTCTGGCCCTGAAATGAGGTGAATATCTTTTTGCTGGTTCAGATAGTCCAGAGTTCCATCTGTACTACCCCCATCGACAATGATGTGCTCATAGTTTCGACCTTGAAGGGCATGTCTTACCGAGCGGAGACACAGATCGATCCAACGAGTTGAATTAAAAACCGGGGTTACGATGGAGATGTCGCAAGCCGACATAAATAGTTATGAACTCTTTTTCAGAAAAGAGTCCATCGAATAACGATCGCGGGCCGTATAAAAAAACCAGACGAGATAGATAAGATTTAGGCCACCCCAAAGGCCGAGCAGAATCAGGTAGTGTTTGCCACACTCACCCATCATGGGGAGAAGGCGCCATAGGGCAAAAGCCGCGAGGCCAAGCCAGAGAGCAACCCAGTGGAGGGTGAAAAAGCTGAAGAAGCGAAGCGGGGTGGACGGGACAAAGCCGCCGATCTTGGGGGCATCGATTGGATAGAGGTAGAGATTCTCAATCTCCGATCCAACCAAGGTCGATTTGCCAAGAACCTTATTCAGACGGCCTTCCACAAAGCGGGCGTGGAGCCGGGCAAAGTCGACAAAATGGAGATAAAAGCAGGACTGAGTTCCGGCGGTGATCACAAGGAGCGGGACAAGAGCCAGAGAGACCGGGCTATCCCAAAGAAGGCAGCCGATCACCAGTACGAGAAAAAAGTAGAGACCATGGAAGAACTTCTTGTGGTAGGTGTATTGCATCTCGCGCATCCGCCTCAGTTGCTCCATCCAGAGATCGATCTTTTGAGCAGATTTTTCCATCACGAGATTATGGGCAGAAGTGCTGATTGAGACAACCTTGTGGCTTTCCCACAAACAACTTTTCAGAGAAGGTAGTTGCCGTGGAACCAACAGAAAATAGGCCTGAGTCGCGTACCCCTGGGCTGATTG
>Ga0214919_10001498_pt1 | contig 38106 bp, 22 predicted proteins | sample LL1503_MetaG_FD_177994 | JGI IMG/M metagenome (GOLD analysis project Ga0214919, IMG submission 177994) | Freshwater microbial communities from Lake Lanier, Atlanta, Georgia, United States - LL-1503 | ecosystem: Environmental > Aquatic > Freshwater > Lake | place: USA: Georgia | collected...
ATATTGTCAAAACAATAGAGCGGCCTTTGTCTGCTTATACCCAAGATGGCCAATTTAAATTATTTATATTTGACATTGGCTTATTAGGGGCCATGAGTGGTTTGGCGCCCAAAGATTTATTAGATCAATCTTATGGGACCTATAAAGCCTATTTTGCAGAGAATTTTATAGCCCAAAATTTGATCACTCATGGGCCTTTATTTACCTGGCAAGAAGGCACGGCAGAAATTGAATTTGTGCAGGAAAAAAACGGTGCAGTCATTCCCATTGAAGTGAAATCTGCCTGGAGTACCCATGCTAAAAGCTTGTCGATCTTTGTAAAAAAATATGCGCCGCCTTATCAAGTAATTTATAGCGCTAACAATATTGAGTTAAATCAAAAATCTCATACGCAGTATTTACCTTTGTATTTAGTAGAATTGGAATAAATCAATCTTGAATGACTTAAAAAAATTAAACAAATACCAGACTTATTTAAAACTAGGCCTAGTCTCTTTACTCAAAGTTTTTACTTATAGACTCAAAATCAAATCAAAATTTTTTAAAAAATCGTTGCCGATTTCAGATTTTGAAAAAATAAATTTGATTGATCTGTTTGAATCTGCCCCCTCTCTGTCCAAAAAATCTAGCGATTTTTTGTCCTGTCTCTCCCACGAGTGGAGAGACGAGATCATCAGCAATGCCAATAAAATTATGGCGGGCGAGCGGCGTTATTTTTTTAATCACTGGCATCCAGAAAATTTTAATTTAGAGCTTGAGAGAATTAGTAAAAATAATTTAAAACACTTTTCAGAATTAAATTTATTTTTTTCAGAAGGCCAAGATATAAAAACCATCTGGGAAAATTCCAGATTTTATTGGTTCGTAGATTTGGCAAAAGCTTTTAGATTATCTGGCGAGCAAAAATATTTAGAAAGCTTAAATAATAATTTAAATAGCTGGTTAGAAAACAATCCCTGTAATGCTGGGTATAACTGGGCCTGTGCTCAGGAGGCCAGTATTAGATTAATTAATTTTACTTTGGGATTAGAAATAATTAGACAGGGCGGACACGCAGGTCCGCCCCTACAAGGGTTGGATGAGAGAGGGGACATAAAAAATTTCATCCAAAAACACTGCGCCCGAATTATTCCTGTCATGGGCTATGCCGATTCTCAAAAAAATAATCATGCAACGTCTGAAGCGGCGGGGTTATTTATTGCGGGGTGTTTTTTATCCCAGATGGATTTCGTCTCTCCCATTGTCTCTTGTAGGGGCGGACCTGCGTGTCCGCCCGGGCAGACACATAGGTCTGTCCCTGCAAGAAAATATTTATTGATTGGACGCAAATATCTCGAACGCCAGCTGAAAAGACTAGTGATGTCTGACGGGACGTTTGCCCAGTATTCAGTCACCTATCATCGATTAGTTTTAGATACGATTTCTCTCTGCGAAATCTTTAGACAAAGATCTAATCAGCCAAAATTCTCACAAAGATTTTATAAAAATTATGAAAAATTATTTCTATGGCTGTATCAACTAGTCGACCCAATATCTGGAGACGCACCGAATTTAGGCGCCAATGACGGCACGAATTTATTTAAATTAGAGTGCCTAGATTACAGAGATTTTCGGCCGTCTTTGCAGCTAGCGTCTGTGCTTATTAATAAAACAAAATGTTTCGAACCAGGGCCCTGGGATGAGGTGTTGGATTGGCTGGAGTTAGAAAAAAATCCGGGTGAATTTGAGTTTAAAACTCTAGAAAAAAAATCGAGAGAATTTAAAGCGGGTGGATTGGTTTCGATTGTTTTTGATTCAGCCCCCTCTCTGTCCAAAACGCCTGACGGCCTTTTGTCCTGTCTCTCCCGCGAGGGGAGAGACGAAAGCACAGCGCATACCCATTGTTTATTAAGAACTGCCAATTTTAAATTTAGACCCTCTCAATCAGATTGCTTTCACTTAGATTTATTTCACAAGGGGGTGAATATTTTAAGAGATGGTGGGTCTTATTCTTACAATACAGATCCCAATAAAATTAAATATTACTCAGGTACGGCGTCGCATAACACCATCATGTTTGATGATCATGATCAGATGCCGAAGTTAAGTAGATTTTTATTTGGGGATTGGCTCAAGATTGGTGTAGGGGCGAATCTTGTATTCGCCCATGATATTTGGCGATGGTCCGGTGAATACAAAGATTATCTCGGCTGTCGGCATCAAAGATCTTTAGAAATTAATCAAAATTTAGGAATAATTTTGGTTCGAGATGAAATCTCTGGTTTTAAAAATCATGCGGTTTTGACATGGCGCTTGGCCCCTGATTTAAATTGGATGATTAATAAATCTAGAAAAAATCTTTGTGAGTCTGATTTGGCTAGTTTTGAGATTTTTATAGATCAAGAGCCAGTAGAATTAAATTTAAGCAGGGAGACTGAGTCTAAGTATTATCAGAAGGAGACAAGGATTCCAGTGTTAAATATAAAAATAGAAAAGCAGAGCAGGTCTCAAGTCAGTATTAAAACCAAGATCAAAATTAAGGATCCCTTACAAATTTGGAGTTCCTACGAAGGGCTGACTGGAGTAATGCAAGTCGGGCTGCTCAACCCGCTCTAAGATTTAAGCCGAAGGAACGTGTTTAGATTTTATGTTGTATAAATGATATTTAGGTATTGCAATATAGCAAAATAAGTATATTTTAATATCTAAATATCATTTTTGGAGCGATAAATGAGAAGTAGAGTACATTTATTAGCAGAGATGAGCCCAAACTCCAGACACGAAGCATTTAAGATTTTTGCAGAAAAATCAGGTGAGTTTTTTGATGTGTTAAAAGCCTCTGAAATTTTAAATATTTCGCCATCTGAATCTACGAAAATTTTATCGCGCTGGCATCGGCAAGGCCGAATTCTCAGACTCTCTCAAGGTTTTTACACTCTCTTACCCGTTAATATTCTTGCTCAAAACTTTACCCTCGAAGATCCTTGGCTCATCATTCCAAAATTATTTGATCCCTGCTATGTCGGTGGTGTCAGTGCATTAGAATATTTTGATCTCACAGAGCAGTTGTTTCACAAGCTTTTTATTTTTACGACCAAACCTGTCAAGCAACGAGAAATCAAAATATCTGATCAGGTTTTTGTATTACGCCATATTCAAGATCAGCATTTATTTGGACTGACACCCATCTGGCATGGAAACACAAAGATCATGATCTCTGATATCCACAGAACCATGGTTGATATTTTTCATAACCCTGCAATCGGTGGGGGTATTCAACATGCCATGGACTGCCTAAAAAATTATTTAAATAAAAAAGAAGTGGATCTTGAGAAAATTAAAATCTATGCGGAGAAACTAAATAATGGCGCTGTATTTAAACGCCTTGGTTATTTGCTTTCTATCTATTTAGGTGAGTCACACCCAATTGTTTTAAAGCTTCATGAAAATCTAAGCCAGGGCTATGTCTATTTAGACCCCAAGAAAAAAACAGAAGTTAAGTTAATCACACGCTGGCGGCTTTTTGTCCCGATCAATCTCAATCTTGGAGAGACAAGATGATCTCAAAAACAGAGCTATTGGCCCATGCCAAAAAATTTGGCCTCTCACCCCAGGTCATTGAAAAAGATTATGTCTTGGGTTGGGTCTTGGCAGGTATTTTTAGTCAAACAGAACTAAAGGATGCATGGCTATTTAAAGGCGGCACTTGTTTAAAAAAAGCTTATTTTAAGAGCTATCGTTTCTCTGAAGACTTAGATTTCACGCTGACTAAGCACCAACAGATTAATATTAATTTTTTAATAGAAAATTTTAAAAACATATCAATCTGGATCTATGAGCAATGCGGCATTCAGATTCCAGAAAACAAAATTGAATTCGAAATCTATGAAAATAAATTTGGCACGAAATCTTGTCAGGGAAAGCTTTCTTATCTGGGGCCTTTAGCTCCAACTTCTCCTAAACAATGGCCTAGACTGAAACTAGATCTCACTGCCAATGAGCTCGTCGCAGATTCGCCACAGCTGATTAATATTCATCACCCCTATTCAGACCAGCCTGCTGCTGGCATTAAGATTCTTTCTTATTCTTACCCAGAGCTTTTTTCTGAAAAAATTAGAGCTTTAGGGGAGCGCACTCGGCCCAGAGATTTATACGATGTCATCCATTTATTTCAGCTCCCACAAAGCCATTCACAGCATTTAAGAATATTGAAAATTCTCAAAGAAAAATGCCAATTTAAAAAAATTGAACTCCCCAATATTCAAGACTTAGAAAAGCATCGACAAGCCTGCAGCATAGGTTGGGAAGACCAGCTCTCTCATCAAATTATCAATCTGGAAAATTTTGATTTTTACTGGAGTCAATTACCAGAATTTTTTAAATGGCTTAACCAGACTTCCTAAGCGCCAAAAGCTTCAAGTTTAAATTTAAGTTCGGAGACTGAATCTAAGTATTATCAAGCTGAAACAAGGCTTCCAGTCTTGTGTGTGCGCATAGCAAAAATGGGTCGTGAGAAAATTAATATAGAGACTTGTATCCAGTTTAACTAAAAATAGGCCCGGCCAAGATTTGTAAATTTGAACCCGTAAATTGACATTTGCTGATTTGCGGGTACGATTTGTGGCTCTTAAAGATTCGGCAATTCATAGTAATAAGTAGATATTCATGACGCATTTTTTTGGTCGAGAAGAAGAGCTGAAGCTCCTTTCAGGCTTAAGTCAGAAAAAATCAGCCAGCCTCGTTGTAGTGTATGGGCGGCGTAGGATTGGTAAAAGTCGATTGATTGATGAGTTTGGAAAAAGAAATCGTTTTATTTCTTTTTCTGGTTTATATCCTGAAAAATCATCGACCCAGCAAGATCAGCTCAATGAGTTTCATAGAAGATTTAAAGAGCAATTTAAAGATGAATCTCAAGAAGTTTCTGTTTTTAAAGATTGGGGAGATGCTTTTTATTCATTGGCTGAAAAAACGAGAAAAGGTTCTGTCGTTATTTTATTAGATGAGATCTCTTGGATGAGCTGGAAAGGAGCAAGTTTTTTAGGGAAGTTAAAAAATGCCTGGGATATGGAATTCAAAAAAAACGACAAATTGATTCTAGTGCTATGTGGCTCTGTTTCTATTTGGATTGAGAAGAATTTAATTGCAAATCAAGGTTTCTATGGCCGAATTTCTTTGAAATTAAAGCTGAGAGAGTTATCTCTGAGAGATTGTAAAAAATTCTGGGATCAGCAGGCGGGAAAATATTCCAGTTATGAAATCTTAAAAGTACTAGCTGTGACGGGTGGTATTCCAAAATATCTAGAAGAAATAAGAGCGGATCAGTCTTCAGATGAGAATATTAAGCGCTTATGTTTTTTAAATTCTGGCCTGCTCTATCAAGATTATGATTATATATTTTCTGCACTCTTGGAAAGAGACAGTCTTTTTTATCAAAAGATTGTTAAAACTTTGATTGATGGACCGAAAGAGCGGCAAGAGATTGCTGATAAAACTGGGCTTTCAACCGGGCGTGTTTTGACAGAATATTTAGAAGAGCTGGTGTCTGCAGGTTTTTTAGCTCGAGATTACACCTGGGATTTAAGCTCAGGGACGCCTGGAAAATTGAGTCGATATCGACTTTCAGATAATTATCTTCGTTTTTATTTAAAATATATTTTCCCTAATATTCCTAAAATAAAAAATGATCAATTTTCAGGGTGCTCTCTTGGATCTCTCCCTGCTTGGTCGAGTATTGTAGGGTTACAGATAGAGAATTTAATTTTAAATAATAGAGAGATTATTCGAAGTGCTTTAGGTATTTATCCTGATGAGTTGGTGTGTGATGGGCCTTATTATCAAAGGCCTACTGCGCGCAAACAGGGCTGTCAGATTGACTATTTAATCCAAACAAAATTTGGTCTTTTGTATTTAATCGAAGTAAAGTTTTCTAGAGGCACGCTTAGAGGTTCAGTGATTCAAGAGGTTCAAGAAAAAATTAGTCGATTAGGGCTTCCTAAAAATTATTCTGTGAAGCCTGTTTTAATTTATTTGGGTGAGTTAGCAGATGAGATTTTAGACTCGCAGTATTTTGCTAAGACTATTGATATGGCCACTTTGTTTTTATAAATCAAAAATCAGTTGATTTAGAAATTAGCTCGGAGACTGAGTCTAGGTATTATCAATCTGAAACAAGCCTCCCAGTCTTGTGTGTGCGCATAGAAAAAACAGCGCAATCAAAAGTAACATTGCTCACCAAAATTCAGCTCAAATCTTAAAGAGAGATAATTTGAAAAATAATTCTTTAAAGAAAGATTTTTTAATCATGGGTGCCGGTGGGCATTCTAAAGTAGTCATTGATGCCTTGATTAAAATGCACCCTGATTACTCCAGTATTCGCGTGTTAGACGACGATGTGAAAAAACACGGGAAGCGCTTGCTTAATATTCTGATTGAGTCGCCTGACGTATTTTTTTCAGAAAATTCCCACTCAACATGGGCGTGTATTGCCATCGGGGATAATAAAATTAGAGCTCAAAAATATGAATTTTGGAAAGCCGCTGGTGCCCAATTTCTCTCAGTGATTCACCCCGGCTCGACGATTAGCCCGTTTTCAAACATTAATTTAGGATCAGTGATTTTCGCAGGGGCGGTGATTAACCCAGATGCGAAAATTGGATTTAATAACATTGTTAATACTGGAACAATTATCGAGCATGATTGTGTTTTAGAAGATCATGTTCAAGTAGCGACTAATGCGACTTTATGCGGTGGGGTTGTTTTAAAAGAAGGTGCCATGATTGGTGCAGGTGCTGTGATCTTGCCAGGGGTTCAAATAGGTCGCTATGCGGTTATTGGTGCTGGAGCTGTGGTGACTGATTCAGTCCCTGATGGGGCTGTTTATATTGGTGTTCCTGCTCGAGATTTGGCTTTAAAAAAATCTAAAGAGTTCGTTTCATGAAAGTACTTTATTTACACCAACACTTCACCACTCCCTCTGGATCTACTGGCACTCGCTCCTACGAATTCTCCCGAGCCCTATTAAAACGTGGCCACAGTGTGACTATTGTTTGCGGCTCGCATCACTTAGCTAAAACAGGGCTGACTGGTGATTATAAAAAACATATCCGACGGGGTTTTATTCATACGCCAGAAGGCCAAATAGAAATCATAGAAATTAACCAGCCTTATTCGAATCATGATGGCTTTGTGACTAGATCTTTAAAGTTTTTAAAATTTTCTATGAGAGCTATCAAATTAATCCTCACTGAAAAATATGATTTGCTCTATGCGACTACCACGCCATTAACCATTGGTATCCCAGCGATGGCAGCAAAATTATTTAAAAACAAAAAATATATTTTCGAAGTGCGAGATCTTTGGCCTGAATTGCCCAAAGCGATGGGGGTGATTAGAAATCCAGTGATTTTAAAATCGATGTCTGTCTTAGAGTTTGGGTCTTACCGATTAGCTAAGCACTGCGTGGGGCTATCTCCAGGTATTTGCGAGGGGATTATGAAGCGGGGTGTGAAGAAACATGCTGTCACTTTGATTTCCAATGGCTGCGATGAGAATTTTTTAAATAAAACTAAAAATTTAAATAAACCTGCGGGATTTAATCCGGATGATTTTATCGCCGTCTTTACAGGCGCTCATGGCGAGGCCAATGGCTTAGCTGTTTTATTAGATGTCGCTCGAGAATTAAAAATTTTAAATATTAAAAATATAAAAATTTTACTAATCGGCGATGGCAAAGAAAAATCTAAATTAATTAAAACAGCCCAAGAAGAAGATTTAAATAATTTAATCTTTTGGGACCCTGTGCCCAAAGTAGAGTTAGAAAATATTTTGCAGCAGGTAGATCTAGGTTTAATGATCTTAAAAAATATTCCGGCTTTTTATTATGGGACCTCGCCGAATAAATTTTTTGATTACATCGCCTCTGGATTGCCTGTCTTAGTGAATTATCCAGGTTGGTTGGCGGATTTAATTAATCAAAATCACTGTGGCGTCGCTGTGCCGCCTGACGATGGAAAAATCTTTGCGCAAGAATTAATCAAATTATCTGAAGATAAAAATTTATTAAAAAACATGGGTGAGTCAGCAAGAGATTTAGCGCAAAGAGAATTTTCAAGAGAAGTGCTGGCGGGGAAGTTTGTAGATTGCTTGGAGAGGATTTCACATGCTTAAAACTATCTTTGATAAATCTTTAGCACTTGTTTTATTAATTATTCTTTCCCCAGTTTTTATTTTTACAGCTGCTCTTGTTTTTTTTAACCTGGGCTCACCCATTATTTTTTCCCAACCTAGGGTGGGTTATAAAAATAAAATTTTTAAATTTTATAAATTTAGATCCATGAAAAATGGTGTGGATTCAAACGGGAATTTATTACCTGATGATCAAAGATTAACCAGGTTTGGAAACTTTTTAAGACGAAGCTCTCTGGATGAACTGCCCCAGTTAATTAATATTTTAAAAGGCAATATGAGTTTTGTAGGCCCACGGCCTTTATTAGTGGACTACTTGCCTTTGTACTCAGCGGAGCAAATTAGAAGACATTCTGTGAAACCAGGCATTACGGGTTGGGCGCAAATTAATGGCAGAAATAATTTGTCCTGGGAAGATAAATTTTTATTGGATGTCTGGTACGTCGATCATCAGAGTTTTGTTTTAGATATAAAAATTTTGTTTTTAACTTTTTATAAAGTCTTGGCTCGTAAAGACACCAGCGCGGAGGGGCATGTCACGATGCCGAGGTTTATGGGCAGTGAGTTAGATAAAAATTCATAGATGAATGGTGAGCCGTAAGTTAGCGACATGAAATGTCGCAAGAGTTGTCGCGAGTTTGTCGCAAGTTTTTGCAGGGATTCAATAGTTAATTAAACACATGAGGGAGAGAAATAAGATGACCAGTTGGCCCATATTCGAACAAGATGAAATTGACGCAGTAGTCAATGTTTTAAAGTCCGGAAAAGTAAATTACTGGACTGGATCTGAAGTTAAAAATTTCGAGCAAGAATTTGCAGATTATTTAGGCGTGCCGTATGTCATAGCGTTGGCTAATGGGACCCTGGCTTTAGAGCTTGCTTTGAAAGTTTTAAATATAGGGCCTGGTGATGAAGTGATAGTGCCCCCAAGAACTTTTATGGCCAGTGCCAGCTGTGTGATTGATCAAGGAGCGACGCCCATATTTGCTGATATAGACCCAGAATCTGGCGGGCTTTGTGTGAAGTCCATCGAACAAAAAATAAGTTCTAGAACCAAAGCCATTATTCCTGTCCATCTAGCTGGCTGGCCTTGTGAGATGGATGAAATTATGGATTTGGCGCGAAAATATAATCTCAAAGTGATTGAAGATTGCGCTCAGTCTCATGGCGCGAGCTATAAAAATATCAAAGCAGGAGCCTGGGGCGACATGGCGGCGTTCTCTTTTTGCCAAGATAAAATTATGACGACTGGGGGCGAAGGTGGCTTATTGGTTCTCAAAGATAAAGATCTCTGGGAAAAAGCCTGGGCTTATAAAGACCATGGGAAAGATTTCAATACGGTGTTTAATAAATCCCATCCTGCAGGGTTTAGATGGCTGCATGAGACTTTTGGATCGAACTGGAGATTGACCGAGATGCAGGCGGCCATTGGGCGGGTTCAGTTACGAAAACTAGATGAGTGGGTTGCTCGGAGAAATTATTTTGCGAATTTGCTAGATCAGTTTTTTAAAAATATACCTGGCGTGAGAGTGCCCAAGATTCCTGAATTTATTCAGCATGCAAGATATAAATACTATGTGTATCTAGATCAAAATTTTTTAAATCGAGATCAGCTCATGGCTGAAATAAATAAAGCGGGCGTGCCTTGTTTTACGGGGTCCTGTTCTGAGATTTATCTAGAGCAGTGTTTTATTAAAAATAATCTAGGGCCGAAAGAAAGATTGCCGATGGCGAAAAAATTAGGGGAAGAAAGTATTTGTTTGTTAATTCACCCTTCTCAGACGGATCAGGAGTTTGAAGAAATAATTAACAAATTGGCTGAGGTTTTCGTCGAGGAAAATCAGCGTATCCCAGCTGAACAGATCGAGGCCTAGTTTTTGTAAAAAAATATAAAAAAACTCAGTGCCTATGTTGATAGCCTAAATAAAACCATACACACTTCGGGCCTTTTAAAATATTGTTGAAATAAAGGCCTGGAGTTTCTGTGAAAGAGAAAAATATTGCGGATATAGCATTGCGGATGGTTTGTGATTTTTTACTGCTCAGCACTTCTTATGCTTTAGCTTTATTGGGTCAATATTTTTGGGAAGCGACTTTTTCCGTCGCTGGCGTCCCGCTGGAGAATCTATTTGAGCAGACTGGTTTTCTTTATTTAAAAACAGTCCTGCCCTTAATTATTTTATCAATGACCGTCTTTTGGTTTTCTGGTTTTTATACGCGGGGCCGCAGCTATCAAAGTCGCTATAAAGCGCTGGTGATTTTTCAGGCCGTGTCTTTAAGCTATTTATTATTTGCCGTTTTTTTATATCTCACGCCCTTGGCGCATAGCTACCCTAAGTCCGTTCTGTTTATTGGCTATGGTGTGACTGGACTAGTGATTGGGTCGGCGCGCTTATGGAGCACGCTGTGGCGGCGCTTCGCCAAGGCGCCGAAGAGTCATCAGGATACGCATGCGATCGATCAAGATTTGATTCTAGTGATTGGTGGGGCGGGTTATATTGGTTCAGCGCTTTTGCCTAAACTCATTAAAGCCGGTTATAAAATTAGAGTGTTAGATTTATTTTTATACGGCAAAGAGGCCATCAGACCCTTTTTAAATCATCCGAAAGTCGAAATTATTCAGGCTGATTTTAGACAAATCGATCGCGTGGTTCAGGCGGTTCGAGGGGTCTCAAAAGTTGTTCATTTAGGAGCCATTGTTGGAGACCCGGCTTGTTCTTTAGATGAAGAATTAACCATAGAAGTTAATTTAATGGCGACCAAGATGATTGCTGAAATATGCAAGGGCCATGGTGTTGAAAGATTTATATTTGCGAGTACCTGCTCTGTGTATGGTGCGAGTGATGAGTTATTAGATGAGCGTTCTAAATTAAGTCCCGTCTCTCTCTATGCTCGATCAAAAATAGCTTGTGAGAAAGTTTTATTGTCGATGGCTGATGAGAATTTCAACCCAGTCATTTTAAGATTTAGTACGATCTTTGGTTTATCTGGAAGAACGAGATTTGACCTCGTGGTTAATTTATTAACAGCCAAAGCAAAATTTGAAGGAAAAATTACGCTCTATGGCGGCGAGCAATGGCGGCCATTTTTACATGTCGATGATGCGGCACTGTCTGTGAAGACTGCTTTGTCAGCGCCGATTAATCAGGTCAGATCACAAGTCTTTAATGTTGGATCAAATCAAGAAAATTACACGCTGTCTCAAACAGCTGAGTTAATTAAGCTACAAGTCCCAAGTTCAGAGATTATTGACTATGGCTTGTCGGATGACTTGAGAAATTATCGAGTTGATTTCTCTAAGATTGAGCGAGAGCTGGGTTATAAAACTACCTGGACATTATCGATGGGCATTAGCCAAGTGATTCAGGCGATTGATCAGGGCAAAGTAAAAAATTACCAAGAGCCGAGTTTTAATAATGCAAATTATTTAAAAGGCGAGACTGAATTTATGAGCAGTCGTCACATGGTGCATGTGTTGGATATGGTTTGATTTTTTGAATTTTATCTTTCGCCAGAATGGAATGTGTCGATTTGGCGAAAGATTTATTTCTCGCCGGCCTTCACTAAAACTTTCTTCCCAAAAAACACAATCCCTAATTTTAAAATCTTGCTAATCCCGCGAGATTCTAATTCCGCCTGATAATTTTTGCTTTCTATTTGAGCCAAAGCTTTATCTGCCCAGGGCTCTAATAACTCTTCTTTTTTGACGGATTTAAATTCAATAATAATTCCTGTTTTTGACACATCTTTGGGAATAATTAAAACATCATATCTGCCAGTTCCAGATTCCCGATTAGATGAAATCTGATGAGAATTTTTTAAATAAATCAGCATGCCCAAAACCATCGCATGGTAAAATTTTTCAGGCTGAGTGCCTTTCACATCAAAATAAGACAGCGTGTTTTCAATATAATCTGTGAAGTGTTCTTCGAACATTTCGACATCGCCAGCCACCAGCGCATTCAGCATTTCTTCGCCCTGTCTTGAGTTGGATTTTTTGAGCCAACTTAAAAAATAACCCTCATAAATCCCTTTGATTTCTTCGTTAGGTATTTGCAGTTGGCAGGTCGGGTTCTGATTAGTGCTTTCTTTGCTGACGATCTTTAAGTACCCAGCAAATAATAAAAAGCTCCAAATCGCTTCTTCAACTCGATCATCAATTTCAGGCAGAGAAATATTTTCATTGATAGGCTTTGTAATGCTTCGACCTTGAATCAGAGCCTCAAAGTCAAATTTAAGCTCATCAGATGCTTTAGCAATTAAATCTTCAATCAGCTGGCTTGAGCCTGTCTTGACCCAGTAGGCTTCTAATTTTTTCTCTGTCGCAAAATTAATAATTGACCAGGGGTTGTAGATATTTAATTCGCCAAATTTATAGCCGTTGTACCAGTTTCTAACTTGCTCACGCTGATCTAAGACACCGGCTTCTTTACAAATCCAATCCACTTCTTGCTCTGTAAATCCAAAATGCGAGCAATATCGTGCAGAGAGCATCGAATGTACTTTGACATTATTTAAATCCGAAAACATGCCTTCTTTTGAAACTCTCATGATGCCGGTTAGAACACTTTTATAAACAGAAGAATTGTCTTTTAATCCAGAGCCTAAAAAGCCCTGCATAAAGATTTTCATAGATTTATAAAAATCAAACTCCCAGGCGGCATGAATCGGCGTGTCATATTCGTCGATTAAGACCCAGACTTTCTGCTCATATTTTCGTTCTAGAATTTGCGAGAGAAATTTCAAGCTTTGAACTAACTCTTCTTCGGAGGCAGTTGCAGAAAGCAGCCGCTCAAAATAAGGGCGTTGGCCTTCAGGCGTATCTGCTTTGAGATCTTCATAACTGGTAAATAAACTTTGAATCAAAATCCCCATGGCAGCCAATGCAGACTTGTAATTATCTTTTTTGATTTCTTTCAGAGAAATATAAATAACGGGATAAATCCCCTGATGTTTCATGATTTCCGGATATTGTGAGACGTTTAAATCTTCAAATAAATCTTTGTTTTTTTCTATCTCTCTAATATCTAAAAAACACCTCAGCATGGTCATATTTAAAGTCTTACCGAAGCGTCTGGGTCGAGGGAATAAAATGACGTCCGAAGCGTCTGCCAGTAATTCTTTGATCAATAAAGTTTTATCAATATAAGTATTTTTATTATTAATAATCTTTGCGAAATCACTCACGCCAATCCCAAAATCTACGGTCATATTTTAAAACCTCAGTCCGGTCAAATTTAATAGAATCAAAAAAGACGCGCATTGTACTCAAGAATCTGGCGGGATGCATAAACAACATTTTTTTAAAATTAAACCCTATAAAACAGAGTCTCAAAGTCTTCTTTCGTAATCGCTGATTTATTTATTTCTCAGCAGCTTTCACCAAAACTTTCTTCCCAAAAAAAACAATGCCTAATTTTAAAATCTTACTAATCCCGCGGGCTCTTAATTCAGTCTCATAAAATCTGGAATTAATTTGTTCTAGCGCAGCCTCAGCTTCTTTAAGTAATAATCTTTTAGAATCAGCCACTTTAAATTCCATGATAATTCCTAGTTTTAATTTATCTTTGGGAATCATCATGACGTCATATAAACCAAAGCCAGATTCTCTATTAGATCTCACTTCATAACTGTCTTTCAGAGAGACTAAAAGCCCCAAGACAAAACCATGGTAAAACCGTTCTGGTTTTTTTCTTCCTGCGTCTAAATAAGACAAAGAGGTCTCTAAATATTCTTCTAAATATTTCGAAAATTGGGCCACATTGCCTTCTGTTAAAGCTCTTAAAGTTTCTAGATAATTTTGAGCTGAAAAGCTGGGCGCAAAAAGTTTGGAGAGTTGGTCTTCATAAAGATATTGAATTTCTTGATTAGGTATCGACACGGTGCACTGTGCTTTGATCCCCTTTAACTCAACATGGGTCACTTTGAGATAGCCTGAGAATAATAGAAAGCCCCAGATAGCTTCCTCTTCATCACCCTCGGTGCCAGGTAGTACAGAGTGCTCATCGATTTTGACAGTAATCGATTGGCCTTGGATTAACTTTTCAAAATTTTCTTTAATCTCAGGTCCTGCGCCTGCAATGATTTTTTTAACAATCAGATTATTGGAAGTGCTGACCCAGTAGAGTTTGAGAATTCTATCCGTCACATAGTTCACAATGGACCAGGGGTTATAAAGCTGAAGACTTTCAATCTGATAGCCGTTATACCAAGTGCGAATATTTTCCCGTTCTTGTTTTAAATCTCCCAGTTCACAAATTAAATCAACTTCTGTGTTCGTAAACCCAAAATACTCGCCATATTTTTCGTTCAACATGGAATACACGCGGACATTGTTTAAACCCGAAAAAATATTTTCTCTCGAGACTCTTAAAATCCCCGTCATGACACCGCGGTGTAAATAAGAATTATCTTTAAACGCCGCACCTAAAAATCCCTGCATGAACGCCACCATGCTTTTGTAATAGCCGTACTGCCAAGCGCTATGAATCGGCGCGTCGTATTCGTCTAATAAAACCCAGACGCGTTTTTTCGAATGCTCAGAGAGCCATTGAGTGAGAGTCGCCAAGCTTTGGTTAAGCTCATAACCGCGGGGTTTTTTATTCATGATGCGATCAAAGTTAGCCTGTTGATGGGGCAACAAAAAATCTCTCAGAAATAAAAAATTTTCAAAAAGCCGAGACATGGTTTCGGCCAAAAATTCTTTGGCTTCTTTAAAACTTTCTTGTTTTGCATCTTTAAAACTTAAAGAAATACAGGGGTGCTCGCCCAATTGAGCCATGATCTCAGGATGATTGTTAATTTTTAATTTTTCAAACCAGGATCTCGAATTTTTATTAGATAAAAAATGGTGAAGCATGGACATATTTAAAGTCTTGCCAAATCTTCTAGGTCTCGAAATTAAAATCGCTTCATCCGTTTCGGAAAAAATTTCTCGGACTAATAAAGATTTATCGACATAGTAACTGCCAGGTGTTTCTTGAAGTTTCGCGAAATCACTGGTGCCTGAAGAAAATACTAAAGCCATGCGTCATGCTCCTAAATTGGGACGGCCGCGATTGTAATCGGATCTTTTGGCGGGGTCACTGATACGCGTCGTTTTATCATTCCCCGGCCTTCACTAAAACTTTCTTTCCAAAAAATACAATGCCCAATTTTAAAATTTTACTAATCCCGCGGGCTCTTAATTCAGTCTCATAAGATCTGGAATTAATTTGTTCTAGCGCAGCCTCAGCTTCTTTAAGTAATAATTTTTTAGAATCAGCGACTTTAAATTCCATAATGATTCCCAGTTTATTTTTATCTTTAGGAATCATCATGACGTCGTACACGCCAAAGCCAGATTCTCTATTGGACCTCACTTCATAGCTTTCTTTCAGAGAGACTAAAAGACCTAAGACAAAGCCATGGTAAAATCTTTCGGGTTTTTTTCTTCCGGCGTCTAAATAAGACAAAGAGGTCTCTAAATAATCTTCTAAATATTTCGAAAATTGGGCCACATTGCCTTCAGTGAGGGCTCTTAAAGTGTCTAAATAATTTTGAGCTGAGAAGCTGGGCGCAAATAATTGAGAAAGTTGAGCATAATAAAGTCTGGCAATTTCTTGATTGGGAATAGCTATTTCGACTTGATAATCAGTCCCTAATCCCAGTTTTTGAGACACGACTTTTAAATAACCTGAAAATAATAAAAAGCTCCAAATCGCATCGTCTTCATTGCCCTCTACGCCAGGTAATACCGAATGCTCGTCAATCTTGACCATAATCGATTGACCTTGAATTAATTTTTCAAAATTTTCTTTAATTTCGGGCCCCGAGCCTGCAATGATTTGCTTCACAAGAATATTACTAGAAGTATTGACCCAGTAAGGCTTGAACTCTCTGTCAGTACAATATTTAACAATGGACCAGGGGTTATACAGCTGCAAATCTCTAATCTGATAGCCGTTGTACCAGGCCCGAATATTTTCGCGCTGTTCTTGTAAATCACCCAACTCACAAATCACGTCAACTTCTGAATTCGTAAATCCAAAATATTCTGAATATTTGGGATGCAGCATGGAATACACAGAGACATTATTTAAACCCGAAAAAATATTTTCTCTCGAGACTCTTAAAATCCCTGTCATGACGCCGCGGTGTAAATAAGAATTATCTTTAAACGCCGCGCCTAAAAACCCCTGCATAAACGCGACCATGCTTTTGTAATAGCCATATTGCCAAGCGCTATGAATCGGCGCGTCATACTCATCTAATAAAACCCAGACGCGTTTTTTTGAATGCTCAGACAGCCATTGAGTGAGCGTGGCCAGACTTTGATTGAGCTCATAACCTCGGGGCTTTTTATTTACTATCCGATCAAAATTGGCGCGTTGATGGGGCAGTAAAAAATCTCTCAGAAATAAAAAATTTGCAAAAAGCCGAGACATGGTTTCTGCCAAAAATTCTTTGGCTTCTTTAAAACTTTCTTGTTTCGCATCTTTAAAGCTTAGAAAAATACAAGGGTGTTCTCCTAGCTGGGCCATGAGGTCTGGGTGATTATTAATTAATAATTTTTCAAACCAGGGCCTGGAATTTTTATTAGATAAAAATTGATAAAGCATGGACATATTTAACGTCTTGCCAAATCGTCTAGGCCTGGAAATTAAAACGGCTTTATCCGTTTCTAATAACATTTCTTTTACAAAAAGTGATTTGTCGACCATGTAAACACCTGGCATTTCTTGTAACTCAGCGAAATCACTAGTGCCTGAAGAAAATACTAAAGCCATCATTCACGCCTCTAAATTATTTGAAGGTCGCGATTGTAATCGGATCTTTTGGCGAGGTCACTTTAAAAACCAGATTTAAAACCTATCAAACTAGTTCGAATCTAACCGGATGCATGACTCTATTTTTTTTTGGATTTTTCTTTGATTTTTTTATTTAGATTTTCATCTCTCTTCTGCTTGAAAACCCAGCGCTTTCTTCTAAATTCAAGACCGTTCTAAAAACCATCACTCTTGTTTAAATCTTCTTTAAACCTTCTTGGAGCATCTCATGAAATTTTCACGAACTTTATTATCGTCGGCTTTGATATTGGCCTGTACGCAGCTGTTTGCGGCACAGGGTTTGACCTGTAAGCAGACGGGCATTGTTGGTAAGGCCTGTGGTAACGGGATTTATACCTATCCAGGTTATTACGATGCACCTCCCGGCGCGCATGCTTGGTTTGACTGGATTAATAGCTATAACGACGGCGTTGCGGATCCTAAAAATGAAATCAGTGTGGTGTATGCCTATGGTAGTGATTTAGAGTTTAATCAGTGTGCGTCTAATAACTCAGGCCAGGGTGCTTATCCGACTTACAATGTTACCTCTAATTATTTAATCTCAACTGCTTACAGTGTGGGTGCTAATACGATTAGCTGTAATATTACGTCAGCGACAACTTTTAATAGCAATTCTGCCGCTACGGTCCCTTATTATTTTTATGGCTCTACGTTTGATCAGGCCGTCAATGTCGCGATGAATCCTAAATTTGATACTTTTTATCGAAACCAGAAACCAACTCCTGATACTAAAGATATGATCGCATCGTATTTGAGCAATATGCATTTATCCGCAGGGGACCCGACAGGAAAAACGAAGATTGTCGCCATTATTGATGGTCGAATCGACAATGGTTATCTCCAAGGATTTAATAGTCTTTCTGATACAGCTGCCAGAGCCATAGCAGATTTCATTGCCTATGGGGCAACTAATATTCATTACAGTGGTACCTCAGGAAGTTCATATTCTGTCGTTGGCATATGTAATGATTCTAATATTGTCGGCGTTCAGATGGACTTAGAGCCTTTTGAGATTCCTGCTGATGCGTCTAAAAACAGTGGCGGACAGGCTTCTTTTTATGATGAGCTGGGTCAAGATTTAGCGAATAAAAAAACCTGCCAAAATGGTAAGTTTTATTCCGTCTTTACCTTTCCATCCAAGATGACTTCCAATGCCATTAATATTATGACGGATGACACTGATCGAAATAATTTTTACGCTGTTTATTCTCTTTATGACATCTCTGGTTTAGCGACTCCGCCTGCCGACCCAAGTGCCACTTTACCGCCGATGTTGGTTGGAATGAAAGGCTCAACTTACCAAGTTTGCTATAACACGCCTGGCCCACTGTCGAATGGGCTCAGCCCCTGTAATTCTTTAAATAGCGCAGTCACAGATCCAGTGCCTCACTCTCCGACGAATTATGCGGCTAATGTCGCAGCAGAGTTGAAAAACTTGCCCAAGGTGCCTTTTAAATTAGCGATTCCTGCCGCAGCGTCAGCACATGAATTCCAGAGTTGGTATACACGTACAGCGCAAGATTGCGTGAATGACCCGTATCGTGCCGTTGGACAAAAAGCCATCACTTTCCAAACGCCTTGTGCAAGGCCTGGTGATGGTTCTTTCGGGACTTTGCTAGGAACTAATCCAGATTCCAACGCGATGTTGGATTACGTTCAAGGAGCCTTATCGGCGGTTCGAAATTCCACTGTATTGAGCAATGCTAATTTCTTAGGTATGGATATCTGGGCCTTGTCCGATGTCATGGAGTGGAGCCCTAATAACGCCATTATTGATAACAATACGGGTTATTCGACGGGCGGTAGCTATGCCATATTTTTACCAGCGACGCCGCCTGCAGATGTGATTAGTTATATGCAGAATAATTTGGTGGATCAGACGGGGGCTGGGGTTGTTGGGACGATTAGTAAGGTTCAAGTGGATCCCAACACGCGTCCAACTTCTAATTCTTATATGTTGGATTGGACTTTGAATTGCAATGCAACGCCCTCATCAGGTTTATTAGCTGTTTCTCAGCTTTATGCTTCTGGAAGCAGCTCTCCACTCACCCGAATAACACAATGGATTGCAACGCCTGCCTGCGGACACACTTATCAGTCAACGTTCTCATTGAACAAAGGTAATTTTTCAACGAGCGCTACTCAGGCTTCATTCGTCCTACAAGCCGGTGGGACACTCCAAAATATTGTGAGTCCTGTCTACGTTCCCATTACCATTCCCTCTTCATAGCTCTTAAAAGAGCAGTAAATAAAAAAGCCCTCGAGGGCTTTTTTTTTTGCCTGCATTTTTTTATCGTGTGCATGCTAGACAGTAGAACTTCTCTTAGGGTAATGTTCGCGACTTCAAAAAAGCCTGAAATATATAGCTGGTATTTTTAGTTTTTGAAGTTGTGTCACAGTAATTAATTAGGAGAATAAAATGGAAGAAGTGAGCGTTGTTGAAGTGATTGAGAATAATTTAGAAGTTCAGTCTAACAAAGCTGAGTGGACCGCGCCGAAATTGGTGGTGATGAATGTGGGCGGGACGCTGGGGGGATTGACCGGTAATGTGGATGGAACAGGCGGGTTTGCTGCTAGTTAAGCGACGGGCTGAGCGTGTTTGTTTGTTTGGTATCAAAAAAATCTAATTGTCTCATACAGAATAAGAGAAGTTATTGTGGAGAGGTGAGCTTACCCGGTTTAAGTTTTTTCTATGATCTCGGGGCCTCATTTTTGCAGCATTCTATTGTCGGGGATTTTTTTGTAGTGATGGGAGGGTCTGTGTTTAATGCAGACCTTCTTCTTTCTCAGAAGCAAGAAAATTTTTCTGGCACTCTCTTAGAAAAAATAGTTCGATTGAAATTTTTATATCAATCTGAACTCGCGCAAGTTTTAAGGGGGGATTTTGTTCTTGCTCTTGTTGATACCCAGACTTTTGATGTTGAGCTAATTAAGTCGCCTTTTAGTTCGAAGAATTTTTATTATAGCTATTCAATCTCTGAGTTTTCTTTCTCTAGTTCTTTGCCGCAATTGAAAGAAATGGCTTTGACTGGTTCTCAAATTGATCCAGAGAAAATTATTGATTCTTTGTCTAAGCATTACCAATTATCTGACCGATCTTTCTACCTGGGCATTTCTCAATTGGAGAGTGCACAGGTTGTAGAGTGGTCTCCAGGAAAAGCCTTAAAAAAATATATTTCTTGGTCTGCAAAAAAAATTAATTTTCCATCGACTGAAAAATCTTATGCAGAAGGCTTAAGAGAAAAACTTTCAGTAGCGGTTTATCATCGCCTAAATCCAAATAATAAAATTTTTTGTGAAATTAGTGGGGGTTTGGATTCTACATCTGTTGCAGGTTTTTTAGCGCAAAAAATTCCAGATTTGACGGGCTTAAGTGATTTCACTATGCCTGGAAATTCTTTTGGTGTTCATAGTAATCAGCAAGCTAATTCAGAATTTCTTTTGGATTTTGAGCAGATGTATCCCCAGTCAAAAATTATTCGTTTTGATGGTGCTAGTGCTCAAAAAACATACTCAGACATCACGCGATTTTGCTTTGAACATTCAGCAGGTCCAGAGCATAGTCCTGGGAATTTATTATGGATTCTGTCTTTTTATGAATTAGCCCATCAAGCAGGAGTTACCCAGCTTTTTGGAGGTGCTTTTGGGGATTTGGGTTGTTCGTTTAGATTAACGAATAAGACGCGTATCAATAAAATTAAGCGGCTATTAAAGCGCTATCTTTTTAAAAAAGCAGATTCTACAAATCATAGCGCTCTGCTCAGTCAAACGGTGCTTAGTAAGCTTTCGAAAGATCCGAAAATTGATTTAATTAATATGAATAACTTGTCAGAAAGACGTATGGCTTCATTGGATTGGATCAGACAGTACCATGCAGCTGCAACCAATATAGCCAATACGGCGATGAATTTTTTTAACGTGGAATGGTGTGATCCCACGGCAGATCTTGATTTGATTGAGTATTGCTTGACTATCCCTGTAGATGCTTATCAGCATAAGGGCGTGAATCGTTATGTGATGAGGGAAGCTATTAGAGACATTGTTCCTGAAAGTGTTCGTTGGAATCAGGTCAAAGGTGTTCAAAGTCCTTATTGGTTTGTGCCCTTAAAAAAAGAGCTGGCTTACTACAAATCCTTATTTCCTAAATTTTATAAAAATGATTTGCTTGCTGAGATTGTGAATCTTCCAAAGTTACAGGCGCTCTTTTCTGAGTTTGAATCTCTTCCAGTTAATAAATTATTGTTTTGCCATGGAGGCCCCATGCTGCATGCTTTGCATGTATGTGAGTGGGTTCTTTTGCATGACTAATTGTGTGCTTAAGAACTAAAATTTTTTTATTATTTATTCATAATTTTTTTAAAAATTATGGAGAGGGAATAGTAATAGGAACATAGATAGGCAGAGCAATATTTTGGAATGTCCCTGCTGCTTGTAGGGCCAATGAAGCCTGAGTGGCGCTCGTTGAGAAACTGCCTTTGGAAAGGGCAAATATTGATGGATAAGTCTGCCCACATGCAGGGCTTCCAATCCACTGAGTTAATCGAGTGAGCGGAGAGCTGTTTCCAGAAGCATAAAGCTGAGAAACAGCTAAGAAACCTGAAGGCGGTGTCGTGCAATGCAGTGTCCACCTCAATGTATAAGAACTGCTTGTTGGTGTTCCTACTACCTGTAGTCCATCAATCCAATAAGCTGGTACCGGTGGCAACCCAGGCCCTTCAGCAGCAACTTCCGTACTCGCCAAAACATTACCATTTGAATCTAAAGCCTGAACATCTAATTTATAATTTCCGCCGGGGGCATTATTAATCGTAATAGGGCTTGTTGAGCTGGTTCCTGTCGCCACTATTTGCCCAATCGCGTCGATTAAATTGGCTTTATAACTCGCAATATTGCTAATCAAACTTGGATTATTAGGGTAGGTTTCGGGTGCTTGCACTAAGACTGTCGCCGTGCCTAGATTATTTCCAGACCCAGGATTCAGGGTGTAATAACCCGCTGGCAAAGTGATAAAAAGTTTAGAAACAGGAATAGAAGTTTGAGTGGGAATAGTGCCCGTGCTGGAGCCAATCCATTGATTTGCGAATTGATTTAAATAGGCATCCCAAAAACTAATTTGAGGCTTTTGGCCATTGACTAATCCATCTGGTATTTCAGGGAAGTAACCTTGAAAATCTTTTTTAGGGGCGTCGGTGTTATATTTCGATGCAGTATCCCAAAAGCCATAAGGCGTAAAAGGATAGAGGGTGATTCCAGAGAAAACAGAGGTCGTATTGTTGGCGCTGATAGCATATTGCAGCGATGAAAATAAAGTGTTGGCGTAAGAAGCCAGGCTTTCAAAATAAGGGTTAGGGTAAGTCACACAGTTGGGGATGGTCGCCCCTAAGCTGCCATCTGGATTTTCTGCTTGGCAGGCTCGTTTGTTTTCATAAATCATAGAGGGCTGAAAGCTAATAGGAGCCGCAGCATCAGCCATAACACCCGTTAAAAATTGATCACCTTTTGGGCTCGAATTTGAAAAATCAGCATTGTAAAGATTGGCGTGAGACCAAATTTGACTGGAGCCACCACCAGAAATCATGAGCTGCACGGGTACCAATGGGTATTGGGGTAGGCCAGGACCTGAAGGAATCGAGTGGCCATTTAACTGATTAAAAAATTGATAAGACGATGAGAGTTTTGAAAAAACAATATCATTCTGATCCCAGGTGCCTCCATTTGCGACAGAGTAAGCAGGAATAGGTTGGAACAGTAAGCTGCCTGAATAGTTTTTCCCTGAGTAATTAAAAGGTGAAGTGACTGGGCAAGCCCAGGTCCCAAAGCCATCGCAAAGATCATAAATCTGAGGTCCAAAAATAAACGTTGCCAGATTAGAATTTGAATTAAGCGTATTCAGTAAAGTTCCGAAGCTATGGTTGTTTTGATTTTCGTTTAAACCATTTGGGCCTCTAGAGACCATAATAAATTTAGGGTTAGACGGGGTGCTTGATCCCATCGAAGTTTGTAAAGCCGTATAAAAATCGACAGCACTATTAGGATCTGCATTTTTATGGTTACTTAAGTCTGGGCCTTCGATATCAAAACCTAGACCGTTGATCGTAGGACTTAAGTTTTGAGGGTTTAAGCTGCTTCCCGTTAAAACTTGGGTGCAAGAGCTTGGACCACCTGTAAATCCAGAAGTCCAGGCAGGCGCTGCGGCACTAGAGTTGACTATGCAAGCGAGCGAGTAAGCCAAAGACTGTAATTGCCCTGCCGATAAACTTTCAAGGCTGGTATCACCCTGATCAGAGATCATGGGAATAATGTAATAGCCAGACCCTAATGCGGTAGTTAACTCACTAACCGCTTGATAACCAGATTCTGACTGTGGGTTGGAATAAGTCAGGCCTGCGGATCTTGAGCAGAAAACAATGTCAGCACTGGTGCCATCAGCACAGCCACCAACGGTAAAAATAGATTTGCTAATGGGGGTGGTGGGTAAATTTAAAGATACAGAATCTAAATAAATAAATTTAATTTTTGCGCGATCTGAATTGGCAGGGACTTGAGCATTAATATTTTTAATCGTATCAGTCCAGAGCGTGGGGCATTTTCCCGTTGGATTAATAGAGGTATCTGTTGAGCAATGGCCGTTGGCATTCCAAGCATAAAAAAATACGCCGCTGCCGAGAGCTTGAGCTGGGGGCTTATCTGCAAAGGCCGTAGTACTCGTGATTAAAAATAAAGCAGAAGCAAGAAGAGAAAAATTAAAAGTGGATGCAAGTTTCATGGTTCAAATCTTCATATTTTTTGTATTAGTTTAGCAAAGCCTGAGACTAGAGGAGAAAGTAGTTTTTTCAATAAAGTTTTTGAGTGAGTGTTTGTTTTCAGTAAAGCAGAGGAAAAAAAAAGCCCTCGGAGGAGGGCTGATTTAAAAGTTATGGAGAGGGAATAGTAATAGGAGCATAAGCAGGTGGAGCAATATTTTGGAATGTCCCAGCTTCTTGTAAAATCAATGAAGCCTGAGTAGCGCTCGTTGAGAAATTGCCTTTGGACAATGAAAACGTTGATTGATAAGTGTGTCCACATTCAGGGCTTCCAATCCATTGTGTTATTCGAGTGAGCGGAGAGCTGTTTCCAGAAGCGTAAAGTTGAGAGACGGCTAAGAAGCCTGGTGGAGGTGTCGCACTTGAGAAGCCTGGTGGAGGTGTCGCACTTGAGCTGCAATTTAGAGTCCAGCTTAGAGTGTAAGAAGTGCTTGTTGGTGCGCCAAACACGTTGACATTTTTTAGTCCTATTTGAGGCGCCGGCACCGTCCCGCCGCCATTCGCGGCTGCATCCACTTCAGTCATCACGCCACCATTCGCATCTAACGCTTGAATCTCCAGGGTGTAATTCCCACCGGGGGCATTATTGATTTGGATGGGTGAATTGTTGGCCGTACCGGTGGCAACAATATGACCGGTCGCATCGATTAAGTTGGCTTTATAACTCTGAATAGCACTGGTGCCGCCACCAGAAGGATAGGTGCTGACCTGGAAATTAATCGTCGCAGCTCCAGCATTTAAAACATAATAAGGTGTTGGGGTGTTGGACAGGGTCAATAATATTTCTTTATTAGTACTTGCTGTTTTGCTGGAAGAGCCTATTGCTTGGTTCGCAAATTGGCCGATGTATGTTTTCCAAAAACTGGTCACTGGTTTTTGGCCATTGACTAAGCCATCGGGGATTTCAGGAAGGAAACCGGCGCATTGCATGCCACGATGTGCGGTCTTGGCCGGGCAATTCACATCAAAGTAACCATAAGGCGTGAATGGGTACATGACTAGGCCGTAGAAAGGCGCAGAGGTATTACTCGTCAGAGTGTATTGCAGGGTAGAGATCAGGGACGTGGCATAAGACGAAACGCTTTCACCGTAAGGATTGTTATAGCTCATGCAATTGGGAATTGTTGCGCCTATGGATCCATCGGCATTTTCTGCTTGGCAGGCTTGTTTATCGCCATAAAGCATCGAGGGTTGGAAATTCACAGCCGCACTACTGGAATAATTCGCAACTGGGGCTAAATAATAATCTGGTGCGGTTGAGGTGCTGGAGGCAGTGGGATCTGCAAAATTAATATTATAAAGATTCACGCGCGACCAAATTTGGCTGGATCCGCCGCCAGAAATAGTCAGCTGTACTGGAACATTGGGATAGGACGATGCCAGAGATTTATTCATGATTTCTGATTTGAATAAATAGGACATAGACATGTCTTTAAAGGGAATATCTGACTTAGTTTCGTCATCCCAACTGGAGACACCATCGATACCTGCAATAGGTGCAGAGGGGATTGGTTGGAAGAGCGTGTATTCCCCATAATTATTCTTAGCGCTGCCATCAGGAGTGCTATCAAATGGCGTGGTAACGGGGCAGGCCCAGCTGGTTGTTGAGTTACCCATGCCATCGCACAGATCATAAATTTGTGGAGAGAAAATAAATTTCGTGCTGAGTGAGTTGGTGTTCAGAGCGTCTAATAAATCTCCCGTTGTCGCATAGGCAGTGCCTGTGCCAGTTTCCTTTAAACCACCAGGGCCTCGAGAGATCATGATCATGGGATTAGAATCATTGGATGAAATATCTGCTTGAAGCGCGGTGTAAAAATCAGTCGCACTGGATTGATCTGCAAATGGAGTATCTGAGTGATGTCCGCTTAAGTCAGGATTTTCAATATCAAAACCCAGGCCGCTGATGTTTTGAGCGCTGTAATTAGACGCTAAAGAGGCCATAAAAACATTGCGGCAGTTTGCAGCTCCGCTGCCTGAATTTTTATTGCTTGCAGAAGGGTTGACGATACAAGCCAAGGAGAAAGCTAATGATTGAAATTGGCCCTGGGTTAAGTTGGCGAGATTATCGTCAAAAGAATCTGAGACGATGGGCATGATGTAATAAGGGTTGCTGGGTGAAGACCCGAGCGCTAAAGCCAGTGCCTGAACAGCGGCAGGTCCGACAATAATATTTTTTCCATTTTTGACATAAGGTAAGCCGCCAGCAGTGGAGCAAAATTGGATAGATGCACTTGGGTCATTGCAGCCACCGACCATGAAGGGCAGAGAAAGATTAGACGAGGGTGGGAAGTTGCTGGAGTTCAAAGTAATCGAATCAAGGTAGATATATTTTAATTTGGCAATATCTGCCGTTGAGGGAACTTGGGCGTTGATATTTTTAATAATATCTGTCCATTTTTCTGGGCAGTTGCCCTGGGTGGGATCGCAATAAGCATTGGCATTCCAGGCGTAGAAAAACGCGCCGCCGCCGTAGGGGACGATAGGAGCCGAATTAGCAAAAACTTGGGTGCTGGCTAAAAGCAAGGCAGAAGATAAAAGGCTGCGAGTGAATTTAGTTTTCATAGTGTGGGTCTCCGAGGGTTTTTGGAAATAATAAGAAGGGGTGGAGGTTAGAAGAATAAAGTGCTTTTTCAACCTGAAGGAGTGAATAAAAATAAAGCTAAAAAAGGGGTAAAAAAAAAGCCCTCGGAGGAGGGCTGTCATAATCGCATCAATACTAATTTTTTGATTGAGTAGAAATCGAAAATGGAATTGAAACAGGAGCGCTCATATTGTTAAATGTCCCCCCGCTTTGTAAGACCAGCGACACCTTGTCAGCACTTGGGAAGATGCCTTTGGATAAAGCAAATGTTGTTTTGTTGGGTGAGCCACAGCTGATTGGTGTTTTTGTTGGATCTATCCAGTGCGTCAATCGTGTTAACGGAGAGTCAATACCATTGTTATAAAGCTGGGATGTAGCAAGGAAGCCGGCACTAGGGGGGGTGGCGCAATTAAGGGTCCAATCCAGAGTGTAGGATGAACTATTTTCTCTACTTTCCAATACAAGATTGCTAATTGAGACAGGTTGGGTGTAGTTGAATACATCCTGCCAAACTGGATTGGCTCCCCCTCCCATAGAATTACTCGCAATATTTAAAAAGACAGGTGCTGTCATGTTTTCAAATGTTCCGCCACTTTGTAAGACCAAAGATATTTGAGTAGCGCTTGGGAATGTGCCTTTAGATAAGGTAAATGTTGTTGTGTTGGTTGAGCCGCAGCTGATTGGTGTTTTTGTTGGATCTATCCATTGTGTCAGCCTAGTTTGTGGTGAAATTCCGCCATCGGCATACAGCTGAGATGTTGCTAAAAAGCCTGACGTAGGAGCTTTAGTGCAATTGAGTGTCCATTGAAGCTCATATGAATTGGTGCCCATTGAACCAACCATGCTCAAATTACTGAGCGAGTATTGTCCACTCGGCGCATTCCCCCCGCTCGGATCATACAACGGCGTCGTGACAGGAAGTGCCAATAGGCAGTTTGGTTTCAGTGAATGAGATTCATTCACAAAACAACCGGTTGTTGATTCTGAAGAGATTGCATACAAAGCCATGCCTAAGTTAGCTGGATTAGTCGCTGGCGTTCCAATATCAGGAACGGGATTGATAGTTTTAGTGGGAGAGTATTTAAATTCATTATCAAAATTCCCATTCGCAAAGCCAATTAAAGCCTGGATATAAGTATCTTGTGAATCTGTTGTTCCGCCTTCTGGGTAGAACTGGTTGCTTACGAGGCTTCCTTCATTATTTTTATTGGAAAGAAATACTAAGTAACGACAAGCCTGTTGGAAGCTTTCATTGGGGTACCTAGGATCCGGTTTAAATCCACTGCTACCGCCGTTTTCATTGATGCAATAATGATCTGTTGCCATGTAATAAGTTCCAGGTGTCAGATTTTTTTCAAGCAAGGATATCACCGTGTTTAAATTAACATCGTTGATTGGATTGGCGTTTGAGAAATCGGCATTATTAGGGACGCCATTCAGCATATATTCAATCTCTTTAGCCGTTGCTAATTTTGAGTCCGTATCCAGGTTTCCACCGTAAACATAGTTGCTGGGCAGCCCAGGAATGACATTGACAATGCCATCTCCAACGGGTGGGTTTCCACATACTTCATTAGCTCCAGCATTCAGCACTTGGCTATAAGGGTCTGAATTGACGACATTAGGATCCAACGGAGGGATGATTCCATCAGCAGGCGCAACACCACGCTCATCCACTGGGAAGCAGACGGGGTTAATCACTATTTGAGCCGTGAAATTTTCAGCAGAACCCTGTGAAGGAACAGCCATTTGGAAGTGCCCGCCATAGGTTTGCATCATTTCTGTGAAATATGGGGTGCTGCCACCTGGTTGTTGGAGCAAACCCATTAAAGAAGCGTTGTTATAAAGCGTGTCTGTGAGATTTAAATTGCAATAAGCACCAATAGGGAAAGAGGTTCCATCTATATGCTGGCTGAGATCTTGGTTTTGAATGATATAACTGCTTTCGGTGTAGTCGCTCGCAAACTGTCCGCTCCAATGGCAGTTGTTATCAATTAATGGATATCCAGATGAAAATTTGGGCATGTAATTAGCAGCATAAGTCGTTGCATATTTAGGATCAGTGTTGTTACCGACGTCGTACATAGAGGGTAGGAATATTCCTAATGGGCCCATGGCCATCGTGATAGACGCTGTGTAGATGTTTTTAACACCTGAAGCGGCAATAGGCATTGAGGCATCAGCGAAAGCAAAAGTTTCGAAGACTTTGCCATGTCGAGCCAAAATGTCAGCGACACCCCTGTAATAGTCTGCTGCTTCTGGGGAGTTTTTGAAGGGTTCAACATCAAATTGCAGACCAGACAGTAAATCGTTATAGCCGTAGGATCCTGGATCACCATTGGTGATGGGTCCAGCATTGCCGTTAGCTTGTGTGGCTATAAATGGTAGGACGGTTGAGAAAACTAAACGCTCCATTTGGGTGAAATACTCTGCCTGTCCTTCTTGGCTGGGAGGTAAAAATTCTTGCAATGTTCCCAGATCTCCCATGACAGGATTGTCCATTTCGGCGGTAAGGATCACACCGACGTTTGGATTATTTTTGTGGAAATAATCTAAAACTTTTTGAATGTGAGAACCTGTATCCGTAAAGAAATTGTTATTTGTAGGGCTGTTTTGATAAGTGCCGTTAGGGCCATCTGGTGCTGGGAATGTTTTCACAGAGCCAGGATATGCCAACCACATCATGTCAGGTGTGAGGTATTGAATCGGCGTGCCGTTATTAGAGAGCTGAGTCAATGTATCGCTATAGACAGTACAAGGATCAACGGATGTTTGATTGGCACTGCTGTTGCCAGGGGTGGGGTCAATGCTGCAGACCGTTGGGTCTGTTTGGGTGCTAGAGATTGTAGCAACAGGGGTGCTGGCAGATGGGCTTGTCGTTGTGGTTTTATTTTTGCTGGTGATGAATCCAGGCAAATACATCCATGAAGAGTTAAAAGGTTTGAGAGGGCTATAAGCTAAAACACCAGGGGAGCTTGAATTTCCCGTTGAATCATATTCAGAGGTGTTTTTAGGGGAAATGTTTAAATAAATAGTTTGATAGGCGATGGCTCCATTATTGGATGCGTCAGTGCTGGTTGCTTGAATAGTAAGTTGATATAAGCCGCCATCAGTGGGTGTGAATCTACTTGTATTAACCTCTAGGTCTAGGTTATTACTGCTGATTGAAAGAGTAACACCATCTTGTGTAGGGGTGAGAGGCGTTGCTGGATCTTGGCCTGGGATAATTTTAATAGGGCTCCAGTCGGAACTTACAGTTTTTGAACTAAGCAAGGGCTCTGTGGGGTTAGCAATAGTTCCGTTGAATTTGTTAGGACGTGAAGAAATAACGGAAGACACATTATTAAGACCGACAATGGCATAAGTCACCGAGCTCGAAGTATTTAAGAAAGTTGTCCCACTGATAAAATATTGGTCCAGGGGGATCTCTGAAGTTGAGCCTGCTTTGACGGGGATAACCAATCTTGTTATACCGTTGAAAGCTAGGGCTGCCTGCTCTGCAGGAGTAATATTCGGGATGTTTCCTGCTTGGAGGGCATTATTAGTGGCGATTTCTTGAACCGTCGCACCACGGAAAGGCGTAATAAGGTCTAATAAGAAAGAAGTTTGTACAGGACCTGTTCCGCCTGGAGTGTAAGCTCTGGAAGGGCAGGCAAAGCTATTCAGGCCGGACGCATTGGGGCTGTAAGGATTAGCGTTGGGGTCATTGACGACGGAGTTTCCATTCACTTTGCAACCGCCGATGATCGGAGTGGGCGGATTTTGAATTGTATCCAGCGAAGGGTCGCAAGCACAAACATTGACGGTACATTGATAATAGATGCCTGTTGGTGTGTTAGCTCCTCCTGCTTGGGAGCAGTAATCTTGAGTGTTTGCATCTAGTGACAAAGGATTGGCGGTTGTTAGACCTGTACTTTGTGTGGAGAGCATTTGGCGATAGTCAGCCTCTCCACCTGTGACGAATTGAATGGACGTTCCCATTTCTAGATTCAGAGGTCTGGATAAGGCCGTTGAACTATTGGTAATACTTTGTGGTGCTTGTGGGGTAGGGGTTAGTGTCGTATTGCCCAAGCTGATGGAATAATAAATCCGAGAACCAGGGGTTTTTTCACCAGCATTCGCTGCAGTTGTTGAGTCTTGGAAGTAGTTTCCAAGATTTAATAATGGATTTTGTTTCCAGTCATAAGCTGACCCAATGTCTGCAACGATTTCAGGGATTTGGGTGCTGGTGATTTTGTTGGCGGAGGGGACGCCATTAGTGAAGTTGTTAAATGCACAAGTAAAAGTTGGGAGGTAGTAAGAAGCGTCTACTGGTTTAGCGCAGCTAGTCATCGTGATTTGAAGTGATGGGGTTGGATTAATTGCTCCTGAAAAGTCCATTGGATCAAATTTGAGTTCGCCGTAGCTATGTATAAATGAAGCGAAATTATTTCCAGAAGAATTGTTTAAGGTACAAATAGGGATTTGTGGTGGATTATTGGGGTTCTCTGCTGAGCTAGTACCGTTTGTTGTAATTGAAAAATCAGCTACGCAATTGGATAAACTGCTGCCAGCACAGATTCCAGATTCGTGAGTGGTTTGAGAAACTTGGCTGTTGTAGAGCGTTTGAGCATCGATACTTGTTGTTGATGTTCCTAAATAAAGTGGCGAGGGTTTAGTCACGGAATCATTGGTGTTTCCTGTGGATGGAATTTGTAAATCAAGCAGGGGGTTGCTGGGTGCAGTCTGAGGTGAAAACCAGCTTGAGCAGTTACCGAATGGATCTATGTTTGAATTGTCTGTTGGTGTTGTGTAAGTGATAGTCATGCCTTGACCTACCGCCACCCCTCCCAACGCCAGTGAGATCGAAAATGAGATCAAGCAGGTTTTAGTTTTGAACTTTTTGGAAGTGTTTTTTGTATGACTATTTACAGTATTCATGATGGGTTCCTGCCTGATTTTTAAAGCTGATTTTTTAACTGAAGTTTTGAAAAAGAGAAAAATTATAGGTGAATATTTTTAGATTTCTATGGAAAAAGAGTGCTATAAAAAATAAGTAGAGGGAGATTTGGAGAAGTAAATTTTTTAGTAAATATTTTTATCGGGGGAGTCTTTGATTTTGATTAAACGTGCTTGATCAAAATTTTCTTGCCAAAAAATACGATGGCGATTTTTAAAATCTTTTTAATCCCGCGGGCTTCAAGTTCAGCTTGATAGTTTTGTGAATGAATTTGTGCGAGGGCGAGTTTGGCATCTTTGCTCATGCTTTTTTCAGAATCAGCGACTTTGAATTCAAGAATGATTCCAGGCTTTAAAACATCTTTGGGAATAATCATTAAGTCATATCTTCCAAAGCCAGACTCTCTATTTGATAAAATCTGATGAGTGTCTCTCAAGGCCACAATCATGCCCAGCACTAGCGCATGATAAAAACTTTCAGCCTTGCCTTTTTCAACATCAAAATAAGACAGGGTTTTTTCGACATAGTCTTGAAATATTTTTTCGAAGGTTTTGATGTCTCCAGTGATTAAAGCTTTGAGCATTTGATTGCTTAAGGCAGGGCTAGTGCTTTCAAACCAAGATAAAAAATAGCGTTGGTAGACTCGCGTGATTTCTATGTTGGGTAGGGCAATTTCACATTCTCCCGTTTCGCTCTCATGATCAATCCGGACGATTTTTAAATAACCCGCAAATAATAAAAAGCTCCAGACAGCGTTTTCAGCATGGGCATTGATTTTGGGTAGGACAATTTTTTCATCGATGGGTTTTTTAATGACACCGCCTTGAATTAAAACTTCAAAATCTTTTTTTAACTCCGGGCCTGCTTGAGAAATTAAATCTTCAATGATTTGGCTGGAACCTGTGTTGACCCAGTAGGGCCCTAGTTTTTTATTTTTCGCAAAGTTAATAATCGACCAGGGATTGTAAATATTTAACTCGCCGAATTTATAGCCGTTGTACCAGTTCCGAACTTGTTCGCGCTGATTTGATAGCTCTGCTTCTTGGCAAATCCAGTCGACTTCAGATTCTGTAAAGCCAAAATAAGCGCTATAAAAATCAGACAGCATGGAATACACAGTCACATTGTTTAAATCAGAAAACATGCCTTCTTGAGACACTCTTAAAATTCCTGTCAGAACCCCTTTATATAAAGAAGTGTTGGACTTGAGCGCGGCGCCTAAAAATCCCTGCATGAACATTTTCATCTGGTCATAAAATTTAAATTCCCAGGCGGCATGAATCGGCGTGTCATATTCGTCAATTAAGATCCAAGTTTTTTTCTTATATTTTTTTTCGAGAAGCTCAGACAAAAATTGCAAGCTTTGGGCGAGTTCCGCTTCATTAGAGTTTCCTTGAGAGAGTTGATCAAACGGACCTAAATAAGCGGGGTAGTCAGATTGAATAAATCCACGTAAATCCTGATGGGCGACAAACAATTTTCGGACTAAAGCGCGGATCCCATCCATGGCATCTTTAAGGTTATTTTTTTTAATTTCTTTGAGCGATATAAAAATAACTGGGTATTGATTCTGATGTTTTAATAAAATGTCGGGGTACTGGGAGATATTTAAATTTTCAAATAAATTTCTGTCTTCATCTTGAGCTCTTATATCTAAGAAATATTTCAGCATGGAGAGTGCAAGCGTCTTGCCGAATCTTCTGGGTCGTGGGAATAAAATCACAGAAGAAAAGTCTTGAATTAACGCTTTAATCAATAAGGTCTTATCAATATAAGTCGCTTTGAGCTTAATAATCTCAGCGAAATCATCGACACCAATGCCAAAATTGACCGTCATATTTTTAAAACCCCAGATCAAAAAAAGACGCGCATTGTAAACGAGAAGTGCTGGAACTGAAATTTTGGTTTTTTTGTTTTTTTTTGGGTGTTAAAAATTTTTAAAGCGCCCCAAAGTATTTTTTGACCCCTTCTAGCCAGGGTAAGACTAAAACCTCTCCTATTTTTTTAGGATAAGGATCTTGGCTAAAACAGACTGCTTCTGAGTTTTCGAGTTCACTATGAATTTGATTGAGTGTTTTAAGATGCTCGTCTTTGATTTGATCCGTACTTTTGATTTCTATGAGTAATAATTTTTGACCGGGCCGTTCGACGACTAAATCTATCTCGGCATCTTCTTTAGTTTTAATAAAAGAAAAGCGGTACTCATGGCGATGGTAAGTAGCCAGCTGCTTACACTGAAGAATAATAAAATGTTCAAAAGCATCCCCATAAGCCATCGTGCTGGGTTCTAAAGGGACGGAAACACGGCCAGCCAAGGATCTCACAACACCCGGGTCAAAAAAATAAAATTTAGGAATCTTGCCTAAGCGCTTTCTGAAAGAATGCTGAAAAGGCTGGAGAAAAAAGCCCAAGAGTGTGTCCTCTAAGATGCCATAGTATTTCTTCACGCTCATGTCAGAGGTTCCAACATCTTGAGCCATTTTAGAAAAATTAACCAATTTGCCATTGGATTGAGCAGCGACTTGCAAGAAATATTGAAAAGGCGCTAGGTCTCGCACGACTTGCTCGAGCCAAATTTCTTCTTTCAAGTAAGTATTGGTGTAAGCCTCTAGGAATTTTAATTTGCTTAAATCGGTTTCACATTCAAAAATTTTAGGCAGCATGCCCCATCTCAGCGCGTTATTTAAAGAAAACTCGGATTCAACTTGATTCTCAATTTCAGTGATACAAAAAGGAAAGAGTGAGTAAACAAAGGCCCGACCGGCTAATAAATTAGCACCGTCTTGTTTTAATTTTCGGGCGCTGGATCCGGTCAAAATGAATTTAATGGAGGTTGTTTCGATGAGGTCATGTACGACATCTAAGAGCTTAGGGAGCTTTTGAACTTCATCGATGATGACGTAACGAATATTGCCAGCGGCAAGGTCCAGACCTTGGACAATCGTGGCTAGTTCATCGGGGTTTCTGGAAAACTTATTTTCTTCGCTGGCTTTGAGTAAATTAATATAAATAGCCTGAGGAAAAAAAATTGAATTTTTTAAGTAGGTTGTTTTGCCCACCCCGCGAGGTCCAAATATAAATAAACTATTGCTATCAATTAGTTGCAATTCTCGTCTAATCATTTTTTACAGCCAATTTCAAAGTGTTAGTTTGAAATTGTACGCCAATTTCAAAGTAGCGCTATGAAATTGGCGATATTTTTTTTTAATATTTTTATTTTTGAGGATCTTTAGGCGGAAATAAAACATCAAAGCCAATAAAAGGTTTCTCGCCTGGAGCTTGAAGGGGTTTAATCCAATGAGGCTTAAATCTAGAGAATAATTTATACACAATAATGGGCAAAATTAAGCTCGTTGAGCCAATGCCAAAGGCGATTTTATAAGTTGGGTCTGGGGCAAAAAATAAAAATAATAAGCAGGCCAGCATGAGAACAATGGCCAAAATACCTGTGTAGGGCGAGCCGGGTGTCTTATATTTTAAATCTTTAATGCTGTAGCCCCGGGAAATTAAACGCCGACGGAAATTAATCTGCGCCCAGCAGAGTCCAATCCAGCATAAAGTACCTGTGAATCCAGAGACTAAAAGTAGAGCTAAATATAAAGACGTATCCCCAAAGAAATAGCTGGTGAGTAAAATACCCCAGACGCCGAAGAGGGTTAAAAATACGGCGCGTTGAGGCATGTAATGTCGATTGAGTTTGGATAAAGCTTTAGGGGCCATGCCTTTTCTGGATAGCGCCAACATGGCGCGGACAGTGCCGTAAAATCCAGAATTAGAGCAAGAAATAGCAGCACTCACCGTCACAAAGCTAATCACAATACCGGCCCATTTGAGACCATAGAAACTTAAAGCGTCTGCGAAGACAGACTGAGATAGACCAGCTTTTTGCCAAGGGAAAATTACCACTAAGAAAAAAACAGGAATGATATAAATTAATAAAATTCTCAAAGTGACTGTTTTGATAGCTCTCGGAATGGTCTGCATGGGGTTTTGAGACTCACCAGCGGCAAGACCAATAATCTCAGAGCCCTGATAGTTGACTAATAATAAAACCATACCCGTTAGAAAAGCCGTCCAGCCATTCGGGAATAAGCCTTTATTGTCATAAAGATAATGAGCGCCAATGATATGACTGGGTTGATCGCCGTGGATTAAACCAAAAAATATAAAAATAGATAAGAAAGTAAAGCCAAAAAGGGCTGAGATTTTAACAATGGCGAGCCAAAATTCGATTTCGCCGAAAATTTTGACATGAGATAAATTAATAAAAGTAATTAATAAACCAAACGCAACGGCCCAGAGATAACTCGAGACGCCTGTAAACGCATGCATGATAATTCCCGCAGCTAAACACTCTGCTGGGATATAGGCAATCCAGTTGATCCAATAGGACCAGCCCACACCGCAAGCAAAAGAGGGCGAAATAAAATCAGAGGCGTAATTCACAAAAGAACCGGAGGTCGGGATAGCAACGGCAAGTTCACCCATACAAAGCATGGTGAGATAAATAATCAGGCCACCAAAAACATAAGCTAAGCAAGCCGCAGGTCCAATGCTGGAAACCACAGCGCCGGTGCCTAAAAAATAACAGGAGCCGATAATCCCGCCTAGCGCAATTAATTGAATATGTCTGGGCTTTAAGCCTCTGTGGAGATTGCCATCGGAGCCAATATGAGAGCCAATAGAGCTGCTGGAATTTGGCTGCGTATTAAGTGGTCGGCCTGAGCCGGGTGGTTCGGAACTATTTTGCGCTTGTTCGTTCACTGATCTTGGGTCTCCTGAAGAAAAAATCGGCGCGAATTTACACCAAGTATTTACTAGATGCTATTAATTTTTTCAGTCGCGCCCTATGTTTTTATTAGAGAGTTGTTTAAATAATTAAAATATAAAAAATAATTTTACTTTAATTTTTTAAAAAATTATTTAACCCGAGGATCTAATTTGCCAGTCAAATATCTTTCAACCATCGCATCGAGGGAAATAGGCTTAATTTTGGACGCCTGGCCTGCGCATCCAAAAGCCTCAAAGCGAGCTTGACAGATTTTGCTCATGGCTATTTTAGAAATATTTAAATATTTTCTTGGATCAAATTCAGCAGGATTTTTGGCAAAAAATTCTCGAATAGCGCCAGTGCAGGCCATTCTTAAATCTGTATCAATATTGATTTTTCTGACGCCATGTTTAATCCCTTCACAGATTTCTTCGACAGGGACGCCATAGGTCTCGCCCATATCACCGCCATATTGATTAATAATAGCGAGCCAGTCTTGAGGAACAGAAGACGACCCGTGCATGACCAAATGGGTATCTGGGATGCGCGCATGAATCGCTTTAATTTGATCAATGGCCAAAATATCGCCTGTTGGTGGTCGGGTGAATTTATAAGCACCATGAGAGGTCCCAATGGCGATGGCTAACGCATCGACTTTGGTCTCACGCACAAATTGAGCCGCTTCTTCAGGGTCTGTGAGTAGCTGGGAATGATCTAAGTGACCTTCGGCACCACCCCCGTCTTCTTCACCAGCCATGCCGGTTTCGAGAGATCCCAAGACGCCTAATTCACCTTCGACTGAAACACCGCAAGCATGTGCCATTTCGACGGTTCTTCTGGTGACCTCAATGTTGTACTCGAAACTAGCAGGTGTTTTTGCATCTTCTTTTAAAGAGCCATCCATCATGACGGAAGAAAAGCCAAGCTGAATAGAGCGCTGGCAAATAGCGGGAGACGCGCCATGGTCTTGGTGCATGACGACTGGAAGATCTGGATATTCTTCAATTGCAGCTAGCACTAAATGCTTAATAAAATTAGGCCCAGCATATTTTCGAGCGCCAGCAGAAGCCTGCAAAATGACAGGAGAATTCACCCGATGAGCGGCTTCCATGACGGCACGGATTTGCTCTAAGTTATTAACGTTAAAAGCAGGGATGCCATAGTTATGTTCAGCGGCATGATCGAGTAATTGTCTTAAAGAAATCAGGGCCATGAAAAATGCTCCTTGGGTTTGAAAATATTTGAGAGGTTTGAAAATATTTGAGAGGTTTGAAAAAAGGGATCTGAAAATAAATGGGAATTCGGAATAAATAAACTTAAAAAGTAAAATTAATAGAAGTGAGCTCAAAATAATCTAGGACTTTCAGTCTATCGTCATACCGGCGAAGGCCGGTATCCAGCATCAAACCTGGACCCCGGCCTCCGCCGGGGTGACATGGCCTTAAATAACTTCTCCGACTTTTAAAATCTTCATGCTATTCGTCCCGCCATGAACGCCGGCATGATCCCCTGAAGTGAGAATCACTAGGTCTCCGTCTTGAACTAAATCAGCTTGTTTTAAAGTTTGAGTCGCTAATTGATTAATTTGATTCGCAGGTATTTTTTGTGAATCAAAATAAATAGGAATCACGCCTCGATATAAAACAACCCGACCCATGGTTTCTTTATGCGAAGTCAGTGCATAAATAGGTAATTTTGAGCGGATTCTAGACATCCATAAAGTAGTCGCGCCAGACTCTGTGAGGGCAATGATGGCTTTGGCATTAATATGATTCGCCGTATACATAGCGGCCATCGCAACAGCTTCGTCGATCCGATCAAATTTTAATTCCATGCGATGATTAGAAGTAAATGTCGCAGGGTCTTTCTCAACAGCTCTGATAATTCTATCCATGGCTTCAATGGTTTTTACTGGATATTTTCCAGACGCTGTCTCGGCAGACAGCATCACAACATCCGTTCCATCTAAGACCGCATTGGCGACATCCGAGACTTCAGCGCGGGTAGGGGTTGGGCAT
>Ga0214919_10001499_pt1 | contig 38073 bp, 58 predicted proteins | sample LL1503_MetaG_FD_177994 | JGI IMG/M metagenome (GOLD analysis project Ga0214919, IMG submission 177994) | Freshwater microbial communities from Lake Lanier, Atlanta, Georgia, United States - LL-1503 | ecosystem: Environmental > Aquatic > Freshwater > Lake | place: USA: Georgia | collected...
ACCAAAGGTTTGTATGGGCGCAAGAGCGTAGACACGCCAAAAGGAATGGAATGCTGAATCTTTTCGGTTGTGTCACTGCGGTTGTTGTACAGGTGAGTCAACAACAGCTTGCCAGCAATCTTGATTACCTCGTATGCCGCAACGGGATTTACGGGGGAGACATACTCACACACCACAGGGCTGGTCATATTGCTGTTCAGATCGCTTGGAAGCGTCTGCAAGACCACTTTATTGCCTGAGTTGTCGTAGTAGTAGGTTGTAGGGTCAACGGTCGTTAAAACGGGCGGTGTTGCGTCATTCCAATATTTCACATTGGTGATGGTCACGCCACTTGCTGGTGTGGAATTGTTTTGGCTAACTTCAGGCAAATCCAGAGACAAAGGTGTGCCGTACAGACTTGCAGAGTTGTAGTACACCCGATAGCTTGTGGCAAAAATGCTCATGCCCAAGTAATCTTCAATGGCTTGACGAGTTGCAATCTCCAACCCTGCCAAATAGGTGTCCTGACTTGTGTCATCAAACAAGTTGAGTTGTTGGCGTATTTCAGCCAACGTCAACCATGCGGTAGCGTTGTCCCGCGCAATCTGTTCAATCTTTTCGTAATTGAATGGATTGCGCGTTGGCGCACCAATGTTTAAATAGCCAAGTTGATCAACAGGCATGGTTAGACACCAACCAAGCGAATGCCCGCAAACGGGTCGCGCACTGTACTTGCAAGTCGTTTTTCTGCGTACAGGGTTATGAAACCGGGCTGTGTCTGGTCAAACGCTTGAATGGTCATTTCTTCCACATCAGCAATCGTTACAAAACGAGGCCAGTTTGCAAGGTACAAACTGAAGTTGCCATTGCCAACAAGTTGCATATATGGATTTGGAATTACAGGGAATCCAAAGATATAGACAACTGCGCCGCCATCACCATTGCCAACTTCAGGGAATTGCTTAATTGCCGCGCCGCCTAGATTACGCAAATTGTGGATAGTCTGTGGATGCGCCATCCATGCTGTGCCGGGCAATGTCCAATATTGTGCTGGAAACAAACGCGCCATATCGGTGATGTCACCATAGGCAATAGCCGCACCCGCTTGACTCACTGTAGCAATGCTGTGAATGCCGTTTGTGATTGCTGTGCCACTTGTGCCAAAAGCCGAAGCAGAAGCAGTTGTGTACATATTCAAACCGCGCAAACCATTTACACCGCCTGTGGTGGTAGTGGTCGAGCCAGCTTGGTCGTTATTGATAATCATTGATTCAGCTTCAGCCGCGCCAAACTCAGCCGCCAAATCTTCAACCAAAGTTTCATCTAAATAATTTACATCAGTCAACACCGCACTGCGAATAGGCAACTGTGCCGTAATGACGCGAGTAGGCAACTGCCAAATGCTTGTGTCTGTGTTGGGAGTTCCGCTGTCAGGCGTGAACGTGTAGCCCCAAGGGTTTGCAACAGTAGTTGCGTTACCCGTTTTGGCAACAAACTGAACCGCGCTTTGTCCAGAGCGAACAACAGTTCTTGCCGCTTGGCGAATAGGGTTTGCAAAACGCAATGCCGCAAATGCGTCATCAAATAATGTGCGACCACCAACATTGTTGCCCGAACCTGTAATGGCAGAGGCTTCGCGCAAATCAATCTTGACTTTGTCGCCTGTTTCAAGTGTTTGTTTAATGCCCGTCAGGATTCGTTCAGTGATGCTCATGGTTATTCCAATTTAGGTTGCAGAAAAAAGGGTGGAGGCCGAAGCCCCCACCCAAGGCAACGATCAGGTCGATGTGCCAGTTGAGCGATAACGCACCCCAGCATTAGGATCACGAACCGATGTGGCAAGACGCTTTTCGCCATAGAACGTGATGTAGCCCGGCAGGGTCTGGTCATAACGGCGCATAACCATGTTCAAGCGGTCAATGATTGTGTGAAATCTTGAGAAATCAGCAAAATACATTGGGTACAAGCTGTTTGTACCAGCAGAGCCTGTGGTGGCTTGTGACGGGTTGTCCAAGTACTTGTTCATCACAACATCAAAGCCCAACAGTTGACCGATGATGCCATCAGGATTCAGTGATTCAACTGAATTGAAGATTGGGCGACCATTGGTGTCTTGCAGACCACGAATTGCTTGAGCCAAAATTGGATTGACCATGAACTTAGCGTTCGGTGTCCAATATTGCTGTGGCAATGCGTAGATGAGGTTGATAACGTCTTTGTACTGGATGGCATTTGCGCCAACAGTGTTCACGTTTGATGTCAACTGGTCATAGGTTGCTAAGCTGTGCAAGCCTGTGGTTGAACCTGTACCAGATGTGCCAAATGCGGCTGTTGAAGTTGTACCGCCTGTGTAGGTAGCGTTAGAACCAGCGTACTGGTCTAAACCTCGCAAACCGTTCAGGCCACCATAGGGGTTAGTGCCAGACTGTGCGGCTTGATCATTGTTTTGAACCATTGACAAGGCTTCGCTTTGTGCAAACTCAACCAACATATCATCAACCACGTTTGCTTCCAAACCATCAATGTCATCCAGAGCCGCAGTACGGATCGGGAATTGCACGTTCAAGTCTTGCAACACCAGTTGCCAAATTGAAGTGTCTTCAGTGGTAGTCGCGCCGTTGTTTTGGATCGTATAGCCCCAAGCGGCCCCGGCGTTGCCCGTTTTCACCCGGAACTGATAAGACGAACCATCAGTCGCCACAGTGCGAGAAATGCCACGCATTGGGTTAGCCAAACGCAGAGCAACAAACGTAGGGTCATAGCCTGTACGACCACCTTGGTTGTTACCGCCAGCAGTCAATGCTGAGGCTTCTTGCAAATATGCGTCATACTGACTTTCATCAGCAAACATCTTCAGTTCTTTTTCAACATTGCGACCGCCTTTGTAGTAAGACGCAATTTGTTCTTTAACAGCACGGTTCACATCATCACGAACAGTTTTAGCTGGTGCGCGGATAATTGCTGGTGCTTGAACGGTTGCCAGTTTTGCTTCAAAGGCAGAGAATTTCTCAGCCATTTCAGCTTGCACGGCGGCAATAGCTTCAGGGATTTTTGCTTCAACTGCTTGAACGGCTTCGGCTTGTTTAGCTTCGATAGCGTCCAGTTTTTCGAGAATTACTTGAGACATGATTAACCTTTCAGTCGTTGATCTAACAATTTGACAAGCTCACGCATTTCAAGTGCTTTGAGAATGTCAGCTTCGGTCACTTCCGCATCAGAATCTCTCTGGTGAGGCGCATTTTCAAGCGGCACTTCAACAGCATCTCGCTGTTCAATCACCCTCTTGAATACAGATGCGGCAGTGACCGCATTCTGTTTAGAAACCCCTGCATCTCGCAAGGATTGCTCTAATACTCGTAGATCAATTGCACCATCATTGGTGAAATATTCTAATTTTTGCACTTCGGCATTTGGATTGTTTGGATACATCACCACGCTGACTTCACGCAAGCCGCCTTTGGTAATTTGAAAATAACCATCGTTATAAGCGTCATCACTACCAACAATCATTGGTGTGCCGTCTTCTTTGACCATCTGATATTCATCAGCATAAGCGGCAACCGACACGCCGCCAAACATGGTTGGGCTTTCGGTCATGATTTGATACAAGTCTGAACCAGCGGTGGTGTTCATGTACAAGCGACCGCAAGCAGTCATGCCATCATCATCAAACTCAAAGCTGTGCCATTCGCCAACAGGCATTGCGTCAGCGGCATGGTTCAAAAACATTGGCAATGGCTTGCCCTCTTTTGTAAACGAGCCAGCCCAATCCATGAAGCCCTCTGGCTGATAGTTGAACTTGCGTCCATCCGCGCCCTCTCGCGCACCCCAAGTGGTTACTCGCGCTTCAATCTTGCCAGTTGGTTCTGCCGCTCCTGATTGCGCTTCCACGCTCAGTTTTGCTTCGCATACCATCATCAAGTTTTTTGTCATGGATTACCTCATCGACTTTTGTTCGGTCAATGTCATATATTGTTTTGGGTGGTCTACCTAGTTTTTTCAATTTGGTAGGCTTGTAATCTTGCAAATATCCTACCATTATTTTAAAAATAGCGGTCATTTATTTCGTGCCAATATTCATTTTCTTGGTCTGATTACCGCCACCGCCTCCAGTGTCCTGCGGGGCTGAACCAGCAATTTTTGAATCTGTTGCACCTGATGCCATCAATTCATCACCGCCATCAAGATTAGCTTTACCCAGATATTCTCGCGCTTCATTTGGTGTCATGATGCCAGCTTTTACGCCAGCGACCACATAGTTCATTTGATCCAACGGTGCGCCTTTCAGGAAGTCCTGAACATCAAACTGTACGCTTAAATTAGGGTAGCCCTGTAGCAAAGATGCCTTGAGCTTTTGCTGGACGTTGGTAATGATGGGATACATGGTGGATTTGTAAAACTCGTCCAACATGGTCTGCGTGTTGTTGTATTTCTGATCCATCAAGTGAAGCATTGCAGGAGGTACACCATACACGCCGCAAATGCGTTTCATGGTTTGGTCTTTCAGATTGGCAAGGTCAGCATCCTGCAAATTCAGCATCTCAAGAGGCACATATTTCATGCCCTGATCAAGCAACATACCTTGACCCGGCTTACTCTTGTCGGTCTGCTGGCTTCCCACCATAGAAGACCACGCCTCTTTCAATCGAGCGGCAATCTCTTTGTACTTGGCATCAGGAATTACGCTGTCGGTCACAAACATACCAGACGGTTTTGCGCCATTCAACATGACGTAGTTTGCGTACACATCAATGTCTTGATCCAGACCCACCAATTCGGTCGCCAAGATGCCTTTATTAAAACCAGCCGAACCTTGCCATGCCATGTCCTTGCAATGCATGACTTGATGCGAAGCAAGAGGTTGGTCTTTGTTGTAGCCATAGCTAGGCGTGGACAAACGGTAGCTTGGATACCGTGTAGGCGTAATGGTGACTGCAATTAACGTGCTGTCAAGTTCGTACATCTCCAATGGTGTCTGAGTTGGATTTTCTTGGTCTTTTCTCCACCACAAAGTAAAAGCTTCACCAAGCAATTCATGCCACATCATCCATTGATACCAATATTCATATTGGCTCTGGAAATTATTTGGAGTTGTCAGCAAATTCAATACTTGCTTGGCCTTTTGCTTATCCCGCGCACCAACCTTGTCGGAAATCAGCGCATCAACAAATTTGCCATCATCATCCTGCCACATGATCTTGATTGGCAACTGAGCCATTGCCCGTGCCTTGATGCCAACGCAAGTCATGACGGTCGAATTGCGCGTCAGCAGTGAAGTATCAACAGGGCGACCAGCATTGGTCGAACTCGCGGTGGTTACATAAAGAATCTGAGTGTTGACAGTGGCATTTTTATTGTTGCCCTGATAAACCACGTTATTGCCAAGGGCAGTTTGTCCAAAGAGCGTGTTGCTCTCTTTCTGCGTGGGCTTACGTTTAAAAACGTCTAGGATTCCCATTGGTAAAACTCCTGTTTTCGTGACTATATCACTTAAAACAATCTAAATCCATAGGAATCATTGACAAAAACATTGTCCAAATGACAGTGCAAAGCCATGATCAAAGCAATGATCCCGTCCACTTTTGCTGATGGATCAGCTTCATTTTTCCTCACTTTTACGTTGCCGTTCACATCTGTGTACACCTCGCAATTGCTCAATTGCCATCCAACAAAGGGATTGCCGTCATGCTTAATGCCTTTCTTCAGGATCAATTGTTCAGCGGTTTTCGATGGATTTGACAAGACCGCCATGCCCTGACCGACTTTTTTGACGGGTAGCCCTGAGCCAAACAGGTTTGCTACCAGCGCGGCGGCGTTGTACGGGTCATAGCCAATTTCTTTGACATCATGAATACTGCATTGGTTGGTGACGAAATGTTCGATTTCATTTAGGTCGGTCACATTGCCGGGCGTGAGCCGCAGGATGCCCGATTTCACCGCCTGATGGTAAATCGGCAGATAGTGATTCGGAATCAGGTCAATCGAATCCTCTGGCATGAAGAATTGGAACTGTGCATACAAATCTTCCTCACCGTACCTGTGAAGCGTACAAACCGCATTCAAATCCCTGCTGTGTGCCAAGTCAAACGCCACAAACGTGGCTTCAGGCTTATCTTCTGGAAGCTTGGCTTCTGACTCATCCCAATATCGGCGGTCAACCCAAGCTGAGTTTGCCGACACATAGATGTTCAACTGCTTGCACAGGAATTCGTTCAAGCTTGCTGGCTTGTTGTTGGCCTCGTCAGCCATGTGCTGAATGTGCGCGGTGGTCACCGAAATACCAAGCATGGGATTAGCTTTGCCCCAGACCGCAGGATCACTCCATTGGTCACCCGCATCCACGCTGTAAAGCAAACCAAACCAGTGGAATGTGTCATGAGCGGCGTTCCGCAACACCGACTTGAAGTGCGACAAGTCCTCAAAGAACTTGGTGTCCTTGGTGAATGATGCGGTGGTCAGGTACAGGCGCAAAGGATTCTTTCGCGCTCCCATGCCTGAATGCAACACCTCAATTGAAGACCGTTCAATGATTTGCGCCGCCTCATCAATCATGGCGCAAGATGGATTTTTGCCGTCACCCGTCTTTCGGTTTTCCCGACTCAGCGCACGGTAGGTCGAAGTCGAATCACCGAATTTCTTGATCTCATTCCTGAACACCACATATTTGGACGCAAGGTTTTTGTCCATGCCCTCAATCATGGCCTTAGACGAGTCAAAGCAAATTGAAGACTGTTCCCTAGATGTCGCCAGCGTGAACACTTCCGCGCCAGCGTCACCAAACATCAGTTCAAACAAACCAATGATGGAAGCCAAAGTGGTTTTGCCAGACTTGCGCGGAACAAACAATATGACATCAGTCACCCACCGTTTGCTGTGATCTTTCTTGTCGCGGAATCCATAAATGCCAGCCAGAAATAAAATCTGGAATGGTTGAAGCTCAATTGTTTTTCCAGCGTCTGCGCCCTTAACGTGCTTACAGAACTTGGCAAATTTAAGAATGTGTTCGGCCTTAGATGGCACAAACTCGTATGGCGCATCCTTGCGCTCCACCATGTCAAGAAATCGCTGACAAGCCAGCTTTACATCCTCACACGCCTGAATGTCTCCTCTGGTTACCGAACTTGCATACCGAAACGCTGGCTCAAGTAATAGCGAATAGCTCATCTACGTCCGATGCTTTCTTGCTCACCCTGCCAAGAACATCAAGTTCTTTGAGGATTTTGACAATCTTGTCCAGACATTCAGTTCTGACTTTCATGTGAGCCGATACCGCCGCACCAGAGTTGTATTCATAAATGTAACCCTCAGTACTCACTACGGTGTGCGAGTCCAGCAAGGTTTGCGTGGTCATCACCAGCATACCAATCATCAATTCGTCAGATGCCGACAGGTCGCCCTTGTTGATTTCCAATTCTTGCCTGATGGCAGTCTCAAAAGCCTTTCGATCCCATGTGTTCGGATTCTCAAGGTAGCCCAAAATTTGTCGAGGTGCTTTTTTCATAACCAAATGATAAGCCAATTTGACAGATTACGCAAAAAACCATCCCTGATGCCCATCGGATGCCTACGTTACACCCCCTAGAAGATGGGATTGGTGGGAAATTGACCCCGCGCCTGCTCCTGGGCCATAACAGCGCATTTTAGTTTCTTTTGTACTGCGTGAGTACTAGTTTTTGCCTTGAGTCGGCAATAGGTAGATGTAAATAATTAATTTATTTATTGTGGATATTGCTTGAATTGATAGAATAGAATGGAATAGTACTAGTTTATAGGCTGATCAGGGTTGATTTAGGCTGATCTGGTCATTGATCTGGACTGTGCTGGCTGATCTGGCTGGTTTTCAGGCTGTGCCAGTGGCTTAGGCTGGGCTGTGCTGGGCTTATGGCACTGGCTGGCTTATGTGCTGGGCTTGATCAGGGTTTAATCAGGGTTTAATCCTGATCCTGATGGTCTGGCTGGGGTTATCTATAAAGATGTGCCATTGTTTGGCTATAGTCTTGTATGGTGTATTCATTGACCTGGTAAACGTCATAATGCAAAAAAATACCCTTTTTCTCTTGTGCTGTCTTTAGACTATGACAGCTTATGCATAAGCTTTGGAATAAATTAATTCTGAATGCATCCAGACTGATGGCTTTCCAATTGAAGACATGATCAACTGCAATTGCTGGGGTAATCTGCTTATTGAGTAGACAGCACTGGCAAAGTGGCTGTGTTGACAATTGCTTGATCCTGATGGATTCCCAGACCCTAAGCTTGTATTCATTATTGGATCTGATCCTATCGGTGCTGATCTTATGCTTTGATCCATGATTCTCACAATAAGCAGATCCAGCCAGTCTATCGGCTTTGCACTGTAAAGCTTCACATTTAACTGCTTTAGGTACTGATGGCATTGATATTTCCTTTAATCTAAGGGTTTATCCTAATGGTTTTCTATGTGCATAAGCCGAATATATAGGTATGCACTGGATTCCTGGTGTATTTTTTAAAGGATATGACATGAAAAAAGATGATATTTTGGATACTTTAGCGGCTATTTTCACTGGTTTAATGCTGGCCTTTTTCTTATTTTATAGGGGTTAATTATGAATAATCCATATAAAGCAATTCTTAAGGCTGAGGGATTACCTTACAAGACAATTCTAGGGGAATCATCAACGAAAACCATCAAAGGAGAATTAATCGGCTTTTTAACTGGAATTATTTACCTTGTACCTGATGCAAAGCTTTGTCCTTTTGCTGAACTGGCTGGGTGCATGATACCTTGTCTGAAAAGTTCAGGTAGGGGTGCTTTTAATTCAGTGCAAAAGGCTAGACAGTCGAAGACTCAATTCTTTTATGAGAATCAAAGGGCTTTTTTGCTGTCTGTCTGTGCTGATGTCTGGGCTTTGACCCGTAAAGCTGAAAGATTAGGATTGATTCCTTTAGTTCGATTAAATGGCACATCAGATATCTTATATGAGAATTTAATTATTGTATCTGGTCGAAATATATTTCAGGAATTCCCAGATACTCAATTTTATGACTACACTAAAATTCCTACTAGGAATCTAAAGGGTAAGACTATCGGGAATTATGATCTGACCTATAGTTATTCAGCTTTGACCCCAGAAAAAATTACTCATAAGGGTTTACTCAATCCAGACAATTCTAGAGTGGCTGTCGTATTTATGAAAAAGGCCGATATACCATTATCTTTTAATGGCTGGTCTGTAATCGATGGGGATAATACTGATGTCAGACATATTGAGCCTAGAGCTGTTGTTGTTGGTTTATATGCAAAAGGAAAAGCCAAAAAAGATTATTCTGGCTTTACTCAGATAAAAGGAATTCATTATGCATAAAAATATAACTAAAAATTATAAAGGGTTTATTATTGATATTCATATCAATAGTGAAACAATTTATGCTTATTGGACTGATGGGGATATTGAAAATTCTCGTAGATTCTCAGGGTATTCGATCAATGAAATTATCGAAATTATAAAAGATGAAATCACAGAAAAGGAGCTGACAGCATGAATTTTATTGACTCTCAACTATTCAAAGTAGCACCATTTCCCATTAATCAGGAAAGCACAGCCAGCCACTTAAATGGTCAGATCAGCATCAAGATTCATTCAGCAAAAGGATCAACGGTATGGCTTGATATCAGCCCTGATCAATTCAAGCAAATAGAATTAATTCTGTCAGACATCAATCAAAAGGATATATCATGAATAATAAATTTCAATTATGTGAATCTGGAATTGCTGGGTATGGTGTAAGGCTTGATGATGTGTCTGGGCTTTGGGCTGTCGTTGACTATTTCCCAGACTCTGGTAGGCTTGAAATTGTGCCACTGGACAAAGCACAAGAAAAAGCCCTATTCTCTGATTCTGATCAATACCGATTTATTCATGAATCTGAATTCTGGATGCTGATTGATGGCACAGTTAATCTATTGAATTGATAGTCTAAATTTATAAGTAAGTCAGCTTAGGCTGGCTTATTTTTTAATCTGGATTGTAAGTGAGTACTCACTTCAAGCGGCTTTTTAGGCTGATTTGAAGCTTTGGTCTAGGGTCTGGCTGTGCTGGTCTGGCTGGCTGATTTGCTGGCTGTCTGGCTGGGCTGGCTTAAAGCTTACCTTGTGGCTGGCTTAGGGCTGGCTTTAAGGCTGGCTTTAGGTTTAGTCAAATCTAGGCTGATCTGATCAAAAGGGATTATCTAAAGCTTTGGGCTGGCTTTGATCTGGATTTGAAAACCTAGTAATGTCTGGCTGGGGTTTAAGGCTTTGATCTGGGTCTAGATCAATGGCTGGGCTGGGTCTGATCTGATCCTGATCTGGGTCTGATCCTGTGCTGGCTGGGCTGGGATTGATTTTGCTGTAATGATTTATTACTAGATTATGATTTATATAATTTATAATTAATATATATTGTAACTTATATAAATTGTAATATTGCATTTTCTTAGTACTTTTTCCTTACTTTATTTTTATTATCAAAAGCATAATCGTAGGGTAGGAAAATCAAAAGCCAACTACGCATTCTTGAAAAAAAAAATTGAAATCGATTTTTTGGCTTACGCCCTGCCGCTGGGAAACACTTTTTTTCCAGACTCAGTTATTAAAATTTGAAAAATATTTTTTGCGTCTTCACCTTTATATCCGCTGGCGTAAGCGGCACGGGCGACAGACAAAGCTTTGGCTTTTGTGGGGAACGGGCCTTTGCTCCCCCACATCCAGCCTTGCTGAGTCTTTCTGAGCGGCATGGTTTACTTCAGTTCGCGCAGTTGATAGATGGTCTGCGACACCAGCGCGCGCAATTCGTCAACAATATTCTGAAGCCATGATTCCTGTGGAAAGCCAGCTTCTTTCCTGAGTAAGTCGATCTCCTGTGCCAAGGCGACAAAGTAGTCCAGCGGTTTGCCAGTGGGGAAGACATAGCCGTCAATGACATCATGAAGCTTGCCGTATTGACCCTGAAATGCCTCCACAAAATTGTCCAAAATATCAACCACCCCGTCATAGAAAAAATTTAAGGCTTGATGGTCGCTCCTGCTGGCGGTCATCCAGTGTTGCAAATGAGCGTTGGTTCGGGCGTGGAGCATACACATGACAAACTGCATGAGGGGATCGCTTCCCTGTGCTTCCTTGCGCTCTACTGAGGCGGTAAATTTGACCATGATTGCTCCTTTGTGTGGTAGCGGGAGCTGGATTCGCACCAGCGATCTCTTGGTTATGAGCCAAGCGAGTTACTACTTCTCCACCCCGCAATAGGTTGTCGGCTACTCGCTACTTCTGGTTGACAATTAAGCAACGTGGCGGTCTAGGCCATCCTTCAGCATCCGCTTTCACCAACAAGTATGAGGACTGTTGCGCTACCCCAGTAGTCCCTAGAGTCAATCCCCATGCGTGTTGGCTCCGAGGGCTTTTCACTCGGATAGCTTGTCAGGCTTTACCCTGCTTGGTTGATGCACCAACACGGCTGAAGACTCCTCCTAAGATTATTAGTCTCGTGCCAGACCATTTATTTCTATGGCGGCTTTTCAGAAATCTTCAATCGTGTGGGTTGTTGGCTACTCGCTACGTCTGGGGCAGAGGCGCAACATTCTGCTCTTGCGGCTTTTCATCAGCATCCGCTTTCACCAACACGGCTGGGGACTGGTGAGGAATTACCAGAGGTGGCGCAAGCCCTTCAGCGGCAACCACATGAACCAGTCAATCCCCATGCGTGTAGGTTGTTGGTGGCCCAATCGCCAGCAGGGTGCTTCCCTCTGACAGGAGTTCTGGCAGGTTATATCAGCCGCAATGCCCTCACGATGCGACATAGCCAATGCGTCCACTGGCGTTACCCCTTTCACCAACATGGTCGGGAACTGGTTGGCCTCAAAAGCTTTTACAGTGAGCAATTCCCGATCATCTTGGCGGTCATTCCTCTTGCTTTGGAATCGGCAAATCAGGAACAACCAAGTTTCTGTCCAGCAATTCTAACCATGTATTGCGAAAAGCGTTCCACCACATTTGCTGTTTTTCTTCTTTTGTCAGATTATTTCCAGCGTCCAGCGTGTGATGGCAACTGGAACACAAAGCAACCGTGAATTCGTCCGATGCCTTGATTGCCTTGCCTTTGCCATGTATCGCCATGTTGCTGTGCGCCGCTTGGGTGTACCCCTCAACTCCACAATGCTGGCATGGCAGGGATGCCACGTTCTTCAGGTGCTTTTTACTGCGCCAATATTGAAATTTTGGATACATATTTTTTTAAAATAAAAGACCACATCATTCCACCAAATGTTTTTGCAAAAAATTGTAAAGCCACAATTTCAGGCATTAACACACCAAAAGCGATTGTAGGAAATATTATTGAATCGACCAATGCGCCAGCAGTATTTGCAATATTGGCACGTTTTAACCATTCGCCTTTAATTTTATTAAACACCATCCAATCAACCAATGATGCCAAAGTAAATGACACAGCAGAAGCAATGGCAATTATTTGCATGGTGTCATTCAAGGCATAAGAAATTGCACCAGTACCAAATATCATTGCCCCCATTTGCCATTTGTTAAGTTGCAAATTTAACCAATTTCTCAAAGCCAAATCTAAACCAATAAAAACAAATGCGTTAATTGGCGTAATTGCTGGCCCAAATAATAAAACCAAATAATTTGCCAAAACAATCGCTGAAGCATAAATTAAAACTGCAAAAATTAACATAAAGTCTCCTGTAATGGGTTGCTTTTCCAAAAAGTTGGCGGGTTAGTTGAATCAATACGTTTTGCCATACATCCAGCACATTCTAAATTTCCAGAATGATTAACAGCCACATTGGTGGAATCAGCACTTGCTAAAGGCCAAGGCCCGGCAGATTGCCCAAGCATTCTCATACCATGCACCCAAGGAATTTGTCGCCCATAGGCTTGAACAAGGGCATTAAACGCTTCATCCATGCGCCCACACCATTTGGATGTGCCAATTTGCCAATATTCGCCAGCAGACCCAAAGCAAACCCGTCCCCATTGGTCACAAAGTTCAATCAAGTAGCTGATTGGCAACCCCAAATGCCACACAGGAATGCCAAATTCTTTGCGAAAAGGCCATGTTTTTGTCATTTCTTTTTGTTGGTCAACAGTTCCATCAATCACATCAGGTACTACCGCCCAATGTGGATGAGCCAATAAAGGCTCAACCCATTGATAAAATCCATGCAAATCAAATTCCAATCCTCTTGTTTTTGCACTAAATGCACCATTGTCCAACATCAAAGATTGACCAATTTTTAGACATCTTTGCAAATCATCTGGTCTGGCATAGGAAATACAAAAGTTTTTTCCCGCCATTGTTTGAATTGCTTTAATGGGACTGATTGGTGTCCCGTGATAATGAATCATGTGATGTGAACGACTTTGTGGTTGTTCGACCGAATGTAATTGATGGTTTTTTCGATCATCCGCTCATATTCCGACCGACTGATGCTGGTGCGCTGTAGGTCATGTAGGGCATAAAGTTCTTTGATGTACCGGATTCCTGTGCCTGTTAGTCCCATCTTGCGGGTTTTTTCGTACCTGTGGGCGGCGGCTTCCATTTCCTTTTGAACAACTTGACAGACTTCCAGCACTTCAATGCCAATGCCGTTTGTACTCATTGTTTCAGCAATGTTCAGCATATCCACCAAGGCTCTCCAATCGGCGGTAGTGGCATTACCCTTAACCATCGACTCAATTGCGCTTAATTCGCCCATTCTGAGCCTGTCAAGCTTATCTTCGGCGGTGATCGCCGCGCCCGTGATTGCAAATTCAATTGGATTAACCTTGTTCCAGACTTTTCGCTTGCACATTTTTCTCATATTTCAAATCCTCGCTCTGCCGCCCACGCCATGAGCCATTCTGTGAATTCCATAGCATCTTCTTTATTAAATTCCCGACTCAGCAAGCCAATCTGGACAATGCGTTTGCCATCGAGGCTAGGTGCAATCTTCCCAGCAGGACGGTCAGTCTCTTCAGCAAACTGATCCAACAAAAATCGTTTCCAGCTTTCGGAATCCCATTTTGCGCCAGCGTGTTCGGCTTGTTTAGTGATCTTGCCAATGATTGCGTGGTAAAGCTTTTCCTGCTCGCGGGACTTGTTTTCAGGCTTGACTTCAATTTCAAGCTTGTTGCCAGCTTCCAGCGATGCCTTGACTTTTTCCCACAGGGTGATGAAAAGTGCGTGGGCTTGTTTGACTTCGTACAATTTATGAATCATTTAATCCCCACAAAAACAAGAAATTGATTCTTCATTTGGGTCAAACATATCTCGTTGTTCTGCCGCAAATTTCATCATAGAAGCATAGGATGGACGGTCAGAACGAAATAATGCACCACTTGGTTTAGAAGCTAATGATGTGCTTTCCATTTTTGCCCACCAGATTGCACGTTCAGGTTTTTCTGCAATTAAAGATAAAACTTGTGCGCCACCTTTGAGAAAACAAAGATCACAATTTCCATGCATAGTGACACCATTCATGTTTGGCAATTCAAGATCAAATGATTGATTGCGCCAAAACTCACCAATGGTTTCTTTGGTCACGCCAGCAGTAACCAATGGAATTCTTGATTTGTCAGAAATTTTGGCGGCGCGGCGTTGTTCATCAGCCCTCATGCCAACCCAATCCATGTTTTCATTGTGATCCCATCCCAAAGATTTCAAATATTTGTGGATTGTGCGTATTTTTAATTCTGCTGTGCAAAATCTTGTTACTGGATTTGGCAAATAATTGCGTTTTTTAATCAATGCTTCAAATGGTTCACCATTTCTGCTGGGTGTTTCAAATGTCACACGTTCAAAAGCCGGGTCTACATCACGAAACTCAACCCAATGAATTTCAACATTCCAGTTATTAGAACAAGCTTGAACAAATCGAAGTGTGGCTTCATCTTCTTTTCCAGTATTAGCAAAACAAACTATTGCTTCTTCTGGTAATTTTCCACCGCCAGCTTCAATTACTTTAAATAACATAAATGCGCTTGTACGACCACCTGAAAAACTGATTACAGTTGGTTCTTTTATTTCATATGGATTCATGCAAACCCCAGTACTTCAAATGCGTCATATATTGATCTGACAATATGAACTTCACCGCGCCATTCAATGTGCCATTTAACTTGATCAGGCGTGAGTTTTTGTGCGCTTGGCATTTTGTCACCGTCTTTGATTTCCATTAGGTAATTAATGCCATTAAAGCCGACTAGTAGGTCAGGACAACCATTGCCGACCGATGCCAAGCTTTGCACCGTTGCACCAATCTTCCTGAGCGTGGCAACAATTTCCATTTGGTTTAGATCAACCTTTTTTGCTCTCATCCTGATTCCTTTTCATTCGCATCTTCAATTCTTCGACCATCACACGACCGCGCTTTCGCTCGATGTCAGCAAGGATTGCATTCCACCAATGAATTGCCGCGCTTCGACCAAGCTCTCGAACCTTTTGTTTAAATCTTCTGTTCCAATCACGCGCTTCAGATTCTCGAAGCCTTTCAAGGTCAAATTCCATTTGCGGTCAGCCCTTTCGATGTGGCCTTGGAACTCCATGTATTGCAGGACTTTGGTCAGGCGTATGCCCTCCCATCCTGTGATTTCTTTGAGTTCTTTGTGGGAATGCGGCTCAAAACTCAGCAACATTCGGATTGCGTGTGATCTTGTCATGTTTTTACTCTCAATGCTTGAAGTTTTGCCAGAATCTCTGGACTTGGAGGCACGACTTTCAGCTTGTCTTGGTTAAGTTTGACCAAGGCTGGATCAAGTCCTTGCTTTGACGGCACGGTGGTAGTGGCAACATCAAACCTGTTGACCAGTTTAGGCTTGTCAGCAACCCATTCAGCCTTGAATGACTGCCATCCGCGCACCACGCATTCGGTCAAAGCCTGTTCCAGCGACCAACCAGCTTTGTTTGCTTCAACAATGATGCCATCAACAGCACGTTGGGTAATCGGTGCTTTTTTGGCTTTACGCAAGGTTTTGAAGTCATCCCACACCGATTGTGAAACGCCGTCAGGCGTAGCAACGACAGTTGCTTTCTGTCTCTTCTTTGTCTCTGTCTCTGTCTCTGTCTCTAGACTATCACTTTGATATTGCTCTGATATCGCATTGATATCACTGCGTTCCAGCCAATGAGACAACTTGTTTAAGCAATCATTAGTTTGCTTTTCTGTCATTCTTAAACGAAATGCAAGATTTTTTGTTGACGGTAGATTTCCATCATCTTCGCTAGCAATCAGCCAGCACATTACTAGCACCTTGCTAGCAAGCGGGTCTAATTCATACCATTCAAGATCATCAAGAACATCTCTGTACAACTTAACCCAAGGCGGTTTTCTGTCTTTAAAGTGCTGAAACTTGTTCCAGTTTTTAATTCTCATAACAAACCTCTTTACGTTTATTACAATGATGAGTGTTATGAATTGGTTTTAGTCGTCTTATTAAACGAATTTCCCACATTGCCCAATCACCTAACTTTTCAGAGAATTTAGCTTTTATCCTTATGGCTGTTGACATTGGCAAATCTTGCCAAGGTGTGTGGATATTTTTTGCATAGCCAAATCGAAACGCATGACCAGAAAATCTATTGCTTAAACTGTTCGATTGACCTACATAAACTAAATCATTGCCAAAATATATTGCATAAACACAAGGTTTGTTTGGCAATTTATCTGGATTTGGAAATAGCTTGTATTCTTTCCATTTGCTCATGTTTTGGCCCAAAAAAAAGGGCTACACCTGCTGTCTCATCCTTGCGGATGTTGGCGGACTGGCGCAATACCAGCAGACAGCATGTGTAACCCTATTGCGAGTAACGCCGCCAAGCGTTTCACAAAATCATACCACAAACCATTCAGGCTTCAAAGCCCTCAACTGCCACAGCCTTGCTTCAGGCACATACCCATCCCACATATAGATCGCAGAACGACTGATGCCCAATAGCCTTGAAAGAGCGGTTACGCCCCCTGCTTTTTTGATTGCGGTGTGTTTGTCCATGCAAAAATTATAGTACAGCCAGCTTATCAGGTGATAACCTAGCTTACTATGTGGTTATTGCACACAAGTGTCAAGCTGGCTTATACTGAACGCTCTCAACAACACAGGACAAGATATGAATCAACCATACAACCCACCTGCATTTCCGCTACACAACCACGGGGTACAAACTCTAGGTACGCATATATCAGGCATGACATTGCGGGACTACTTTGCGGCAAAAGCTTTGCAAGGTTACATGAGTCGGCAATTGATTGATGGTTTTGATGAAGATGTAATTTCAGAAATGTCATACAAAGTAGCAGATGCAATGCTCAAAGCGAGGGAAGCATGACTTGGACAATAAGATTGACGTATGAAATAGATGATGACCCTCTTAAGGCCGTCAACATTGAACAAAAAATTACCGATCAAACTGTTGAAAATGCTTATTTTGATGTGTTGACATGGCAATTTGAGCGGATGGTTGAAGCAATGAAAAAACAAATGCAAGAGGGAAAATCATGACCTGTTCATTTACACACCAGCTTGCGAGTGGCGCAGATGTCACAGTGGTTTACAACTTTGTCGATGAGGATGAAGATGTCGGTTTGAACGCCGAATTTGAGATCGAAGTTTTTCAAGATGGATTGGAGGTATCAAATGTCATCACCGAAAAAGACACCGCGCAAATTGAAACCGAAGTTGCATATCGTTGGAGAAAGCACTGCGAAGAAGAACGTAGAGAATCCGACTACGATAGATGGGCGAGTCACAATGGGTAATTTGCCATTTACCACTAAAAGTGGCTTGAGAATAGGCCAGTACTATGTGCCGCGCCAGCCAATGCAAATGTCACGCGATGAAGAATTCTGGCAAGGCATTTTGCTTGGCATTAAGCCAGTAAGCCATTTGCCTATGGTCATCTACATCATTGGTTTGCTGGTGCTTGTCAAATCATTGATGGGACTCAAATGAACGCCGAAGAAATCATCAACAGGTTAAAGCAATTGGCGGCTGAACATGACGCTGAACCTCGATACAGGCTTGCATTTCATGTGGGCTTACTTGAGGGTCAGGTAATGATCCTGTGCAATGAGATTATGCAAATGCAACAACAACACATTACAACTCTGAAAGAAATATATGAAAGTTTATCAAGCGATTAATGCCGTGCAAGGCGCATTGGCGAAGACAGGCATAGCAAAGACTCGTACCAATAGCCAAGGAGCAGGATTCAAGTTTCGTGGCATTGATGACGTTTATAACGCTATTGCGCCACTACTGGCTGATCATGGCTTATGCATTCTGCCTAGAATGATTTCACGCATATGCGAAGAACGAACATCAAAAAGCGGCGGTGCTTTGTTCTATGTGACAGTGGAAGCTGAATTTGATTTTGTTGCCGTGGAAGACGGGTCTAAGCACACTGTCAAAACCTACGGTGAAGCAATGGATTCAGGCGACAAGGCTACCAACAAGGCCATGTCCAGCGCATACAAATACGCTTGCTTTCAGTCGTTTGCAATCCCCTTAGAGGGCGAGCCTGATTCCGATGATGAAAGTTTTGAAGTTGGTCACGGTATGCCAGCAAATATTCTTGCCGATCATCTGACCGCAATCTTTGATGCCACCACCATTGCTGAATTGACCAAGGCATATAGCGATGCTTACAAGGCGGCAGATAACGACAAAAAAACACAAAACCGCTTTATTCAAGCCAAAGATGACATGAAAGCCAAATTAGGAGCAAAAGCATGAAACAGCAAACACCTGAATGGTTTGCCGCCCGTCTGGGCAAGGCCACTGGCTCACGCATCTCTGACATAGTCGCCAAAACAAAGACAGGTTATGCCGCTTCCCGCGATGACTATATGTTCCAACTGGTCGTGGAGCGTCTGACAGGCATCAATACGGTCAGCTTTAGCTCGCCAGCCATGCAGTGGGGTGTTGATCAGGAGGAGTACGCTCGCAGTGCCTACGAAGCTCATATGGGCGTTCTAGTGACTGAGGTAGGGTCTATTGACCACCCGCGCATTGCGATGTCTTCAGCAAGCCCTGATGGCCTTGTGGGCGGTGACGGTGAGGGCATGGTTGAAATCAAATGCCCCATGACGAAAAACCACTTGAATATGTTTTTGGGTCAACCTATTGCCAAAGTCTATAAAGATCAAATGATGTGGCAAATGGCGGTAACAGGCAGAAAATGGGTGGACTATGTGTCATTTGATCCCCGCTGTCCCGCAGGATTGCAATTGTTCATTCAGACGGTTGAACGTGACAATGAATATATTGCCGCCCTTGAATTTGAAGTGATCAAGTTCTTGGATGAAGTTGAAATTAAAGAAAAAGAATTGCGCCGCATTCTGGAGTCCAAGATATGAAGCTGGCTTATGGGGTCTTGGTTGCCAAGATTGAACGGCTTTTGCGCCAGCACGGTGAATTGACTTCAGCCGAAATCTGCGATGAATTGGATATTGATCGTAGACAAGGCGGCGCGGTGCTTTCTCGCATGAACAAGGAATCGCCACATCTTCCTAAGCGGATTTACAAGGTTAGATACATCCATGAGCATGAAAACCAGCGGCGGTATCCCCGCTCTGTTTATGCCTTGGGTGATCTGCCTGATGTCAAAAAGCCAAAAGCAAATCCTCATGCCAATTCAAAACGGTACAGAACACGGGTCAACAAAAAAGTGTCAAGTGTTTTTCATCTTGGCTTGACTCGTACTCAAAAACGCGAAATGAGGGTTTGACATGAAATATATTTTGCTTTTATTGCTGGTCGGATGCGCGAACAAGATCATCATTGATCCAAAGTTCAGCACAACACCCGGCAACATCTACCTCGATCAAATGGAATGCGAACGCATTTCAGAGGAAGTTCATGTCCCTACCGAAATGGCAAAGTCAGCCGCCATCCAAGGTGCGGCATCAGCCTTGCTCAGTGCATGGATTGCCAGCAAAACAGGAATGCCTGTCCATAACGCCGCTGGCGCAGGACTCGCGTCAGGCGCAATTGTGGGCAGTGGCTCAGGCGCATGGTCAGCTTATCAACGCCGACAAGCAATTGTTAAGACTTGCCTTAACGGTCGCGGTTATAAAGTATTGGAGTGAACATGAAAAATTTTGATTTGTTTCAAGCATCCACTGAAGACGTTGCATTTGAAAACAAGGATCAGTTTAGTGCCGAATTCCTTGAATGGCTTCCTGAGAATCATCATATCTGGATGGCCTTTGAAGCTGAAGCCTTAAAAGTACTCAGGAAAGGCTTTAAACACTATTCTGCGCGAGTTATTGTGGAAGTCTTGCGCCACCATTCAGCACTTGCAGAAAACCCCGACACGGGCTGGAAAATTAACAACAACATCATTCCTTACCTTGGTCGGTTGTTTGCTCTCATCAACCCTGCTCACGCCAGTTTCTTTGAATTTAGGCAAGCATTCAAGCCAGCACGGGATAAGTTTCTCAAATGAGACACGCAATCACAATCTTGACTTCCTTGTTTTGGGCTATTGTTATTGGCATCATTTGCAAGATTTACAGTTTCTTTTTTATGTTTGGATGGGGATTGCTATGAGTGAATTCAATAAACCGACAGAACCGATTGCGCCAAAATCATCACAAGAGTTTTATGATGATTTGCGGAATCAAGTCATTGATGAAGTTGTGCGTGAAACCATGAAGCTTACAAGTTTTGGCAAAGACACATTGGACAGTTTAATAATTACATATCAAAGGATGAAAAAATGAGTAACTGGATGCAAAGCAGAACTCAAGAAGAACGAAAAGCGATTGCGGCAAAATCTGTAGCAACTCGACAAAAAAATATACAAGAACGCAAAGCAATTGAGCTTTTAGACTTGGATAAAAGAAATATTTTGAAACAGGAAATAAAAGCATTTGAAGACCGTTTATCAAAATTGAAACGTCTTGAGCTTGTCAATACAACTGCAATGACTTTGACAAATAAAGCTTTGTTAAATGAACAAGAAATTGTCAAAGCGGCAAATACTTGGTCAATGGCAATAGGTATTTATTTTTTGATTGATGGCAATAGAGTGGTTTACGTTGGTCAATCAGTCAATGTCTATTCAAGAATTTCATCGCATCAAGACAAAGTATTTGAAAGTTTTGCATTTATACCTTGTGAAAAAGAAATGCTTGATAAGCTTGAATCTTTGTATATTCACATATTGCGCCCTCCTCTTAATGGAAATCATGTTCATGGAGCAAAACACGCTCCAATATCTTTTAATAAGTTAATGGAAGTATCCTTATGAAACAAGATGAAATCAACGCAGTCAAAAAAGCTGCTGAAAAAATGAGAAAGCAAGAATCTGCTCAAGGTGAAATTATTCGATTTGCAATTCAATGCCGCCTTGTGACAACAGGTAATCGCGATGGAATATACATGGACGCATTAACAGAGTTTGCCAAACTGATAGCCGCCAAAGAACGTGAAGCCTGTGCAAAAGTGGTTGATGACATTGAAGCGCGGTGCATTGCAGAAGATGTTGATGACCAACCCTTGAAAGAAGTTGCCGTTGCCATTAGAGCCAGAGGTGAAGCATGACACAAGAAATCATTGAGATGGCAAGAGAGGCTGGTCTGTATCAAGACATCAATGTTTCTTTTCATCAAGCTCTGAGGAATTTTTATGACCTTGCAACCGCAAAAGAACGTGAAGCCTGTGCAAAGGTTGCTGAACACAGCTTTGGCGTTATAGGTAGCACGATTGCCACCGCCATCAGAGCCAGAGGTGAAGCATGACCACAGCATTTGATTACACAGGCAAAAGCATCTGGACACGCGACATCAAAATGAAACGGCTTAAGCAGGGCGAGGAATACGCCAAGCGCAAGCAGGATAACCGCGACATCAACGAAAAGAATCAAGTGTTTATTTATTCCAAGGCTTTATCAAGGAAAATAAAATGATGGATTTTCTGGTGCTGGTATTTGTTTTAATGCTTGGCGGTGCGGTCACCGTTGGCGTTTGCTGTCTGCTTGCCAACTGGATTGCAGATTGGCAGAGTTAAGCCAGAATCTGTGATTCCTCACGCACCTGAGCAACCCGCCGTGTCCAGCCTTTGCCAAAGGTTGCAAAGGTTGGGAGAGATTCCAGAAACGTCAGCCGTTCAGCGCAAAATCGGTCAATGACTTCTTCCGAATTTAAGGCTTCTACAGCCGCCATAGTTGCGCGACCTATAACTCCATCATCATCCACGCCGACAGCCCTCTGAAGCAGTTTTGATGCCCTTTTCACGCCACTGTTGACTGCACAATCAAACACGCACATATCCACGCCATGCGGCAAACGGTCAGCTTGCACCATGTCCCAATATTTGGCTTTGTAAAGCGGCGCAACTTTTTCAGGGCTTAATGCTCGCATTTCAGCTTCATCAACTGGTTGACCGCGCCATTCTTCCCACACTTTTTTGGTCACGCCAAGATTGGTCATGCCGCCGGGGTCGGCTGGATGGTTAACAAAGCCGCCCTCATGAACCAATAATTTCAGCAGTGCAACATCAAAATTGGTACGCATGGCAACCTCACTTTGTTGGGCTGGATTGATGAAGCAATTCGTCTTTTTTCTGACTGCCAGCAGACGAGCCATAATAAAAACTTATGATGCCTGTCCACGCCGTGCCAAGCGAACCAAGCATCAACATCAAAGCATCACTGGTCTTGAAGTGTTCGGTCATCAAGCCAATCAAGATACCAAAAAATCCACAGGTGACAATAATTGCCATCCCGCCGGGTATCCAAGACTGAGTTGAAACTTGCATTTCCCGCGCTGACTTACGGTCATCAACAGCAATCTTTTCAAAGTCTAGACCAAGTTCCTGCGCTCGTGCCGCCATAGCAAGTTCAGCAGTCTTAATCTGTGCAATCTGGTCAGCAGTTAATTTACCCTCGCTGATGGTCTTTGTAACGTCTTTGGGGTCTATGCCTACAGCCTTGCTGATTGCGTCCACGGCAAGCCCTGCCAATGGCCCACCTAAAGCGGTTGCGATTGTCGGTGCAATTTGTTTAAGCCAATCCATGATTACCCCTTGTTTGTAAAAATTAAAACCACCAGCATACTGATAATTAATAAATCAATTACATTCATTTTGACACCTCGCGTTTTTCTTGCTCAATCTGTCTGCGTAACTCTTGAATTTTGACCAGTTCAATCTGAACGTCTTTCTTTGCAGTCAATATATCCACATACAGAAATCCAAGCAAGGGAAGCAATAACCCTATGCAGATGCACATTGCAACCCATCCCATTATGTCTTTTGCCACCGATTGAGGAGTATCAGCCACAGCCAAACGTACAGGAGCAGGAACGCCGTTGCTAAAAGGTACGCTATTTTTAATCTGAGGTTCTTTTCTTTTTCCCTGTGTAGCCATGAGTCCCGCCTGTCTTGTGCTTCTTGTGCGAGTCGTGCTTTGGTTTGCTGTTCCTGCATCTTGCCGCGCAACTCAAAAGTCTGGGTGTATAGGTCAGCTAGACCCGGTGTTTCATACACCATGATTTCACGAATTGTCACTTCCAATTCTTGCATCTGTTGCCTACACATAATCACGTTCATTGCCGTACCCATCATTTCAGCATTGCTCATGTTTGGGTCATAGACTTCTGCTTTTAATTCTTCAGCCCTCAAATAAGCATTGAGTTGGTCTTGCAAGGAAAAGAATTCGGTCAGTTGCTTAACAATGTCTGATGCGGCTTGTGTTTCGGTATAGGCGACAAACTTTTCTTTCTTCCGCGCTTTCGCCACAGGATTGGGCGTTGATTTTTTGGGCTTGAAGAAGTTACTAAAGTTACTCCAAAATCCAGTAACTTCCTTATATATGCCGACCACTTCATCAGCGGTTGACTTGATTTCAAGGAAAGATTCTTTTGCTTGCTTGTAAAGTGACGCACCTTGTCGGATAGCCGCCACGCAACTATTTGCCATGACCAACAAAGTAATAGGGTCAATTTTTTACCCCTTTTTGCTTGCGTAAAACCAGACGCTACCAATCATCATAATCAGGAATCCTTTAGTCAGCCAGCTTATTGCCGTTCTAAACGCCGTGCGCTTTGCATCGCGCCATGTTTCAAGCAAGCCGCGCAATTCTTTAACGTCTGAGCCAGCTTCGTCATCATGCAAGCCAATGTCAGCCAATGCGCGTTTTGCGCCCCATTCAGCCGCTTCGTGCAACATGGATTTTAATTCTTCATCGCTGATATTGCGAACAGCCACAACGGGTGAATTCATTTCGTTACCTAAAAAATTTGCCTACCATCCAACACACAACAGAAAATCGTTCCCCGTCTTCCACATCTTCCACGCCGTGCATTATGAAAGATGGAAACACCAGCACAGTGCCTTTGCTCTGCGGTGGATAGTAACGATTCTGCCCGTCCTGCAAGAAGAACTTGCCACCCTTGAAATTATCGTTCAGGAACGCTAATACCGTCAATTTACGGCATTCATCGCCGTGTTGTAGAAATGTGTCCACATGAGCCTGATAACGACCGCCAGCAGGGTATGCAAGGAATTCAGCTTGGTTGGCATGGGTGACATCAAAGTTCCACATCTGCTTGTTTGCCCATAGACCAGCCGCCGCAAGCCGACCGCCAATGTCTTTGTATGTGGGCAACATCACACGGGTCACATTGCGAATAGATGTATCAATTTGACCATTGCCTATGTGCGGTGGTTCTTTTTCCAATCGGTCTTGTGTGTACAACTTAACAAGCGAATCACAGGCTTCAGGTGTCAGGATGTCGTTGTAAATCCAATGCCGCATTTCTGGTGACGGCAAGTTAAGTGACGGTCGCTTGTCAAACTTCCATTCAGCGTGTGGCCCATCAGCATCAACGTAATGCAAAAACACCTGTGCTTGCCATTTACCCTCAGTGTAAACCTCACGCCAATGGTGTTTGTCCATGCCCCTGTAAAGCACAGCATCGCCTACAACCATGTCAATCTTGCTTGGGTTAGCCTTACCCTCATCGCCCATGTAGATAGGCCACACATCGCCCTCAAAGCCAAGGGTCAAAGTTGCGCTTATTTCGCAGGATGGTCGGTCAGTGTGGATGGTTAAATCTTCGCCGGGCGCATATAGGCGAGCATAGGAATATGTCGGATAAAGACGTTTACCAGACGCACGTTCAAAGTGCGGCAACAAGTCAACCAGCAATTTGTCAAATGCCATTGCCCCATGAACAGCTTCTGACTTTGGGCATTGACTATCTTGGACAGTTCGCTTTTCAGAAACCAATCGCTTCAATTCGGCGGTTAACTCAGCGCAAGATTCTTTGGCAAGAAATTCTTTTAAATGGACATATTTGTCAACAACGAATTGGCTGAGTTGGTCGCACATAATTTATCCTGTAATGTCAAATGCTTTGATTGTCTGGTCGCTTGGGTCATACCAGCATTGGTCTGCTTTGTCGGTATCCGCACAGTCTACCCAAAACAATGGTGGTGCTACTTCAAATCCTGATTCAGATATTTCAGCAACACGATAACCAGATTGTCTTGGTTCATTTGGCGAAATAAGTGCTTTCATTAATAAAACTCCTCAACAACGACATAACCCGCTGTACCGGGGCCTGATGTACCTAAACCCGGCGTGTTTGTACACTGTGCGCCACCACCACCACTACCATATCCTGTGCCAGCTGTACCAGAAATAGGTGCAGGGCCAGGCCCTTGTGGAGTTGGGGAAGCGCCAAACCCCCATAATTGAAAAGAATTGCCGCCACCGCCAGAAACTGTAGCTGGAACAGAACTAGGCGTACCCGCTGTTCCACTAAATCCTATTGCGGTTGGGCTAGGCGTAAAACTACCAGTTGCGCCGCCATTGTTGTTACTTCCTCCTGCGCCACCAGTACAACTAAGCAATGCGCCAAAACTACTTGACCCGCCAGTATTACCTTGCGTATACGCATTAGATGCACCCGGCCCTGCCGCCGCACCTCCTGCACCAACAGTCACAGTTAGAGGGCCGGGAATTGATGGCGCAGGAATACCGCCCATTCCTCCTGAGCCACCACCCCCTCCTGCACCATTACCACCAGTAGTAGGGCCCTTCCATACAGAACCACTGCCGCCGCCAGAAAGTAATGTGACGTTTACACCTTTAAGTGATGCTGGTTTTGTCCAAGGCGATGGTGATGTGTAAACACGCACTATAGGTGCTGGCCCACCTTGTGAAGCTGAAGATACCCATGCAGTGCCGTTTGCTGTCAACACGTTATTTGCTGTTGCCGCAGGAACTGCCGTCATTGCTGATGTACCCGCGCCAACAAGAATTGCACCTGATGCGACTGTTGCGACACCAGTGCCGCCGTTTGCCACAGGCGTTTGGTTATATAGACCAGCCGCCGCATTAAGCTGACCACTGGTGTTTACGTTGTTGGCTAATTGCGAAAGATTGAACGCTTGCGTCATTATGCTACTCCTGCACCATTAAAAGTTTGTTGAACAAGAACTGTTGTATTGTTTGTCGGGGTTGGCACAAGCGTATACAAGCCTGATGCGGTTGTGAAATCCGTGCCTTGGTCGTAATAGCACCCATTTCCATAAATCTCAAAATAATTTGGTGTATATGAGAATATGTAATTTGGTGTGCCGCTGACAGTGAATGTTGAAGTCGATGCTGGTGAACCATTTGGCACACCTTGATTGTTTGGTGAAAATTGAATGATGGTGAAATTGCCTGTTGCTGTGCTTGGAAAATTGTTAACCGTGTTGCCAACCAAATCATAATCTTGGTCATTCACCACAGTGCCATTTAAAAACAACAGTTCAGAACCAGACACCAACTGGAATTCTGTCGGCGTGTATGTGCTTGCCGCTGTCAGTGTTGCTGTCCAACGGCTGAATGATGGGTATGTTGAAGCTGATGCGCGATAGCGATAAACAAGGTTTCCCGCAGTTGCAGTAAACGCCGCCGTAAACACAATCTGCTTGGTTGTGTAATTAATGCTTGAAACCGTGTATTGCGTTGGTGTACCAGTGTTTGTAAATGTAATCTTGTCACCGACTTGAACAGTCGCATGAGGCAGATTAGTGTAGGTCATTGTTGTCGTTCCTGTCCCGCTGGAATACAAAATACCCAAATCTTCATAAGTAATAGATGCCGCCACAGAACGCATAGATACAATCGCAACAAATTCTCCAACCACGCAAGCAGTGTTCATGGTCACTGTTGTGCTTGATTCAGTGTATTCAGTTGTGTCCAACAACAAACCATTTCGGAATACTAAATCTTGACCAGTGATGTATCCAGCTTGTCGAGCCGCAGGAGTGAAAACTGTTTGACCAGCAGTTGCGGTGAAATCTTCTGATGTGTAATAAAAATTGTCAGGCGTGATAACTCCAACCACACGCCCATAAATATCAATCGTTAACTGAGCAACTGAACTTGTGTAAGTTGACGCACCGCCAAAATTCAAAAACTGAGCAAGAGAGCCGACCATTGTTCCATCAGGATTATTGGTAATGGAAATTTGTCCAGAGCCAACAGTGGTCGTGCCTGTGCGCGTAAGTTGACCAGTACGAATATCAAGGTCAATGTAGTTTGTGCCATCAGGCAAAGCAGACCAAAGCGAATTGTCAAATGTGGATGTAGGCACATAAGCCGCAGTCGATGATGCATATCCCGCTGGTGCAGTACCAAAGCTGAACTTTCTGCCTGTGCGGTTTATGTATGCAAGTTTATTGACTGTGCCAAATGTGGGTTGTGCCAAATACCATGTGTAGTTTGATGCAACTGCGCTATAAGTGTTTGATGCGCTGTTGTACAACCCATAATAATTCTTGCTTGTCGGTGATGATGAAATATTTGTGCCGACAAGGTCATCACCATAAGCCACAATCAAATATTGTTCTTGATAAGTGAATGTAGTTGGTCGCCATTGAAACACTGATGATGCTGAACTGTAAATGCTTGAGCCAAGGCCATTGACCATGCGCGTAAAGAAATACCAATTACCAGCGGGAATGTCTGATAGCGTAATGGTTAATGCCGTGCTTGGTGAATATGGGTTGCCATCTGAAGCAATGGCAGATGTACCCGCAAAGAATCGTTGCGCTGTTGTCGGGCTTGAATAAGCGGAATACCAGCATTCCACATAGTCAACAATACCCGCAGTGGATGTATTGATGTTGACAATGAAATACGGGTTGGCGGCATTGGGATAGTTAGCGGCAACCGATGGCGTTGGAATTGTTCCAAACGTCAAAGGCGAAGCCAAACCAGTGTTGGGTGATGGCGTGAATTGCGTGATGTTTTTATCGTCATAGACCGCGCTGTTGTACTCAGTCAGCATCAAAGTCGCAGTAATTGTTCCATCAGAGCCAAAATTCTCTGTTACTTTGGCAATGCGGAATAGCTTAACAGACCAGCCATAATTTGTATTGGTCAATGAAACAATGTCGCCAGCTTCTAACTGCAAACCAACATAATCAATGGTTAACTGTATTTGTAAATCTTCACGGCAAGTTTCTAAAAACCGATTGGCAAGATATTGCGCCCGAACGTCATTGTTGACCAGCGGCAAACTGATTGATTGTTTATTAACTGGTTCATTTGGATAAAGCAATGATGGATTGGTAACAGCAAGATTAAATGTTGCCGAGTTAAAACTGTCTTGCGCTGAACTGTCAGGAAATTTAACTTCAGCAATATTAAACGATGAAGCAATATCCAAAGGCGATACGTTAATAGAACCAATGATGTTGCTGTCATCAAGTGGCAATACAACAGTGTAGGTTGGGCTTTGAACAACCACGCCCCATGTGTTTGTGATTTCGCTATATCGAAGCAAGCAATCACAGCAAGTCGCCATGTATTGCAAATTGGTCATGATGGGTTGTTGAGTATCCAGAACGCCATCAAAGCGGAATCGTTGCGGCAAAGTGCTACTGCCGCTGGTGTAGGTTGTGTAAGTAAATGTCTGGTTGCAATAGGCGTTTAATGCGGCAAGGCTTGTGCTGTTGATGTTGGCAGTAGGAATAGCCGCCCCATATCTAGTGGAAAACAAATAGTCGCTGAAGCAATCGCCGGGCGCGTATCTGGAATTTGTGACTTGAAACTTGGTCTGCTGAATGCCTGTCAGGTTTGCGCTTGCTGAGTATCTGATTTTGACAATCACAAAAGCGCAGTTGCTCATCAGCTTGGTAGTGTTCCACTGATACGTCAAACTGGTGTTGCCCATGACTTGTGGGCTGTACGCATAGAAACTGGTGTTGGTTGGGTTGGTTGAACCGTTCTTGTAGAAGTAGAACTCCAACTTTCCAGCCACAGAGTAATCGTAAAGCCCCGTGGACTCATCTAATAGCGAAGCGACCACATAGCCTGTGCCATCAAAAACAACCCGCTTACCGCCCCAATAGACGTTGCCAAAGGTGATTGTGTCAGGTGTGCCGCCGCTTTCGGTGTTAGTCACCTCGCATAAGGCAAGGCAGTAGTAAAGGTTTTGATAATCGCTGGTGATTGATACGTCAGTAATTGTGCCGCCTGTATAAGCCGCGCCGTAAATCACTGGAATCTTGTTGTCGCCAGCAGGAGGAATTTGCAAGCGACTGCCGGGGTTTAACTGGTCGCCACCCGTACTATTATTATTTGAATCATTTGAAAATTGCTTGGCAAGAATTGAAGATGCCACCATGTTGATGGCAAAAGACAGGGCGGCATAAGCGTAGCCTGTATTTACACCCAAAATAGCATAAGCAATTATTGAACCGGGCATTATTTAATCCAAGTTTCTTCCAGCTTTTCAAAACCGAACTTTTCATACGACAAGTCGGGACTGTTGACCATTTTACTGAGACTGAAAAATTGGATGCGGTTTTCTTGCTTCCATTCTTCACACTGTTGAATGTAGGCATGAAGCAGTCGATGAGCAGACTTGCCGCCGCGATGTTCTTCATCAACCCAGAATGCAATCTCGCTGACTTGCGTCACTTCTGGATTCCAAATATTTGGGTGTTGTGCGGCAACCACCATACCGACAGGGTCTTCATCTTTGATGGCAAGTAGGATGAATCCCGCGCCAGCAAGAATGTTGTTAATCAGTTTTTCAATGTGTTCCTGATTGCTGGAATCTCGCAAGAATTGTGCTGGTGCTTTGTCGCGGTATGCCTTGAGCATCCGAACAATGGCTTCCATGTCAAATTTGTTGGCTTGTCTTATCATGTTTTGTCCTATGAATTGGGGCTTGCGTTTTTACCGAACTGATAGTTTATCGTTTGAATGAAGTTGACGCGATTCATGCTGGTGTCGGTCGCGTTGAATTGTGTCCATGCGTTATTGTTTGTGTAACGTCCTGCCGTGCGGTTTTGCAAAATAAGCTGAATGCTGGATGCGCTGACAGTCACCGTGCCGACATAGCCGCGAATCTCCTCCATCCACTGCTCGCTAATGCCAAAGCTGTTTATGTAACCATTAAAATATTGGTACAAGCCGCTGTTAGCCGTTGATGTCTGCCACGGCACTTGAACATTACTGCTGTTTGTCCATCCAAGATAATAATTAGATGAATTAATCCAAACGGCATTGCTGGTGGTTATCAAGTTTCCAGCCGCATCAAAGAACCCATGCCACATTTCAATCTGTGAGCCTTTAATACCCGCGCCAAGAACCAGCGAAAGCATAGTGGTGTCTATGCCCACCAAGGTCACTGTCGTTTCGTTGGCGGTGCTTTTGATGTCTCTGGTGGCAGAACCAATGCTGACCAGTTGGCTCAAGCCTGTAAATGGCAAAGCATCTACTGCCGCAACAGTGATTGCGGTCGGTGCAGTTGAAAACCGATACACAGCCGATGCCGTTGTGATTCGCACAAAGTCGGCATAGCGGATTACGTTGGTATCTTCAACTGGTGCAATTATGTTCACAGCACAACCTCGTAAGCATTGAACGCACCATCCCATTGGATGAATGAATCATTGGTCATTGGCACAAGCGTATAGGTCGGGTAATCGCGCAGGACAACGGGGAAAGTCACGCCTGTGTAGGTTGACCCGCCCAAGCTCGTTGTTGTTCCGTACTGACCGATTACGGCAGGGCTTTGAGCCGATACGGTGGTCATGATGGTGCGGTGGACAGGAATGGTCACAGTTGATGCGCCGCCGCGCTGAACATCAGCCGTTGCAATGTAGGCATAGCGGTCAATCTGGATAAAGTCGCCTGTCTTGACAATGTACAAAGTAGATGTGATTGCTGGCAGTGTTCCAAGAATAATGTTCTTGCCTGTTGTGCCAACTTCAATCGTTGTTGCGTTGGCTTGAACGCTGGACATATCGCCTTGATACTTTATGTAGTTCAGCCAACCCGTTGTGCCAAAGTTAATGTATTGCTCAGTGATTCGGTCAGCCGTGCGAAGCGCAGACAACACACCGCGATTGGTGCTGTACTGCAAGTAGTTCATTGGCTTGATGGTGAATTGAAACGGCTGAACAGTCAGAATCTCTGATGTGCTGATACGCATATTACGCGACAACATTTGACCAGCAAATTTATGGTCTTGAATGCTGACAGTTTCAGCGATTGATAGGATACTTTGTAAGCTCATGGCATAACCTTAGTAGGATGGATACCATTTTAAAGTGCCTTGGTTGTAGGTCATTATCAATGCCTTACCCACCACGGCTGTTGAAGCCAATGCAATATTACCCGCGATTGTTGTAGTAAAAATTCCAGTTGGGATAATTGTTATTTGACCGCCTGTCAATGAAATAGGCGTTGGCGCAGTAATGGTAACGACAGGCGTAACGCCAGACACAAACAAAATTGATGTTGTTGGCGCAATCGTTGTTGCACTTGCAATCGTTGGCGCAGTTTGTTTAGTGGCTTGCAATCCTTGAAAAACCAAGTTTGCACCTGATGCGCTAAGTGCCGCATCGTAATAGGCAAAGTTAGCATCCAAGTCTGCCAATGGAATCGGTGATGTATCTGTTGCAAATGTATTTGGGACTGCCATGTTTTACCTCGATACTGGAACTGAACGATTTGCTGATTGGTACGAAGCCCAGATTGTCTGCTTGTTCTTCGCCAAGAATTGCATTCCTGATTGTGTATCGATGGCACTCATGTTTGCAATGTAAGGGCCATTGTAGTTAATGGTCTGACCACCGCCGCCGCCCAAGAGATTGTTTGGAATGATCGTACCCGCTCCTGATGGCATAAACAATTCTGGGCCTTGTTCGCCAACGATAGCTAATTGATTTGCATCTAAAGAACCACCACCAGCAAGCATCACAGGAGCTTCAACTGGACTTTTGGGCGCACCACTACCAAACCCACCAAAAATACCTTTTAACAAACCGCCAATGCCAGACGAGCCGCCTGTCAATGCAGTTAATTGCGCTTTCATTTGAATTGCAATCAAATCTTGGATGACACTTCGCGCAAAGTCTTTGAATTGAAATTTACCTGTACGAACAAATTCATCAACATAGTTGCCCATGTTTGAATAAACGCTTTTTGCCATTTCATCCAAAGTCTTGTAATGATCTTGGAATTCAATCAATGCTTGTTTTTCAGCAAGCAATTCTTTATTGCGTCTACTGAATCCCTCTTTATCTTCTGATTTAATATCTGACCTTTGGCGAAGTTGATATTCTTTTTCAGAATATTCCAATACTGCTTGACGCAATGCAACTTCTTTTTCTGACATACCAAGCGTGTCATATTTCAATTGCAACTTGTCACCCTCAACGCGCAATGAAGTCTGTTCTGCCCGATTCATTTCATTCATTGTCTTCAAAATATTGTTATATGCGTCATCTGCTTTGGCTTGATCTTCCAAAAGCATTTGAGAATATTCTTGTTCGTTTTGAAGTTTGGCAACAAATGCTTTGTCTCTAACTTCTTTGATTTTTTGTTCTCTATCAATTGAAATTGACAATGTTTTTTCAAATAACTCTTTTTCGTTTAGCAATGCAAATTGACCATTTTGATCTCTATTTTTCTTTGCCATCTCCAATTTGGCTTCTTCTACTTTTTGCTTTGCATCAAGTTCAATTTTGCCAATTTCAGTAGCGGCTTGCTTTTCAAAAGCAATGTCATTTTGCAATTTAAGTTTAGCAATTGCATCTCTTATGTTATTTTCTTCAGTTATTCCACCAGCATTTTTGTATTTATTTATTTTTTCGGTTTCTTTTTGTGCAACTAAAGACTTTTGACGCTTCGCTTCAAGTTCTGATTCAAGCTTTGTAATTTGCTCTTGAATACGTCTTGCACGTTCTTCTGCAACTTTAGGATTTGCAAATCCACCAGTAATGTCTGCTTGTGCGCTTTCCAACGCTTTGCGAAGACCAGCAAGCTTTTCTTCAGCACCTTTTTCCGCGCCAATATTAAGAATTGCCGCCCAACTACGTTTAGCTGCATCAGCAACAGCATTCCATGATTTTTCAAGCAAACCAAGTTGACGTTCTTGACCTTTAAGTGCTTCACTAAAAGCATCAGCAGTTAATTTTGCGGCATCTTGAAATTTGTTTTGTTTCTCAAGTGCCTCAATATGCTTGTATTGTTCAAGAGTTAAAAAGTGATATTGATCATTCAATCGTTTTGCAGATGAGGCAGTTCCATCCATTGCAGGAATTAATTTACCCGCAACCACGCTTACGCTATCGCCCGACAATTTAGATACTTGCAAAATCACATTGCCCACTGCGCCAAGTGACTTTTCAGTAAATTGACCTGAGGACACCAATGCCATGAATGCTTCTTTGGCATCGCCTAAGCCAACGTGCAATTCTTTACTGGCTACATTTGCAAGATTCTGAAAGCCTGTCAGCGTCAGGTTTGCATACTGGTTTGTCAGGATCATCTGATCTCTGAAAGTGGAAGCTTCTTGTGCGCCTTTATAGAATGCGTAACCTAAAGCACCAACAGCAACCACAGATGCACCAATGGCAACATTCATTGGCGTAATAAATGTAGCAAGCATTCTAAACATTGGGCCAAGACCGCCCATTGAATCTTTAAGCTGACCACCTTGTTGCATCAAGGCAATCATTGCACTTTGACCCGAAACAATCTGAGTGATCAAGTCGGTGGTTTGATAAGTCAACTGAAGCTGTTGTTGAGCATTCATTCCACCCGTTGCTTTTTTGGAAGATGTCGCCACAGCATCGTATGCCGCCGCTTTTTCTCTCAGTAAACGAACAGTCTCTGGTGCTGTATTCTTAAATCGACCATCAGCAATTTCACGTTCAATTTGCGCGACTTTGGTAATCTCTTTGCCGTAGTCCTCTGTCGCATATTTCAAATTGGCAATTTCTTTTACTGCCGCATTGGTATCTCGCGTGATGGCATCTTTTAACTTCTTGTTTTCAGAAATAGCCTTATCAACATCAGCCTGAAAAGCGGCAGTGTCAATCCCAAGGACAACACCTAATCGAGCGATATTGCTTGAGGCCATTATTTCTTCTTCCCTTTGTTCATCTTGGCAATGTAGGCAGGAATAACCTGAGCCAATTCGGTTTTGAGAATTCTAACAACTTCCTCTGCATTTGAGTCTAATGCAGGACGCAAAAAAGCGTGCATGGGTGTATTTGCATTGCCAAATTCCTGCGACAAGGAAACCGCGCTCCGTTTGGCTGAAACCACCGCAATCGCCGCATCAGTCTCGTTCACATGGATTGACTTGTAATCGCCCTTGTTTGGAATTCTGGCATCCAACCTGATAGTGTTGCGAAGATGGATAGGGCCAGTGCTTTTCTCGTCATAGGGCGCATTTGCGACCGCGCTGGCATAAACCCCTTGCATGGCGGCTTTGGCGGCTTTAACGACCGTCTGACGGGCGGCAAGGTCAGCTCTGAACATCTTTCCCATCTGGACAAGCTGATCCTCAAGTTCCGCAAAGCCCTCCAAGCGGAACGTGCGCGGATTTGGGGTGTAGTTATTCATCAGCCTTTGCCATGAATTTATGAGCGTTTGGCGCACTGTTCATGAATGACAACAACCGCTCATTAACCTGAGCTTTTTTCTCTTCTTCAGACAACGGTGGCATTATGTAATCAATCATGGATGGAATAATATCTTTCATTGTGAAATGCTGTGCGCCTTTTTGTATCTTTGAATTTAGGTTGCCAGTAGCAAACCCACTCAAAGCCAAAGCCAAAGCTTTCTGACCGATCATTCCATCTGACAACATGATTTCGATGTTCCGCATATCGTCTGTGGGGATGTTGTCAGGACACCCGCCGTGAGCAAAGATGTAAGCCCTTGCTTGTAGGTGAATGTCCTGAGTTAGTTTTTTCTTGAGTCTTTGTAGCCGGGTTGAATGGCTTCGCCAATCTTCTCCAGCATCTCCACCTGAATTGCAAAAGGCCACTCTTCATCGATCTCAGCATAGGTAATCTGGCTTAGATCGCCATCAACTGGAATCAGCAATCTGATGAACTCAACCACCCGATTCTCAATCTGAATCGCCGTGCGGATCAGTTCTTTGGTTGAACGCCCATCAATGACAACATCGTCTTCTTTAAATTCGATGCCCTCAGTCGTAGTGTCTTTAGACAGTCCTGAAATAGCTTTTTCATATCGTTCCTTTAATGCATCCTCTGGTACTTCTTGAATGCGTTTATTCAAGTCTTCCAGTTCTTTAGTCAGCGGGACACGAACTTTAAATTTATGTCCAGCCAGATCGAATGTCTTGGTGCGGATGTTGGTGGTGTCACCAAATGCAGATGATAGTTTTGTCATGTCAATATCTTGTGGTTGGTCGAACAATTTTCTGGTAGATGATTTCGTTAAGCTCAAGAGCATAGGAAACAATTTCATCTGGGGTCATCTTGTCAGCATGATTTTTTGCAATCTCATGCGACAAAGTGATGGCGGTCATTTTCTGTTGAGTGAACCCAAACCAATCTTTTCTAAGTTCGGCTTGAGTTACCAGAAATCCCAACAGATCATTTGTGTTTTGTATTGTTGTGTCTGTCATTTTTATTCTGATGGTTCAGATGATGCAACTTCTGTAGATACAGGGTTGTATTTGGAGAGTGCTGTCAAACAAACAAATTCGACAGTGTCGGGTTTTGCCTTAGCAAGAGCGGCGGCAACTTCGCTGGCTTTTACTTCCAACCCTTGGGCAACAAAGTCCAAGGATTGGTAAGTAGTCGCCAACACTTCAACAGCGTCAGCGACTTTCATTAGGAGTTGCTCCAACCGTACTGATTACCGCGAGGATGCAAGGTAAACACACACTTGGCTTCTGCGCCGGGCTGTGCATCAATCTGGAATTGCGATGCGCGAGCGTTGAAAGCGTAGGCTACAGTGTTTGTTCCATCATAGGCGGCGATGACATAAGTGCGGTCAACCAGACCAGAATATGCGTCAGCACGAACCAATAGCAGACCAGCATCAGAGGGATTCCATGCCGCAGTAATAGTCATTGAAGTAGGTGCAGATTGCGTTGGTATTTTGTCGCTTTGTCGTGCGCCAGCAACCATGAAACTTGCAACAGCGTCATCTTGACCAAAAGCAGGAACTGCTTCGATGGTCGCCAATGCTGTGCCTGATGCTCCTGTACCGCCAGCGGAAGTGCCGACAATGGTTGTGACCTGTGCCACCCAAACTGCCAAGTTGGCGGTGGTGAAAGGCGCGGCACTTGTCTGCATCCACATTGATGCAACAAAGCCGGGTAAGACTTTTGATGGTAATGCCATTTTTAATTCTCCTGATTAAGCTGAATTTGACCAACCGTATTGGCCTGAACGAGGGTGCAAGGTGAAGACTGCTTTTGCCTCTGCGCCGGGTTGAGCATCAATTTGCCACTGGCTCGCGCGCGCATTAAAAGCATAATAAATCGTACCTGTACCGTCAGTCGCCTGAACAATATAAGTGCGGTCTATGAGGCCGCTATAGGCATCAGAGCGGATTTGAACCAGCACGGTGTCAGATGGATTCCATGCGGCAGTAATTGTCAAACTAGTTGGTGCACTCTGGGTCGGAATTTTGTCCGATTGGCGTGAGCCAGCCACAGTGAAATTGGCAACTGCATCATCTTGACCGAACGCTGGTACAGCCTCGACCAAAACGGCATTGCCAGTAATGCACAAAGCTGAAACTGTTGCGACAGTTGCAAGCGCGGCATTGGTTAGAACAGTCGGGGTTGCGCCCGGTTGCATGAACAACGAGGCACTAAACCCCGGTAAGACTTTGGCTGGTAACGGCATATCAATCGTCCTTCAAAAAAGTTGCAATTAATGTTTTATGTTGGAATGTCCAGAGTGCAATCGAGAAAGATTTCCGCAAGCTTTTGCTCATTGTTGTATGAGTTGTAGAGCCAAAATACATCAGCCTTGGCAATCCAAAACCCATATGTTGCGCCACCAAAAAGCCCAGAATAACCGTGCAATGATTGTAAGATGGTATTTGAAATTGTGAAACCATCTTCTATCAGTTGCGTGAAAATACTTATCTGGAATGTTGGTCGGTCAATGCCCTTGTTGTTCTGATTCTGACCCGTAAAAACAGGTTGGTGGACATTGCGAAGATTCCAAGTGATGAATTTCGGTTCAATCGCAAAATTGCGGTTGAATGAGGCGTAGACAGGCACAGGCGTGACAATTGACTGCAACTGCGCTTGAATTGCCTTGCCGTATGTGTCTGGATTGTTCTGTGCCATTAAACAGCCACCACAGGGTCATTGCGTACACACATCAGCATGGCGGTCATGCGGTCATCCGCTTCACGCACATTGTCAATTCGCCAATCAAAGCCGCGCCAAGTGATGGAATAGGCATTCTGGTTGTCAATGATGGTCTTCAGATTAGGCGTGTAGTTCAAGGTCATTTGGACAATGTCCGAATAGACCCTGTACTTGTCGGCTATCTTGACATGGTTTGCCACAGAATGAACTCTTGCGCGGGTGCTGAACCACACTGATTGCGAAGTGGTCTGCTCACCAAAGTCAGTCTTCCCAAAACTCAGCGTGTTAACTGCAATGTTTTCAAACCGTGCAATTGCCATGTCTTACCTCACATGACCAAAGGTTTGTATGGGCGCAAGAGCGTAGACACGCCAAAAGGAATGGAATGCTGAATCTTTTCGGTTGTGTCACTGCGGTTGTTGTACAGGTGAGTCAACAACAGCTTGCCAGCAATCTTGATTA